>Ga0123355_10005071_pt1 | contig 19183 bp, 10 predicted proteins | sample TergutEmb28metaG_3_FD_89872 | JGI IMG/M metagenome (GOLD analysis project Ga0123355, IMG submission 89872) | Embiratermes neotenicus P1 segment gut microbial communities from Petit-Saut dam, French Guiana - Emb289 P1 | ecosystem: Host-associated > Arthropoda: Insects > Digestive system > Gut ... | reverse complement strand
TGGGGGTAAAAAAAAAAAAGACCCCCAAATTTTATTTTTTAATTTCCCTATAATTTTGGGGGCAAACTTGGGGGGTTTTTTGTTTTTTTGGCCAAAAAAAAAGTTTCCCCCCCCCCCCCCCCCTCATACTGTGATTGTGTGTCTGACAAAGGGAGTGCAATGAGTGCAGTGGTGGCGCTTCAAGAAAGTCCAGTATGTTATATTGTAGACAGTACAGTGGTGTCTCTTGACTGGAAGGTCCAGTGTGTTGCATTATTTGCCAATTTTAAGTCCGATGTAACACTTCACCAAAATTTATGATGACCCACATGATTTGCAAGATCTTCACTGGATGAAGGAAATTTTGAAACAAAAATCACCAGGAAGGCCATGGACTTCAGAAAGAAATGTTGGGCGCATAAGGATATTGTGCATGTTTAGTCCAAATAAATCACTTGCTGTGATTTTGAACTTGGTCCAGGTCCAGAATGTGTTGCATAAGTGTCTGATGTTGCTTGCATACAACATTCAGTGGAGTCATGATGTCAAAAACACGGATGTTCTGAGAGGAGTTAGTTGTGTAGATTTCGTGTTAAAGTAAAATGACTAAAATGAAGATTTATTAAGACAAATTACTTTCACATTAATGGCCATCCAAATCATCACAGCTTGGCAAATTATTAATGTGCTGGGCCATATCCTGAAGGGACAGTATTTTACTTCATATATCCACTGAGAGTCAAGTGCACATTTGTGTACGTGGGCACAGCAGGCAGAGAATAAAAACTAAGCAATTGAACATTTCACAACAAATCTCAGGATTATGTATTTGAAAATAAATGGGATAAAGCGAAGATAAGTCTGTCCTTGTGCTCACCATAAGGGAATGTTAGGGGACTAGTGGTACTGTTGTACTCATTCCTAACCTTACCACTAGATGAGGCTGAGTGAGTGGTTTGCTTTGCACTTTGGCTGCTTTAAGCCCATAGTGAAAGAGCCCCAGTACCCATTGAATAGGAAACTGCAAGCACCCCAGAGCCATTCTAGACACCTGGGAGTAAAGAAAAATCTCTAGACACTGCTGGCAGTTGAACCACAATTCCTGTACCATCACGTAGTCCCTGTGTCAGCTACAGTAATCTGGCTCAAATAAATGAGATATTCAACTTTAAAATTAGGGATTTCTTTTTTTATTGCTTTATGTTATTAGATTCGTTTTATCTTTCTGCTAGGAATTTATAGCATTTATCTAGTTGTACTCAGCACTCACATTTGCTTCTGTTAATTGAATGTACCAGGGTTTTATAATTAACCTTTTGGCACTGGAATTATTTTTTTTAATTTTAGCACACTCTGTATATAAAATGTGAATAGTACAGGGACCAAATACGTTAGATTTATGAAACAAACTGCATTTTGAAGAGGAAAAAACAGAGAGTATATGCCATGTTAAAAATATTCAGTACCTATATTTGTTGAATAAATATATAAAATGCAACTTTTAGAGGTTAGAGGTGCGGTACGACCCCTATAGCGGTCGTTTGGCATCAAAAGGTTAAATAAGTCAGCTGACATTTTTGTGCAGCGAGTGGTGGCTAAGTTAGTTGTCGCATGTCTGGAACATGTGACCCTATGACTCTGTATTAGTTAATAGGTATTTAATTTGGTTTGTGCTTTCAGTAAGTCTTCCTCTCCTCTCCCCTCCCCACCCTTGCCTTTAATATTAGAATAATGACCATTGAACTTTTAATGAAAGTGGAAGAAATTTCACTAGCATTTACATGGCAGTACTGCGAGTTTCTGGAGAGAGTAGTAATAAGAACTCAGGTTGTAAGGTAGAAGATATATCTTACAGCCAATAAAAACTTTGACTTATTAGTTTCAGTAAAGCATATTCTTGGCTGCAGGCAATTACGACTGTTGGAATATCCACCTTATTTCTTGATTTAGTTCCTTGTGACTTCTTTGTGTTCTGGAACGAACATTCCCCATCAAAGGTTCTCAGTGGAATTGTGTAGACAAATTAATGTTGTGACAGTACTGTGAGGACAGAGAGTGGTTTGTGGTAGTATGTCTAAATATTGCAGAAAGATTGAAATACTTATGTAAAGCCTGAACACATGTTTTGAAAGTAAACATACCATTTGAAGGCAGAAACCATGTATATATTTTTCCCTTAGTTTAATCAGTCCAGTTTATATAGCTGTCAGACCTAGTATTGTGAGAAACAGCCAGGAGTGTGAGATTTGTTGGCGTGTAGAGTCTTGTTTATGGTTGCAGTGAACTGAATGTGTGTTGTCAAGAGGTGTTGTTTGTATTGTGCATTATGTTAAGCCTGCAGGTGTTAGTAGACTGTAGTGTTTGATGGCACCAGTGTTATTCCTGGATAAACAATTCATCCACATTCCCATTGTTAAGAGGTGTATGTTGAACTGTACTTACCATCCAGTGCTTCACATTATTGGTGTGATGACTGTAGCATGAGGCATTATGAAAGTGAATGTATTGTAGAATTTGATTTTAAACAATTTTTGGTCATACAGGTATGAAATTAACTGTTCATATGATGTGTAACATTGTCATTTATTGAAGGAGAATTAAGAGGGTACATACAGTAGTAATATCTACTGTATTTTGTCCCTTCTGGTTTTATTACTACCAATATCCAAGCTGCCAATACTTTCTGAAGACATTTTGAAAACTTTGAACTGCAGTCGAGTTTATTTTTGTTAATACAGATGTTTTATAGCCTCATTATTAAAGGAAATAATTTAAAATGTTTTTCATTTCTAACAGATGGAAGGTACAAGGTAACATATAGCAAAGTGTTGAAGGTCTTTGTGGTCAGACGGGACAGTTACTGTTATACAGATGAATCATCTCAATTGGTCATTATCTGGTACTAGTTAACCATTTGACCATTCTTATCATAGGTATGGGATCTTTAATACAGAATGCTGGGGGCTTGAGGTGTGTTGGCTAAAGGGTTCTTTTCCTAATTTGAGCGTAATGTGTAAAAATGTATTAACGCACATTAAAAAATTAAAAAAGTAACTTTTGCCTTCAAAGTGAAGGTATATTGGGTTAGTTGACATGAGTTACAGGCTGTCATCTAAGGAGATATCATCAGGATTGTCTGGTGAGGATGGAAGGACTGCAGATATGGAGTTAATGGTTGTTGAAGGCTTAAAGTTTGGCTTAGAAGTGTTTTGAAGTTTTTCTTGCAATGGAAGTTTCTCATACGCTTTGGTCTTTTCCTTGAGAACTGTTCTTTAAATATATAGACTGATGTTATTTGCTGCTCTGATACAGAACTTTTCTGTGCCAAACCATGAATGAGTTCCTCTGTAAAGCTTATTCTGTCGTTCTGCCATGGCACTAGTTAGTGCTAGTTTTAAAGTTACTTGTTCCTGAATGTAGCTGGTTTTCAGAGCATTCAGAATACTGATATGCCAGATGAAAGATCTCATATCTGTATCTTATGTTTTTCTGAGGCTAGGACTGTAAAATGAAAAAGAAAACAACTGCTTTATACTTCAGCCCTTTATATGGTATACTTATTTGAGCTTCCTTAAACATGTGTGACTGGCCACGGAGATCTGGGATTGCAGTTTCTTTGATCCAGTACAAGTAATATGTTAAATATGAACAGGATGATGGAAGTGCGGGAGTGTTCTAAGGTTGAGGATTAATGGCCTTCAGTATATTTGTAGATTGTCAGTCACAGTATTAGACTGTACTTTTTATCTGTATTTTCCTTATTGTCTGTTTTGTCTCATATGATTTTACTACAGCAAAGTTAATATTCTCTGTCCTGTTATATAAGATATGTTTACAGCCATTTTTCCTTTTTATTTCTTTAACACGTATTCTGTTTTTGTGATGCACCATTGTACCATATTACCAGAAAGTCATTGCGTGTATGCATATGTGTGCATGTTCTCACATGCATGTACGTGTGCAAGGGCATATTCTGAAGTTTACAGGAGGGCTTACAATGAAATATGAACTTTGTTACTGGATGTGCATTTCCAAGTAGTCACCATTTGAGTCTGTGCAATGAGTCTGTTGTCTGTGGCACTGCTGGAAGCACTGCAGGAATGACGTTTTGGAATTGTGGTCAGTGGTTGTTCCTGAATTTGAGGGATGTATTGGAAATGACACCCTCATAACTGTGATTCCATTCTTGGAAAGAGTAAGAATTCACAAGGAACAAAATCAGGCAAGTAAGGAAGTTGGGAGACCAAAGCCATGTTTTTAGCCACCACCAGTTTCTTCTAATTCTACTCATTGGCAGTCAACCGAGACATGAACTTCTCAGAGATTTGCTGCATGTTCAACCCATTAAAATTTGCTGGTATATTCAGTATGAGAATCCTAAACCACCAGAGGCTCAAAAGTGGTACGTCATTGGTCCTTGGTTGTTTTGTGAACTTTTTCCAGTTTTTGTCTGTATGACCAGTGTCCTGAACACTCATGACCTTCAACCATAGTGTCCCCAGGTTTGAACTGATAAAACTTCTCAGCCACCTGAGTGCCCCCCATGGCATTGGCACTGTAAGCTGTTTTGAGCATCTTATGCATTTCAAATGCAGTTTTCTGCAGCATGAAGCAAATCTTAATGCAAATGCATTGTTCTTCATTAGAAACTATTGACTTGCATGTAATGCACACAACAATAAGCACTGGATGAGAAGCAACAAAAAGGTTTGTGGCTGTAGAACTCACTAGACTGATTCAGAAGACAATACCACAACACCTAGTTGCAGAAAGCTGTGCTGTTTGCCACTCTTGGTCCTAGTGGTGAACTCTAAAACTTTCTGATATGCCTTCATATGTGGCTGATATGAGCGAAACTAGTTTGTGGTGATTTTTTCATATTCTTTCAGGAGCAACTGAGAACAAGGGAAGTGTGCCTTTCATTAATTCTGTGGTAGTTGTTTGCTCTGTCAGTATCTTTAAATTGTAATTCACAGCATGACTGAATAATGTGGGTTCTCTTGGTTGGTTTGTGAGAATGATGACTGGCAAACACAAGCAAGCGGTGTCTTTATTCCAGTCTTGGTGATGGTGTGATATTCCCGCAGCGCTGTGTGGATGAAGATACAGACACACTGCTTGGTACACGGCAGCGGTGGGTGGAGGAAGCTGAACTTGATTCCCCTCCTTTCTCCTCCCATCACTCAGGTATGGAACGGCGCTAGGCAGCTGGCACGTGTACTTTGGATTGCTGATGAGCAATATAGCAGTGTTTCACCATGCTTTGGACAAGTGTTTGACTTTATTGCATGTTTCAGGACTGCAATCTTACAGCATGCAGTTATTTTTCAGTACAACACATATTGTATAACAATCTCCAACATTCTCATTGTAAATGAATGTACTTGATCCTCATGCCAGAATCCGTATTTAACCCTGAATTAGAGAATGTCTGACAGGTATTTGCTTACTTCTGTATAACAGAGAAAGTAAAGTGCATTAGAAATTTTATATGCACTATACATTAGTACTGATACATTGAAATATTTTTCAGTCATGAAAAGGTGGGTAATAGTACTGTGTGACAGGATATGAATGGTTGAGGTAGTTGATAAAAATTAGGCTTTTAATTTATGTACTGAGAAGATAATGTTGTGTGTGACATAGAGAAATCCAGTGTTAGTTCTTTTAGCTGTAAATTTGTGTGTGGTTTGTGTATTATAAATGAGGCAAAGTTATAATTTTTATTTATCTTATTAGTAAAACTTGGTATAAAGAAAGTGCTGCAAACAAGGGGGAAAAAAAATTGCATAATATTTGTGAATACCATAGTTGCATTTACAGTGTGCTGACATTGACAGATAATATATAAATAATAAGATTTTATTTAATTCAATGGCACATAACATCAAAAAGCCAAAAGTGCGAAAGGTAATTTTCAGAGTGACTTAATTGTTTCATATTGTAGCCCACTTGTATGCATACAGATCCTGTTCTATAGAACATGAAGTCAGGTTTGATATTGTGTTGTATACTTTGTATTATTTAGTTCTTTATGTTCTGTATTATGTAATGACAAAAGCTTGCCAAATTTTAACTTTGCAGTTTCATGTTGTTAATTGAATTTTTCATACTACAGGGATGCTGTTTGGAATCTGTCTGCTTTGTCTAATACTGCATTGATTGCTGCGTTTCCTACTCAGTCAACTGTGGCGATAGACTAGCAGCACTGTGGAATGAAGGTTGTGTGCCTTACCTACCTGCAGAATTAATTTGTCTGCATTAAACAGAAGGTACATAATCCTTATACTCAGTGTACATCAAACACCAGTATTTATATTGCAGAGTGGAACTGAGTACAAGATGTGAACTTTGTATTTTTCTAGTATCTCTTGTCTTGTGTGTTTGGTATTGTTTCATGTAAGTCTGACATGGAAGACAAACTGTGAACATGATCCTGATGTGACATTTTGTCAGATGAGGCTTAGTTTTACAGGAATGTACATGTGAACATACAAAGTAATAGGTTCTGAAATACAAGAAGTCCCTGTCTTCTACATGAAGTTCCATTCCATTTGTAAAAGCTGGTGTTGGTATCCTCTAGTGTGATGGGGTTTATGGGCCTTTGTTTTGTGCATATACACTGTGTTCTGAGAGTTACTAACCGTTCTCCTTTGATGTTGCTGCTATCGTACTAGAGCTTTAACAGACCGAGTAGGAAAGGTGGCAGCTGATGCAGTGACAAGGTACATTCAGTATGTAAGGTTTCGTAGCCTCTCAGTTTTGTGTTAGTCAAGCATTTTATTTTTTGCAGGAGATAACACTTGTATGAGTAGTAGGGGCAGTATGCAGTATGTTGTTCAAAAGTCAGCTGAAAAGTTGACATGATGGCAGTGATGTTTGAAATTTGGTCCTGCAAAGAAACTCATAGTGTGATTCAGGTTTAATTGACAGTATGTGTTTCCCCTTTCTAAATTCACTGTCAGTTGATAAGGTGTATGTTGTGGTAGTGGGAGGGTAACATGTCAGAAAATGGTGTAGAGTGTTTGTAAATGGTCAAATGTGAATCCACAGTGATGTTTGTACAATTTGACCCACCACATCAAGGATGGGCGTGAATGTTGCACAGGTGGAGGAACTGATTTTGGAAAACTGATGATTTACAATTTGAGGTTGCCAATATGATAGTAGTGAGGGAGTGGAAAGGCTATTTGTAAATGAATGCAAATGCTGGAGCCTGATTTCTACGATGACAGAATTTTACATTCTTCTCGAGATGAGAAACTGTGTTAATGTGTTCAGGGATTATGTTGTAATATAATTATACTTATAAAATAAGTGAGCTTAATATAACATTGTAATAACTTTTCACTTAAGTTTTATGTCCTAGGGAATTTTACATATTGAATGTCCCTTAGATCATCCATAGCAGAAGGGCCAGGTCTTAGTGCATCTGTAAAATAGCCTCCCTGTATTTCTAGTGTTGTGCTTATTTTGTGTATTTTCATTACTACAGTTTTGATTGTAAGTACATTTTCAAGGTAATGTGTTGGCTATGTCCATTTCCTTTCTTATTGTATGCAACTGCTACAAGCACTATCAGATTAGCAGCTATACTTGAATGTTGGGGATAATGAAGTGTTCAGTTTATTTCACTGCATGGAAATTATTTGTTTGTTTTTGTATTTTTCTTAAGGATTTTATGTGATCATTCTCCAAAAACTCCTAAGAAAATTATGACTTGTAATATTTATATAACCTCTACCAATTATATATACATGAACAAATAACATAGGATATGGTAGGAATTTATTTAATAGCCATTATATTTTGTAATATACAGAGTGTGAAAATGAGAAAACAATTTTCAGAAGAACATAGCATAATAAGCATGTGTTCTTCTGCTAGCTCTTCCACAGTCTTGTCACAATAATCAGAGCAAGAATAATATTTTCTATTGGCTGCTATATTTATATATGTATGTTAATTATGGTATAAATTCAGCTGTAGGATTCCATTTTGTGTCATCTTTATGTATTACATTCCATATGGCATGATCATTTTTTTTTTCAATTGAAAGTAAGTCATATATCCCGTAGATGAATAGTACAGGAGGAAAAGATTTGTGTTTAGTTGTGACAGTGTTTTGAGAACAGCAACAATTGAAATGCAGGTGTGTGTGTGTGTGTGTCTGTCATGGGGCATGGTGAAACTTTTTTTTTTTTTGTTGCTTTTGTGGTCATAACTGATGTCATGTCTGCAATTTCATCATTCATATATATATATATATACACACACACATGAGTTTCACATCAGGTTCCTTGTAGTAACTGCTTAAAAAGTTAGTTCTCTAACCAGTTGTTTCCAGACTTTCTGTAAACTGAACCATTTTAAATTTTTCCTAATGTTCATAGATTTTAACCCAGAGGCTTCCCAAGTTCACTTCTTCATGGGGTCTCAAATGTCAGAGGGATGGTTTTTGATATAACTAAATTAAAGTGAGTTAATGTACCGGTATTTTTATACTGCACCTGAACATCTGAATTTGTTTTTCCTAATTTTGAAGTATGGACTTTGAAGTTGTATATGATTAGGATCACTACTGAGAAACACCTGTACTGCAGGATATGGGAATGGTTGGAGTTTATTTTCTTACTGTCATTTTATTTTGTGGCTTATCAAATGTAGTTTTGTCACAAAATAATAAGTAAGAGTTCAAAATACATCATTCTGGAGAACTACAGCATTGTATAGTAAATCTCTTTTCTCACACAATTCTTAGTATGATCAAAGAAGAGTGTGTCATTGAATAAAATGGGGGAATGCAATAGAACAGTTTTTTTTTTTAAACATCTGATGAAACAAATAAGTAAGGAAGTTTTTACGTAATTGTTTGTGTATTGGAATCATAGGACTGCTAGATCAGGTCCATAACTTATGTAAGAATATAAAATGAAGTGTAGTGTGATATAGGTTTTCTTGCCAGATGGAGGGATATAAGAAACTGATGATTACAGTGTTGTGTATTTTGTGCATTGTGATGCCAAATGCTAAGTCCTGATACATAAAAATTCAATGCTTTCTTCCTTCTGTCAACTGTCGCCAGTAAATATTCTTAAGGGTTCTTCATATAAAATTCCATAAAGTTTATGATGTTCAGAATATCATTATTGCATGCATCTATAGAGATGGATGTTACAAATTGTGTTAGGTTCTGACAGATTTACAAAATTTAGTAACATTGTAGTTTTTGCATTTCTAAGTCCATCTGTTACATCATCTAATTACAAGGAATGCTAAAGTCAGGCCATGTGAATTTACTTTTGTTGAAACTAATCATCAGGATGCTAAATGAGTTATTTATATATAATGTAGGAGAATGTTCGTAGGCCATAATTCTTAGTACTTTTTTTTAAACAGGTACATTCATTGTTCAAACATCTCAAGTACCAACCATATTTGGATGTTTACATGAACTGTAGAGTTTGTTTCAATTTGTGTCATTTCACATTCATATTTAATATTGATTTACCACATCCAGTGAGATTTGTTTTGTACATCAAGCTGATTGCTGGCCCATGTTTGAAACTTTGTGGTATATAGCCTAGTCTCCTACAGTCTAAACATAAAGTTACAATATATTCTGTTAAAAGATTTAGTTTCTTTTTTGGTATGAGTAAAATTGGCTACACTGATTTGTAAGTACTGTTGTGCAGATCTAATTTATATATTGGCCAGTTGAGGGATGTAACATTTGTATCTGTGAATAGTGTAGTTTTGATATGTCTGATTACTGATGGTAATACTTTGCTACTCACTTTTCTTTCGCAAAACTTTTATATATATATATATATATATATATATATATATATATATATAAATTGCAAGATACATCAATCACAGGTACTTAGTAATGAGTTGTAAAAATTAAACTGTTAAGAGTGAACTCATGGTGTTGACTTTCATTTCCGTTTACTTAGTATGTTGTACATCTAAAGGCAGCCAGCCTGTGCATCATGCACCTTTCTAATGTTAGCCATGAGTGAACACATGTTACTATTAATTATGCAAGTAAAGCTTTTGTGTTTCTTTCCTTCCCTTTTGTTGCTTTTGAGTTCATGCTAAATTACTAACACCTGTATAATGAAAATTTCAGCACCAACTCATCACAACCTTCTGTGTACCAGAGAGGGTGTAAGTCTTCTAATTGGGTTGGATGCATATTTAAAGTATTAATAAAACTGTAGTTTTAACCAGTCAGAGGCAAAGGAAGGTACCCTTGTTCTGGAAAATAATATAATGAAGTGAGAATCAAGATTCTCATGGTGGCAGATCCTAAGATTTTGTTATGTGATACAAGCCTTCAACTTGTAGAGGAGCGTGCTGCTAACTGCACCGTGAACATAGATGATGGCAGCAGGTTCCTCCATAATGTTGGTTCTTAGCTACCTGACTGCATGATTTCTCATGCCAGAATACTGTGATGCTGCATTATGTAGTTGTTTTTTTGAAGTGTCAGATCGATGTTTGTGCCATAAGGATGACTAAGAGATGCATGTAGTTGTCTTAGTTTCTAAGCTTCACTATTTGAGGTAGAATGATGTGAGGTTTAAATAACAAGCTTGTACTCTTTTAGTATTCCATGTTCAAATATTTTGAATCACTGCTGCTTTCAAAGAAGGAGTAAAATATTGCCATTATAAAAAATCATGTCATCCTCAGATTAGTTAGAAATTTGGAATAACTTTTGAACCAATACATGTATGTGACTTAATGTAAATATACTTAACAGTAGCTCAGGAACTTAGGCATGCATTGCCTGATAATTCAGGAACATAGTTCAATACTATTATATGTATATAATGTATCACACATATGAAGGTAATTTTGTAATGGCTGCTATTTTTAATTACTTTGTGGGTTGTGAACTGGACAGCCAGAAGCAGTTACGAGTGTATTAAATTGCAACATGTGTTCTTCTAAGTCATCATGTAATACATTAATTATGTACACCTGTTCAGAAGAATGAGAGACTGAATGCCATTTGCAGTGGTTTAATGGTTAGTTGGTTAGAAAATGACTACTGTTTAATAAGAAAGTGTTCATCTTGTGTTGTAATTTTTCTCTTACTGTTTTTTTGTCATGAGGATGATGCTGCCGTGGTGTAGTTCACATGTGTTTTGTGTTGTGTTGGCATAAGTATTCATAACTCAACAGCTTTCACATTTAGTCTGCAGTTCACTCTTGGAGCTACTAGCTACTACTTCTGTGAGTGTTGCACTTATCTCTTTAATAAAACAATGCTACTTGCTAATTTGCTAATACATGCATGTCTTCATAAATTTGTCATACAGAGTGGCCTATATTTCATGTTACTGTGTTTTCAAAATTCCTCCAATCTAGCATTGACAATACATTGTTCCAGTCATTGTCATTCTTTTGGTTGTTAGCCTTTCTTGAAGTGTTTAAATTATATATATTCCATTCTGCTCGGTGGCCTTATTACCTGTAGGCATTCTGCATCACATCCGTACACAAAACTCAATATCCTCATGTTCTTACAGGTGTGACATTTTGGTGCATTGAATTTGTACAATAGTGAAGTTTGCCAAGCCACACAAGTTCTGATACCTTTTACATTTCATGTAATGGTATTTTATTCATCCATCGTGACAAAGTTTGTATTGGACACTTCCTTGCAATCTGTATATACACACACGTGTTCATATGAGCCACCACAATATTATAGAACAAAACAGGCAATATATGTACAATGTAACACTGAGGTGCATTCATGCAACCATTGTTGCAGTGGAAAAGCAAGAAGTATTGCATTTTTTGAGTGTCTGTAGCCTTAGGTATTCGGAATGCAATGTGCGTGTGCCATATTGTAATCTGTGGCCTGTTCAGCTCTTGTATATTTTTCCACATCTCATAAATGGCATAGTTTTTGATAAATAGTTATTGAACAAAAAATGTATGTATTGATTTTCTGTACAAGTTTTGTCTGGAACATTTCTCATTCTAAGAAGAACTGAGTGAGATATGATCAGAAATGTTCATTGGTCTTCGTGTAAAATACCTGCTATTCTTGTCAGATTTTAATGAAAATTTGATTGTCTCAGCATATTTTTAAAAAATACTCATATCAGTTTGCATGAAAATTCGTCCAGTGGGAGCCAAATTTTTCCATGTGGACAGAGAGAGAGAGAGAGACGACAAAGTTAACAGTTGCTTTATGCGATTTTGCGAATGCACCTAGAAAGGATATGACCTAGTAACAAATTCTGTTCATTTACTAAGTTACAAATTGTCATATAATACCACATCATTCACTTCATTTGGATGGAGTACTGGTGAATTTTTTACCACACTTTAAGCCTACAGAAGTCTACTGCCTCCTTCAGTTTCCAGTTCTGTATATCCAAACATTATGTATAGTTACATTTTCAGTGTTAAAACTTCATAAGACAAATATTCTTCTACTGAGTAGAAGGTCTTTTGCAATAAAAATGATTCTAGTTTCATTCTGCAAAGTTGTGTATTCTTTAAATTCTTTAAATGACTTAGTAATTTATTATATAATTTTATCCCCATATTCTTTTTGCTTTTTTTAAATACACGTTATTACTGTTCACTCAGTGGATATTCATGAATGGATCTGTCCTTGTATTATGTATAAGTCCATGCATGCTGAGGTGTGGAAGCCTGCACAAGTAGTGTATTGTTCAATTGCTGTTTGGAAGTTCAGTTTACCAGTTGCCTTATTTTGCTGAAGTTGGTGAAAAAATGAGAGGGGCCAGGATAGTGTAGTCATTATAGTGCTGGGCTATCGATTCATTCTCATTTGGAAGTATCCAGACTGGCTGTGCCAGCCACCCCGCCTCCTATTATTCTTTGTGTAATGGAGGTTGTCTCCTGGTGATAAGACAGCCATGGCATTAAGCTTACCACCACCATCATCTAGGTTAATAATGAATGGAGGTTACCTCTGTTGTGCCATATGTCTTCATGGCATGTATGGACAATTTACCCTTTACTTTACTGATAAGAAGATGAGGAATGGCATATGGGTCATGCCATAGCTCCTGACACTGGTCCAGTTGCATCAGGTAGTTTCAAATTTTGCTCCCTGAAGATTGCTAAATACCAAAACATGTTCATCAAACTGAATCACCACGAATTTGTACATACAGTCTTCAGTTACTGCAAAGGTGCTTTGCCAGTAGTATGTGGTTGTTATTGTCATGGCTTTATATGTGTTGCTTGCCATGTCATTTTAATGGGTTATTCAACCATTATATGAGTAAAAATATACAGATGCATGTGCTGTGTTATATGTATAATCTGCACTTTAATGATATATATTTGTATCTCATTTCAGTTGCATAGTCTGAGAACTTTTATCCAAGATATGGCCATCTGTCCCCACAGAAGACTACCCCTCAAAACATAAAAGTGTAGTGTAATCAGTAAAGCGGGAGATTTGAGGTTCTTACACCTAGACTGATATAGGATGTTACACCTTGCTGACCTGTAAATACAGATGTGTCAGAGGAGTGTAACACCTCCATTTTTAGGTTGGAGCATGAAGATGGAGACACTATGCTCCCCTGAAACGTTGGTAACTATTGACCAGTCAGCATGGTGTAACATCTCAGGAAACTTGAGTCTTATCCAGTATGGTGGTATACGTATGATCCTGCTGTATATCATATAACTGTTGTCCCTGTAATTTGAACTTAGGCGGAGAGGTTGAACCTGATTTTATTGTACATTTATGAAGAGGTAGTCATGCTTATCATTATTTATTAGTTCATAATTCAGAGCAAGTGTGTATAAAGTATGTAGTTTATACATATGTTAATAAAATATGTTTCATATTGACTTGAAGGATTGACTGGAACTTTATAGCATAGTTTTTTTTCAGCTTCCACAGATTCTATGAAGCTGTCAGATATTGCCTCATTGTCTCATAGCTTTCAGTTAGACATGCCACATACAATTGGAGCTGAAAACAGAAATGCCCGTCACAGATGAAACTGAATAAGAACTGTTTATTTGTGAGACACCTTTCTTGTTCATATATTCATGTTTCTAGTACAGAAACATGACATGTGGTCCACTCTGTGTGATGGTTTTTCTTACTGTGTCACTTATTTTCTGCAGTTTTTAATCAAGTGTGTCATCTTTGAAACATTTTAACAGCATTTAATGATGTTTGTGTCTGTATATGTTGATTTGTATTGAGCATGTTGAGTACGGCAAATATTACACATTAATTGATGCGTGTATGTGCTACATATTTATCTGTACATATATTTTGTTGTGTTCTGAAACATTGTTCTCTCCTTTTTGTCAATGACTGACATATGAAGTGTTGTGTGTAATAAAGAAACTGTGAACCTTACAGAGAGACTGAATAAAAGAGGAGAATTAGGCCATTAATATACAGTAACTTGTTTATAACTGTTGGTTGAAGGCAAAATACCTTCTGCTGCTTTCATAAGTTTGGTGAACTTCCTGTCTGAATGTTGTCACTGCATGGTTACTACTGCTGTTTCACATTGAGAACGTTCTGTATTCAAATTCCGACCCAGATGATAGATCTTTGTAGATTTCCTATGTGTTTTTTTAATCTCTTTTCATTTAATAGTATTGTGTACATAATTATATGGGTATATTTAGCTTCATACCAAATTTCACATGGTTAGCTCCAGTGGTTCATTAGTCATTACCAAACTGAAAGTTTTTAAGAAAATGACTATTCTTTTGTTATTTTACACTCTACAAATACTATGTATTGCATTAAATAAAAGTTGCATATTTTACCCAGATATCTTGCTAGTCTTGGTCCCACATCACAAATGTGTGCAACCAACTTGTTGTTATTACTGATTGTAGGGACTTAAGAAATATGGCATTTAGTCAACAGTGTTGATGTGTGTTTAAATCCACAACTTGTATGAAACTGAGGCACCCTGCAGTGGTGTACAGGGGTGCTGATAAGTCCTTAGCTCAACCAGGAAGGAAACAAGCTACATTCCCTGCATTTTATGGAACGTGGATTCCACCACCTGTCCCTACCCTAGCCAAATCAATCCGTTCCTCTGTCCATCACACTTTTGACAGGCGCAGCTCGTTTCCTTCCTTGTCGGGCTAAGGACTTATCATCTCCCCCGTAATGTAAACTGAGTCTCATCTGTGGACATATTGTCAGGCAACATTCATAGCCATGGTTACAGCCACTCACAAAATGTATGCAACTGGCATATCTCCTGGTAGAAGATTTTGTACCCTTTGGAGGTGATATGAATAAAGAACATAACTGTGCAGAGTCCTCTATATCTGTATTAGTACAGTACCACTCCTCATGGAAATTCTGCCTACATTCCTTGCAGAAAATAATTGTCTGCATGGCATTGTTGCCCACATTTTGCAATCACTCATGGATGGTTACCAGTCTTCCTCTGAATTCTGTGTACATTTGGAAATTTACTTCGATGCAGAACTCTGTGACTTAGTATTTTATTGCAGCAGCCCTACAGTTTCCATTATAAACTATGCTTATTGGCATATCCCTCAATTTTCAAAGTTACAGACATTTCCATTAACATCTTTGTGCAGCCAAACTCAACCGTACCAGCCAGACTTGCTGGTGGACTGAGAAAAATGGTTGTAGCTGCACCAGTGCACTACACTACCACCCAACTTGTTTAGTGTTATGGCTGGCTTAATCCTGTAACTGTGTTGAATCTTCCAGTGGTTTATAGCACCTGTTCCTCACTTGCTTCTAGAATGTGCCATTGAAGTTGGCCAACATGTAGCAGCATACCATTTGTAACAGTTCCAACATTGATATAATTAAGTTTAGCACTAAGAGTGTACATGACACAGACACTGAATATTTTGACGTTACTTCTAGGGGGGGGGGGGGGGTTTCATTTTTCAAAAGAGATGAATTTCTTCATTACCCACTACAAAGAACATTCTCAAAATGAAGGCAGTTTTTTTGTCCTACATCTGTTTTAATGTCCATGTTGTATTTTTATATTACTTGTATTCTCTCATTCTTATCAGTTTATCAGCTTGAATTTGTAGACAATTTATGTGCACTGCTTTTCAAACAGACAGGGTCCATGTGTATCATTGCCTGGAGAGAGTCATAATACATCAACCATGTTTTTTTTACCTTCACATGAACTTTGTGCATTTTACATCACCTTAAATGAAAATGTTTTTAAAAGCACTGTTTTCCATGTTTATTTAAAGCTTATAATGTGCAAGGACTTTCCATAAAATTTCTGTTTTTCTTTTTATATGTGGTTCCTTCTGGGAAACTCAAATTATCTTGTTTATATATATTAGAACAGTTTATTAGAATGTGCTTTCTAAAATAACCATATAATTCACTGGTTGTGCATCATAGCACATGGTGACTTTCAAAGCAAAATATGTGTAATTGAAATTGCTTTTAATTTCTGTCGTGACATGGTTTACCTGGATCTGTTTTCACAATACAACCTTGAAAATACCTATACACATAACATGGTTTTTTGATAGATGATTTGTTAACCATTTCAGTATGCACTGCCATCATAGTATGTGATCATAGATTTAAATTTATCTTCCTGCATGATGTTTGTACAATTTCTTGTAGGGAGTTTCTGTCTCGTATTTCAGTATATACTTAATGTAACTTAAATTACCAGTAACTTAAGTTACCAGTTTGAATTGTGAATGTAATTTTTGAGGCAATGTTGAGTGACTGTTGTTGCAGCGCTGTTGATGGCTTCTCATGGAACAAGAGCACGGGACCCAGCTCCAGTTTAGTGGTGCAAGTAGAAAGCCCATGAAATTGCAGGTAACACAGTGAAGGATCAGGTTTATTGATACACGGAGTCTGTTGCCTGTTTTTGTAGCCTGGTCTTTTTTGGCCGTTACATTTCAGTTCATGTGCCATTATAAACTGAGGAAGGGCACCTTGCTTGACTGCACATATAAATATCATTTGAATATTGGTGCATAATTTCTGTCAGTCAGTGCAGTGACATTATTTTGAATAAGCTTCATTATTGACATGGTGGTAGAATATTTTAAAAACCAATGTCAAAATGTTATTTAGGGCTGTTGAATTTCATGCAAGATTGAACATCATCAGTGTCAGGTGTGCATACTATAGTGTGGATGCATTTGCATAATACTGCAATAATTGAAGAGTTATGACCGAAAACACCAACGTACTGAGTTTTACATACTGTAATTGCTTTTCTAAGCAGTAAAACATTGTATGTGTGTTTTTTGTCCCAGAGTGAGTTCATGATAAACTGACTTGATTGATCATCATATGGTCATGTATTTGTAGTGTGTAAAACCACAAAACAAGTGATTCCCAGCTGTTGTACAGTTTAAACAAGTGTTATTTTTGTTACAAGAGGAAACTGACAAACTCATAAAAATAGGTAGGTTAAAGTGGCTATATATATAAAAGACTGGTCATTTCTCCACCAAAAGAATGCCTAGTATTTCTAACCATTGGATGGAAATAGAAGGGTGTAAGTTGAAAGAAGTGTCCATGGTGTTTACGTAATAAATTAAAAGGTTTTGTATGTAGATAATTACCGGAGGTACAATGCAAACAATCTTCTGCTCTGGCAATAGGTATCCAGGTGAAGTAACCATATTATCATGAAGAATGTACAACTGAAACCCATGGATGAAGGTATTGCAACAATCACTAAAGATCACCAATAGAATTTAGACAGGAGCCAAATTGTTTCAGTTAGCATATAACATCTGAAAAGAATTCCTTGTACTGCGTAAGTTACTGTGCCACAGCCTCCTTCACATATTCATCCAGCATTAATGTATGGCCTTAGAGGGTTTTCTGTAACAGTCCAAAGACATGAAAATTGTATGGCAGTAAGTCTGCGTTGTGTGCATGTTGTAGAGCACTTCCCATTGTGTGGCATCCAGTAGCTTGTGAAGGGCCACATGGGATGGGCATTGTCATGCAGGTAGATGATGCTGTTGGTGAGTTTACTTCGATGTTACTGATCGTGGTAGCAACTTGTGGGACATGTGACACTAATTATTTGTACTGATAACATCATTATGTGATTTGAAGTTTGGAAGGAGGGGTCTTTTGATGCCCTCTAGTACTCGTTGGACAGATTCACCTCTTGGTATGTCAGCTTCATTTTGCATATCCATACTGAATACTTGCCTGGTCAATTACACTGTTCTACACAAGTGACTGCCAGTGTGTTTACATATTCAAACATGTAGCTGTGCTATCTATACTGTCACAGCAGTGGCACCAATGTGTTTCAGTTGTATGTGCATCACAAGTGATTACCATAAGTCATAAAGTGTGTTGACACTAGTTTTGAGAGGTACAGAAGTTTCAGCTCGGAACTCCTAGGCATTTATGTAGTATTGCAGGTGTTACATTTTTTTATATGTGCTTTTAGTTGATGGGTTATATGAAATTTTATGTAATACAATGCTTATAAAAGTTGCAAGAATTTTGTTGTGCATCCTGTCAGAATGTGGTGTGACAGTGGGAAGGACTTGGTACTAAGTACCAAACATTAAATGAATTAATGATTGTCAAAATTTTATTTGTGCCACAATTATAGTTGACTTTTTCCATTGTATGGCCACACCAAGACAGATGACAGTGGTATCTTACTATGAGGGGAAGTCAGAAAATAAGGTTCCCTATTTTATTGCCACCAAATAACTTCACATAGTGAGATGCCTCTTTATTCACTTATTACACTTAACTTATTTTTCCACATAATCACCTTCTCTGTCGAGGCACTTGTCTAGGTAGGAAATCCATTTCTCAAAACCCTGTCGACAGAAGGTGGGATCCTGACCACGCAGCCACATTTGCACCTCATTTTTACATCATCATGTGATTGGAACCTCTTGGCATGAAGATGTTTTTTTCATGTTGGGGAAGAGATTAAAGTCTAAAGGTGCTGAATCCAGGCTGTAGGGTGGGTGTTCAAGAATTCCCCAGCCCCATCATTTGTGTCCACACACACTGTACAGTACCCATTGCGGAACTGTGTCATCCATGAAAATTGTGGACCTTGAGCTACGAAAGTGCTACCGTCTAGCAACCAATGTCTGAACTTTAAGTGAATAAAGAGGCATCTCACTATGTGAAGTTATTTGGTGGCAATAAAATAGGGAACCTTACTTTCTGACTTCC
>Ga0123355_10005070_pt1 | contig 19185 bp, 13 predicted proteins | sample TergutEmb28metaG_3_FD_89872 | JGI IMG/M metagenome (GOLD analysis project Ga0123355, IMG submission 89872) | Embiratermes neotenicus P1 segment gut microbial communities from Petit-Saut dam, French Guiana - Emb289 P1 | ecosystem: Host-associated > Arthropoda: Insects > Digestive system > Gut ... | reverse complement strand
GGTTGGAGTGGTATCCGTGTAGCAGGCTGAAGCCTGCTACACGGATACCACCCCAACCCAGCCACACCGAAACTCCAACACACATCGAAACAAGAACACACGACCATTGTGGTGATATAATAGAAAAGTCGCAGGCTCCTGATGATGGATGTATTAATGCCCGAAACATGTTGAGCATAGAAGAAGTGAAATAAAACAATAACTAGTGACATCAAGTTGGTCTCTTATTCTTCAACCATTTATATTTATATGTATACTTAGCACTGTAACTACTACTTTATATCAGGACCTACGTGAGACTGTGCGCAAACCCAGTGCGTTCATTGTTGTTTGAAGAATATCTAGATCCATGCAAAGGTCGTGCGATGGCTCTGCGAATTAGTGGCGGACGACTGACCCCTGAGGCACGAGATCGATCCCAGCCTGTCTATGGGGGGCTTGGGGTGGACAGCGGCAAGAGATCGATTCCTCTCCGAGTATTTCAGTTTTCCCATGTCACGTTCATTCAGCCAAAATTTACTTATCTGACATCAATGCTACACAATCTTGGCAACTGATGGCGTCTTAAAAATCTGCGAAAAACCGGGGCAGGTCCCCAGTACAAGCCTACACTATTACTGCTACACCGCTAGACGGTAGTGAATAAATGTAATGTAGCGATTACACCAAGAGCACTTAGCACTATTTCCACGAAAATAAACACAATTTGTCATTTAACATTACTTTAAAAAGGCCCAGTATCAAGAAGTACTAGAGTTACTTTTAACTTCACAGGCGTTAATCCATAAGAATAAAAAATTGGGGATGTTCTTCACTGGCATGGTGCACAGACATTCGGGTCCATTGTTCAAAACATACACAAACTTTCTAAAAAATCAATATGACGGACAGAAAACCGTGGTCAATGACACCTACCAAGCGCCTTAACTACAAAATAATGAAAGTGGGCTACAGACGTACAATGGAAGTTGAAATTTTGCGTTTTCCATTTTTTTACTGTTTTCCGTCCGCAGTGCTACAAAACGGATGTGTTAATTTTCCCACGTAAAAGAATGACGAACAACCAGTAATTTATTGCGTGTTTCAAATTCAGAAACTAAGCGCCCCCCCTCCGGGCGTTAGTACAGCCAGTCAACATATTATTACATCACGAGTTGTGGTCGAATTTGGGCGAGTACCAGGAAGGAACTTTGGAAGAAAAGAATTGCACACCTGAGCGATGCTAATAACATACTGCACGTCTATAGGCGGGGACATCCTGAAACAATGAGAGGCATCTCACACCACTAGACATTCCTCCTGATTTGTGGTCCAGCCAAAGAACCCGGAACCTGTGGTAACGGCCTCGTCGGTAACGAACGACAGATAGAAAGTAAATTTCTGAACGAACAGAGATCTCAAACAAGCAGTTCCGTTGCTGCAGTAAATCAGCGCCGGTCCTGAGAGTTATGACAAATAATCCGCAGTCGAATGAACAGAAGTCGTCGGCGACGGCAGCCTCATTATTTGTGAGGATACTTCGATGTGACCACGGAATCGACAGCTTCCTCCAGAAGAAATTCAAAGTTCCAGACCAACCGTTTAAACTAAAAATAACAATATTTTTTCTCTCATAATGAGAAGAGCATCACTTTCGATGAAAGGAAACCCATGCTTCGCCCGCTTTTTCCGCTAAGAAAACGTAGAAACCAAATAATAAAAACACTTTCTATTGTTAAAGCTCTCCTATTCCCGAACGATTATTTGTTGCTGTTGTTGTTGTTGTTGTTGCTGCTGCTGCTGCTTTTGGACGGTTCTCCTCAGGCTTAGCTCGTTTGTCCTATGGTTAAGACGAAGATAAGTACGAACACTAATAGAAAGATGATGACAAGGGAAACCAAGTATTCAGAGAAAAACCTGGAATTAGAGCAGAACAATGCTCTGCACTCAAGTCCACAGCTACAATTAACAGAAGGGCAAGATTGTGAAGCCTGGGGACCTTTTAACAAAAAGGGATGCAATTTCTGAAATTTCAGAGCATCAGGAAAAAGAAACACTTTCATTGTTTGAATTAATGTTGATACATAATAATTCAGTTCTTACCTCACAGAAAACAGTACCTGCCTGTTATACAAATAAATCCGGTCAGTACTGTATACAGAAATAGTAGCTGTTTATAGTGAAAATCATAGGAAACACATAAAGGCGCTTTGTGAGCAGAACTCTGTAAATGGCGGTACATATACTAACCACAAAGGTTACAGTTATCAAAAGACACAGAAAAAACGCGTAGACGTTTAGGAAATTCTTACATAAAGTGACACTGAAACCGATCATGACTACACCAAAATAAATACTGCCCGACAAAATTATCTGGAAATCCCTCACACCGAGTTCGTTTGAAATAATGTGACAGAGATTGCGGGCACTGTTTCAAGAAGGCTGGCGGATGGGTATGACGCAATATGTAGTTTCTGAAACACGCCTAAATAGCGGAAAACTGAGAAATGACTCATTTCTCCCGAAACAGATCTGAAAAGCTTAGTACGCTACGGAAATAGTTGCATTTTATGTTTATGGTTCCGTGCATCGCTGATCTATATTAATAATTGTCCAACGAGGTGCAACACAAAGCAGTCCATTTATTATTCTGCAAGTTTACTCGCAGAATAATAAATAGACTTCTTTGTGTTGCATCTCGTTGGACAATTATTAATATAGAAATAGTTGCATTTCTAGTTGCAGGACTAATTTATTTTTTAAAAGCCGGATTTTGTTGGAAATTCAAGACGGCAGTGTCCGCTTCACTACATCAAATAAAAGTTCCCTATAAACGATAAATCTGGCATTTATCGTTGAGCGCCAATGCGCATATCATTAGTTGTTTTAAAGATCGCGGGTAGATTCCCCACAGTGGCATGAGATTTTTCTTTTTAAATTCGTCTAGACGGTCACTGGGAGTCACCCGGCCTCCAATTTCAAAGGGTACCTGGATTCTTCCAAGGCTTTAAAACGGCAGGAGCGTGATGCTGATCACTCCCATCTACTTCCGAAGTTAATAATGAATGGCTCCACATCCCCATTCCCCTCTATACCCACAAAGGGCACCGGAACTCCCTTACTGTATGAGTTTCGAGGTTTTCGCAGCGGTACAGCTGAGAATTCCGTTCTTCTTGAAAGTGACGCTGCGTCAACGCACTACCTATTGAGGCAGCGTCACATTCCAAAAGAACGGAATCCTCAGCTTTACTTTACCTTTTAAACGGCCACAAATTATTAGCAGTTTCCATTATGAAACAGGTTACAATAACTCGCAGAAGTTAGTGAACCTGACAGCGTGTTCTTTATATATTTACACTCCTAATGGCGCCTGCTTAAATACACATCCCTGACACGAAAAACATGTGCAGCACAGCCAGTTCACATTGGACAACACATGTAACAGAAAGGCAACGCTAACATATAGAATAATCAGTAAGAAAACAGCAAAGTTCCTCCACGCACGCGTAGTACTCACAAAAGTGGTCGCGTCTGTACATCATCATCCTACAAAGACAGGAACAAGATAGGCAGCAAGGCAAAGAAGGTAAAACAGAGACAGACAGGAGTAAATAAATTGCAAGGAAAGAATAAAGATACAGCAAAGGAGGAAGAAAAGAAAGGACATACAGTGAACGCGAAAGAGGTATACAACGGGATAAAAGGAGTAGAAAAACCAAAGGAAAGGTAGAGTGATAAAGACAAGAGGACAATAAGGGACAAATGAAATACGTCATACAATCACCACAACAACGGCCTGGATGGCGCAGTCGGTACATGACTATGCTATGGGCTGGGGTTCTATTCCCGGCAGGAAGAGATTCTCTTCCCACACAACCAGAACTGCTCTGGGCCCACCTCGCCTCCTCTTCAATGGGCAGCGGGTTCTTTCCCAGGCGTAAAGCGGCCGGCGGCGTGAATTGGGCCACTCACCTCAATCTAGTGTCAAGGCCAAGTGTAAGTGAAACTACGCTTCTGCTTACCCTACATGCCTTCATGGGGAGGAACGGAGCAAGTTTAACCTTGTTACTTGATTCCAAGCAGCACTACAATTTAGGTCACAATCACACCAAACGCTACGATATCAAAACTAGCGGAAAACAGACTCATATGTTGCAAAAATATTCAGTTGAGTCACATTACATACAGAACTACGGTTCGTAAATCCGGCAGACATGTTGATTTGTTGCGGAGCGTCATACTGTGCCATTCGTACTTAAGAATTATTTTATCATCTTTGGAACTACATGAACGTGAATTACCGTACTAGCGCTACGTTCCGGCCGCTTTACTCTTATTTCCGAGAATATGACCCTCGGCACCGACAGCAGGGGAACTACCGTGTACGACATAGGCCGGTCTGGATATGGCGGTGCAGAGGTATATTTGAAACAATTTGCCTCGATTTACCCCGCGTCCGTAAATCCCATACAGCGTCACTTGAACAGTGTGACATTCTGACTCATATCTTTGAACAGCACTGGTCAGCAAACTTCGGGGCATGAGTAGAACGAACGGAGTTCACAAAATCATGTTATCTGCGTTCTGTTTGTCACTTCTCTTGCACTTGTTTATTCACTGTTCATCACTGTTCGAAAAAAAGTAAATGAGATAACTCACGCCGCTTAATAGTAACTAAAATGTTAGTATCTGGATATATTTGAAAAGACTGAGCCGATCTGACACCGTCGAGCCGATTTCTCTACAGCTCTTCAAAATATTCATCTTTGAAAATACAACTAATACAACTTCCACATAGGTTTTTGTCATCGGGACGGTTGCCGATCTATGAAACTTATCACTTACGGAAGTCCAGAAGTGTAGTGTCAACAAAGTCACTTTATTGGCTTTTGTACGAATACTGATAAAATAATTAATCGTCGAAATTCATACAGTTTCGTATTTCTGAACTTATATCGTTGCCCGAATATTACTCATCTTGGCTGTACAATGTATGACGACATTACCACTCGAGATACCGTCATAAGATAACAGTGTCTCGTCTAAGGCTCATCTGACACAACTCATCCGTTTTTGAAGCTGTAAACACCCTATTGTAAGCGAAATTCAAAACCTTTACTTCCTGGAACCTTAATCTTCTTGATAAAAACAACATCCTTTCAGATATTTAACGGAATTCTCAGAAGGAAAGCGCGATAATCCACCCCAGAGAGCAAAGGTAAGCTTCATCAGATCTTGACCACACTGAGGGCTGCCAACATAATAAATTTTCTGCCAGCAGAATTAAAACAACGTAAAAGTCCATTGCTCCCCCGTTATCCACAACAGCACTGCCGTTTTTGATGGTTACAAAGCTCGCCCGATTGTCCTTCTTATGTCTAGTATTGGGACGAATATGAGTATCGAGCATTGAAAACAGAAATCTGAATTACTCGAAGAACACCCCGTCTCAGTGACATATCGCCCACCATAAATCTCACATGTACTGGGACGGGATTGAACATAGGTCTTTGCGGTGAGAATCCCTCGACTAGCCCAAGGCACGTCCAAGTAGCATCAAGCTCAAAGCCAAGCCCGTCATTTTACGACAATCGATCAGTCAGTGAGTGTGTCTGTTTTGGTGTACAGTCCCTACTGGGGTTGACGTCCAGATATTTTTGAAGTCTGTCAGACAACTATCGCCTTCAGTGTCCTGGGTCATGAGGCGACGACCTGTCCGCTGTAAAGCTATCAGTCCATGTCATCTGTTCTTATGTTCAAATTTATTTATTCCGATTCTTACAATTAATATACATTATATATATTCATTGTGGACATCAAGAGAACACAATGTGCTTCCCTCATAAAGAAGAATTATAGGGTGGATGAGAAAACAACCGCTGCTTGTTGTAAGAAAAATATGCTAACACATAAATACATTACGTGGGTCAAAATGCGGAGCTTTTAATATTAAACCTGGTGGTGTACATGACAAAGGTACAGCGCAGTCGCACTGTATGGGAACTTCAAATAATGCGATATAAAAATATTAATAAAGCCTCGCTTTATTCGCAAAATTTGCAATAACGCGCATCACTGCCTTCTGTTTTTTATTTACTAATACTACGCTTGAAAATTGTGACAAAATACGCTACATCTGTTGTACATTTATGCACACGGAGAAAGAATCATCTTTACTTTATATTCCAATGAGAAAAAAACAGTCTTGAAATATGCAGGATTTGAATTAAGCGAGGTATTCAGGAACCCATCCATCGCGTAAAAGGGGAGGCGCTGTATAATGGTTCCAAGTCAGGGCGCCAGTCTAACGGGCAAATATCACGTCATTAGCAGTAGAATTACGATGCGCTGAAGGACAGGGGAGGATGATTGTGTATGAACTGGATGGGAACACAACATTTCCGGTCGACGCGTATTTCATGGTGCTGCCACATTTTATGCGCCTGGGTACAGAATGGGTGCTGCTAAACTCCACAAATTCTTTACTTCGGACTTTGAAGTGTGCCATCCCCGTTGTGTGCATATAAACTAATAAGTGGGTATGTAGTAAAAAACACAATTATATATGTCTAATAGAATGTTATATTCTAGATTTTAAAAACTACATGTTTCGGCCGGTAGTGGCCATCATCAGGTTTTTTCATTAAAAAAATTAAGATCTTTCTACACAATTCGCGTGACGCCGTCACGCGAATTGTATAGAAAAAACCTGATGATGGCCACTACCGGCCGAAACATGTAGTTTTTTAAAATCTAGAATATAATAGTCTATTAGACATATATAGTTGTGTTATTGACTACATACCCACTTATTATTTCTTAACTTCGCAATGCTATGGAAGTGAGAAGCAAGTTTCACGTTCGGCCGCTTAGCTCTCGGAAAAAGATTTGCAGGTAACAAATACATAAATGTCCGGTGTAGCTGTACTGCCAAAATGAAAATCCCCCCCCCTTTCTGCCAGACACAAATTCTCAGTGGTCCACTCCACAGTCACTTCCCCGCTTACCGAGAGAGCAAGCGCTCAGATCATTAACCTCAATGTTGTATCGCAGTAAATGATGACTTTATCATTCCATACGGAAACGGTTAGTGCAGTTTCTTACTCCCTTACGTTTGTCATTTTTTTACACATTTAAGTGGCCACGCAATTACTCCCTCTTCGAATAATCTGTGGTTGCAGTAAAGTACGTCTTCGGGCCATGGGACACTCCACTGTATGAGTCTGTCTCACATACTTAAAATCGAGAGCATAAATGCACCTGAACATATCGCGAAGTCCTGGTGAAGTAATCTGGTGGATCACCAGATTAGGTGCTTTCCCTTACCTGAAGACGGAAGCAGAGGCGGCTTCCGAAACGTAGTACACTACTAAAATTAAGACCATGGACAAAGTCCAAAGACAGAAGATTACGTCACCAGGTAACATACTAACGTCAGAGCCCAACAGAGTTGTACGTGAAATCTCGGCACATCCAACGTCAACATGTTATTTGTGACAAGGGTATCGTTGTTCCTCGCCGCGGTTCGAATCCCGCGTTAATCTGTAAATAGCCCTGAACTGGCTATCATAGCTTTTAACTTCAATATCAATCGATCTGTGGAACATATTAATCCATCTTCTGCTACATGTATCAGAGGTACACGTTCTTTCCAGATGGACAAAATCCATGACGATCGAAGACCGCAAGATGAGGCAAAAGCGAAACTAGACAGTTCTGTATTCGAGGCAAGTCTAAGACCTGTTCTCCTGCAATTCATAATTTTTGCATTTTCTAGAAAGTCACACGCATTGTAAGTCATTCGAAATTCCAGCTCCGCATCACACTGACATGGTTCAGTGAGCCGCCTAGACGCAGCCGAATCCTCCTTGAACAACTAAGGTTCGCTCAGGTGCACAAAAAGTTCCCCATGTTTCATCGCACCAAATGCCTCGTTCCAGTGTGCGTAAGTGCCCGCCACTAGACTCTGTTCGGTTCGTACCAACATACCTACTTCTTTACGGCACCTTTTAATATTATTCTCTCACCTACGTGTAGGTCTCCCGTGTGAGGTTTTCAGACAATAATTCTATACGCATTTACTTTTATTTATTCTATATATCCCACCTATCTCATCCTTCTCCGATGTCATGAATAGCGCTTTTTTTTTTTTTTTTTTTTTTTTTTTTTATATTTTTTTTTTTTTTTTTTTTTTTTTTTTTTTTATACCTCTTTCTGACCGTGGTCAGAAATGTGCGCCTGAGCTAAATGTCCCCTTTTCACACCACCTCACTAGTCTTATGACTGAGCAGCAGCGGAGAATGTACCAAATAGGCGGGCGAATGGCGCGCCGCCGGACCATTAAGACTGGAGATACGCAACAAAAACGATCTGTACCCTTCATTCAATATTTGCTTAAATATTTTGCTTATAATTAGCTGCATACATTATACAGCTTACGTGTCATCGTGTTTCTTAGCCGCTTATGTGCTAGGTAAGAAAGTGGATAGAGTCACAGCTCGACTAAGATTCAGCAAGTGTTTCTGCGCACGCGCTGTGTGACAAGGATAGGCAGTTTTTTGTTGTTACTACTGCCCGGTCGGTCGGGCAGTAGCATTTTTCGCACGATCTGACTTCTAGATTAACAACAGCCACTGTCAAAACACTTGAATTTGAACTTCGCGTACCACTGGACCTGATGTTTGAAAGAATCGTTTCGGTTGTTAGCGCCTCGGTGAACCTGCAACTGGCAAACTTGCTGCTAAGACCAATACTGTGTTACTTTTTTACCACTTCCATTAAAGAAACGGTTGCTTTAACGAAGCACTTTGAAAGAGCAAGACAAACCCCACATACGATTAAGAAGGTAACAACGCAGCTGTTCGTCTATGACGAATCGGAGTTAGCCCACCTCATACAGGGTCTGCTTTGCATTCAAAAGGTTACTTGGACCGAAACCCGCGATCAAAATAACTTGACCGAGGTTTTCATTGACCTTCTCACAGTCCTAAGACGTTTTGTCCTTTTAGGATTTTCTAGTTGACTTAGTAAAGTTTCGCGTCATGTACGACTTTGAGAAATTCACCCTTTTCAAGCTACGTTTTATGTAACAAAGCTTCTGTTAGACAGTGTCATTCTAGCTCACGATTTCTACAACTAGTTGTGTCTGTTCATGTATTTCAGACGTTTCTCTCAAAGAGCTTTTCGTACAAAATAAATCCAGTCTTTAAAAGAGGTATCTCCTGCATGGCATGCAAATAAGATAAGCGTAAAATAAGCCACTTATACAAATTAGCACGTAAGGTTTCGTATAAAAATGTGCAAATACGACCCGCGAAAAAAAAATCCATTTCATCCAAGGCAATGTTCAAATATTGATTATCATACGACTCTTTAAGAATTTGTACTTAGTTACACATAATCTGCGTCTAGAGAAACTGAGATCAGATTCAGAATTCGACAGAAATGTGAGTTTTGCACCACAAACAGTTCTGAAAGTGAAACAATACGTTTAGAACATGGATATGAAATTTCGGAATCCATAAAATGCGAGAAAACTGGACTAACCGAGCACCTGTTAGTACCTCAGACAGAACACTACTCCATGGAGTTAGTTACGTAGTTAGTTTGTTAGTTAAATGGTTCGTTTAAGAATGAATTCTAATATGCATGTTATTTCAGAGTGTGTAATGGAAGAAACCCCTTATGATGTATTTTTAAGGAATATCTACTGTCAATTTGTGACCGAAGATGTTCCTTCTAGGGGTGGGGTGGGGGGTGGGGGGGTGGGGAATAACCGAAGGGATAATAAGAAACAATATGACACAAACAATAATAATGTCTCCTGCTTCACCTTACCATCTATTTCACCGTATAATATGCAGACCAGAAACATTTCTGTTGAAGGCAGATATCCGCCTAGCACATCTCTCGTTATAACGCATTTTACCCTCACATGGGACAGATGTTTCTTCGTCTCAGTCAACATTATTCAAACGTGAAGGCAAAAGGGTCAACAAAATGTGTTATCTTATCACTGTGTGCCACGAGATACGCTACAGGTGCACTTAAAAACTGCGTCTTCTGCTCTTCTCATAATGAGACCGTCATATCTTACGCTTTCTGCTTCTTCAGCAGAACATTACCGCCAAGGACTTAAAGGAGAGGGTAAAAGACTTTGGTAACCTTACTTCCGTCAGAAATCTTGATGAGGAAATGCCATCTGTAATATCTAAGAGATTGCGGAGTACAATGATAGAGCACTGGTATCCTCAGTATCAAAGTAATCGTACTACATAGTCTTGATGCAAAGTGTGTTCTTGGTCCGATTTTAACCAAAACTTCGATGTTTCGACACATTTTTAATAATGTGTCCACAGTAACAGTGTTCATGAAAATCCGTCCAGTTGTAATTGAGTTATTCCGTGCGGGACGATGAAAAGACGGACGGAAAGACGTGACGAAGCTTACAACTACTTATCTCAACTGTTTTGCAAACGCGCCTGAAGATATAATTTGAAAATATGAACTGGATATTCCAACGTATTACCCAGTATATGCACGGTGTGAGTGAGGAAAACTGCAAACAGCCAGTCTTCAAGCTGAAAACAACATGGCATCTCCCGACTACAAACGGCCTTCCTTAACAACTCAGACATTACGGAAGAAGTTAAAAGTTCGAAATTTACGCATATTTTAATATATGATCGCTCATTACCTTCACTACAAATCCAAGCAACATAAGTTACAATCAACTCACAGTTCCTATTACACTCCATTGCAGCAATCAAGATTAAAGAGAGGAAATGAAATGGGAAGGCCGCCACACGCTGAGGAAACCAAACGGAGCTACTGAGAAGTCGGCACTGGACTGGAATCCCCAAGGACTGAGGAGACAAGCACGCCCCAGAAAGACCTGGAAGAGGACTGTAGAAGAAGAAACCAATTAAGGTGGAATGATCTGGAGTGAAAGAAAGAGGCTGGCCAAAAACAGGAGTGGATAGAAACGTTTTATTGCTGCCCTATGCACTACTACAGGCAGCGACAGGAATTGATGATGATGATGTAACACTGCAGTTATGATACGGAGAAAAATAATTATCTGGAGTGCATTATCTCAATTTTTGGCGCGAGTAATTTCAGGTAAGGCTAGATTAAATTTAATTTCCTAACTTCCAAATGGCTTTAGAACGGAATTGGCATTCCCCATGCTAGGATTCTAACGCCCTGTGCAAGTAAAGAACAGAGGTGTAAATGTTCATGGGCACAAAAATGTTGACAGACCTCCACGCAACATGGTCGTTTTCAACTAACACTCAAGGGGCTCGAACGATTTTCGTGAAATTTCTCCCACATCGAATTTCATTCAGATAACTGGTTCTCGACGTGTCATATGGGTATGGCCGGACATCGATTTCGTATAAGTATGGGGTGGGGGATCAGATTATTGTGCATGACTTCGTGCTGCTGAACCAGTGAATCGTTAGCCGTTCCTTACCTAAACAAGACCAGCTGACACATCCAGTTTCGACCCCTCACAATCCATAGTGAATAACAAATTCCCTGAGAACGTAGCCCCTGGAACTGTTTACTGTCGTCCTTAACAACACGGTACTAATTACTGGAGCAGCCCGTAACGCAAACACGCATGGCTCCACTGACACGGTACCACTTCCCTTCATCTGCAGTCTGCAATACATGCTCTGCAGAGCCAGCACTTCAAATCGAGAACACATGTTACTGACAGTAAGAATGTCAGTCATTACCATTCCCACAGAAACCTTACGTGACGCCTTGAATCCTAAGACAGTTCCTCCAGGACATGTGACTGGTAAAGTGGTACTAACTCACTAAATGAACGGAAGAAGAGTCAGTCAGTAACTAAAAGTCGCCCAGGTTCTCTCTCTCTTTTTACAACAGCTCCCCACTGGGCCAGGGCCTCCTCATTCATGTGGTTTCTATATCACACACAACGACGCACCACAGTCGGTAGGACTCCTCTGGACGAGTGACTAGCTCGTCGCAGAGACCTCTACCTGACACCACACAAAGCTCACAACAGACAAACATCCATACCCCCGGTGGGATTCGAACCCACAATCTCAGCAGGTGACCGGCCGCAGACCTACGCCGTAGACAGCGCGGCCACTGGGACCGGCCTCAGCAGGTTAAGCAGTTTTATGGAACCCGAGAGGTAACTACGGTTTTCACAAGAGCCTGTCAGTGGTTCCTGTGCTATGACAGATTAATACACTTCACACCCTTTTATATACTACTTAAATACGCCTTTCGTTTTCTAATACGTATTGTATTCCAAACTCCACTTACGGCCACAATCTTCCAAGTTCATCCGGCATCTTCTCATTCAAATCTACAGCCCATAGTATATTACATGCTGAAGAAGAGCCGTTCAATAAGCAAGAATAAAAAAATGAGTATATTTTAGTCCACGTTCACGCCAAATCCCACCCATTTCCACAGCCCAGTTCGCAGAACAGACAAATATCCCCTCTGAAGTCGGGAATGATTGAGCACAAACCAAATCTCCTTAGTGTCATTAACATGGGAGTCAGAAAGATCGTCATTTGCGAAATTCAGCTGGAGAGATAGTTCTGTGGTGCGGTGGCGGGAAGCAGGATGTGACGGAACATCGAAGTATACAAGAATGTACTACAAATGCCATTAAGAATGGGTGGCCATTTCTGCGAAGGAAGTGGGGGTAAAATGGTGAGGGGGGCAGCCGGGTGGGGTGAGGGGCGGGGAAGGGTGAATAATGTACTAAGAACGGCGGGAAGAGAATGTATAAACAGTATCGAGAGAAAAATGACAGCACAATTCTGGTGACAACAGAAGAAAAGGAAAACAAAAACCATACATCAAAAATAGAAGAATTTATAATGGAAAAAGGATAAATACATGAAAGAAGTAAACACATTAAAAGAATCTGGAGGGCAAGAAAGTGGGAATGAGAAGAAATGAAAAATAAAGGGAAGGCAAACACTGTATAAACAGGTAACTGATAACATATTGCAGAAACAAGTGCCGTTACATTAATGTGTCGAGTTAAACAGAGCAGATGCCGCGGATGACAAAAGTAACACAGGATAACAGGAAATAGCAGACATTTATACACGGAAGAGGGCATGTTATCACCGAACATCAAAATGTACACCTAAAGGCAGAAGAAAAACTAGAATACAATGATAGAATGGGTTCTTGATTCGTTCGTGGGTGTGTAAACTCCGGTGAGGCAAATGTACAAAGATTGCTGAAATCCAGCACATTGGCGAAACGGAAGTTATTGAACGCCAACCTTTAGCAACATTAGTGTCGTTCTAGAGCAGACATGTACGTACATACCACCGAAGGCCCACGAATTTTTGTTGTTCTTGGGATATGCCATCGAACACTTAATGGTTGAATTCAAAAATAAGTTCGTATTTTTCAAGAACATCGGACACTGAAACAGGTTATGGAGACATGGTCTAGCATTCAGATATGATAGGCAGAGAGAGAGGCTTGAACTTATTTACGATTTATACAAAGAAGCCCAACTTTTGATGGATACGATAAAAAGGTCAGTGCCAGCATTCTGTAAAGAGGGTCAGATTTTAGACTTCGATTTTTGGTTGGATATGACACAGCATCCTACAGCCTTAAACGTGCAAACACACGGACAGATGTTATTGGTAGATACGTAGGGAACACAGTCGCTAAAATTGGAGTTTCTGACGTACGATGTACTTGTGAGAAAAGCAGTTACAAGCATACAAGAAATCAACAAAGCAATTTGACACTCGGAATTCTCTAATGCAGTAAACTACGAACCTGAAGTTGAGAGTCTGAGACAAGGTCTAACCATGCGTGACTGCAGGCTTCCTCCGCGAAGCAGAAGAGAACTGCGCTCATTTGGGTTATTACGCAGCGGGTGATGGTAATTCTTTACCGATTTTTCGGGACAAATTATCAGTCCCATTTTCACGGGTCAAGAATCCTTCAGGGGACGAATCCAAGAAGGATTATTGTACCCTGAAGATGGGACCGATATGTTGTCCCGAAATGTCGGTAAGGAAGTACCGCTACCGGCTGCATAATAGCCCAGAATAGAAGCAGTTCTCAAGGTCCCACCACGTTAACACACATGGAACACCTTTTCTCACATTTTCGCCTTCCTTTTCACTATATGAAGGCAAGATCACGGGATTCCAGACGCTCCTCACAGATTTACGGAGATGTGAATGAATGAATAAAAACAAGATTTCTGAAAACATCTTTTCTTTTTAAAAACCGACACAACGCCCTTCAAAATAAAGGTCCCCAGGTCTGTAACAGATATACCACTGCACTTGCAATACTGCCTGCGCGTACGTCTTATACACAGAAATATCAATAGGCAAACGGCCGAACATATGTTAAATAACTTCAGAGCTGTCTCGTCTGACAAAAAAGCTGGCATTTCTGACGAGAAATCATGCAACTAGGGCCCCCATGTTACATTGAAAGTAATTTAGAACTGTCCTATACAGAGGTTCAACAAATGTTATTAAAAAAAATAAAATTACATTAAAACTTCATTACAAGTACTGTAACAAGTCACACCGTTCGGTACCAACATTTCAAACTGGACCGCAAGGAATTAGTATCATCCAAAGAGATGACTCCCAAATGCATGTCCATCTACAAAGGCAAGGACTCTTCCCAAAGCAGGAGGTGCAGGATGGTTACTTACTGGACGTTCCACCAGGTTTGACACTAAAAGATTTCTGTAGTTTGCATTGCTCTTAGAACAAAGAGCATTACTTCCCTAAATAGCATTCAATGACTGGTTTTTACAACCGAGATGCTCGTGTTTCTTGCGCGGTAAAAACTGAATTTATAAATACAATCCCGGTTACTTTTTGTCTTCCTTGCCCGGTTCCAAAATGATGTTTCGTCATAAACGCCAGAAATCTTTGGCAAATTCCTTCCGGTCTTTCTGTCTGTGCAGAAGAGACCATACAAGGCATCTGCTTGGTCCGGCAGTTGTTACTTGATAACTACACAAATTATAACAGTCAATACACCATAGATTTGGTGTTTATTAAAGTAACATGTTTCGACCAGCGTGGTTCATCTTCAGACTAAATACATGTAAAAACAATAATATGTTCTCGGGCTAACAGCCGCATCAGGTGGCTGAAAGGCGAATAAACCGACGGTTCGAGGACCATCTCTGTCCTCTGCCCTCCTTCATGACGAGGACAGATGGTCCTCGAACTGTCAGTTTATTCGTCATTCAATCACCTGATGCGGCTGCTAGCCAGAGAACATTTTATTGAATTCAGTCACCGTGAAAGTTCTAAATTATATGTCACATGTACAAACACTCAAAGGCAGATACATAGCTTTATGTAAATAACGAGATCTCAATTTACAAATTCGTTACTTTTCTTCACTACGTGTTACAAATGTGGTTAAATTCTACTTAAAATCAAGCGGTGATGTGGTAGGATAGCACCCGATTTAGTTGACCGAAGACGTGAAGCTATCGGTTGTAAAACTCCTGTAATATTACTGATGTAATAAAGGAAGAATCAAGTATATTCAATGTCACGTAGTTAATGCTGTGTTTAGAATTGCTGAAATCTATAGTAGTAGCTGGTAGCGATGTTACCTTGGCAAGAAATGGAACAACTTCGTTGTCAGGCTGTGGAATGCCGTTTTGGTGTTGCTTGTATGACAACCGACGATGTACTGATACTCTGATTTCCCTGCCGGTTGTCTCTCAGGTTGTTACGTCATCTGTTGTGTACGTGTACCAAGTTGCTTGACAACATCGAAGAGTGCATTTTTTTAAACTGTATTTTCAGGCGGGTTAGCAAAATTGCGAAAAGCGACTATTAGCTTCGTCATGCCTGTCTGTCCGTTTACCCGTCTGTCCGAATGGAACACCTCGTTTCCCATTAAACGGATTTTCATGAAATATATATGAGTATTTTTCGAAAATCTGTCGAGACATTTCAAGTAATTTTTATCACATCTCGCTCAATTACTCTTAGAATGAGAAATATTTCAAACAAATTTGTAGAGAAAATCAAAACACATTTTAGTTGCAATATTTTTTTCCCCCCGAAAATCCTGCCGTTTTTGAGCTAATGTGGAAAAATAATGTAGAGCCGGGCAGGACACAGATGACAATATTGCACATGCGCATTGCATGTTGTACACCTAAGGCTACAGACACACACTCAGAATAAATAATACTTACTGCTTTTCCACTGCAACAATGGTTACACGAACGCGCCTCGCTGTTACATAATACGTACACTGCCACACTGCCGGTCTTGTTGTCATTTAGTTTAGTATGCGTACCTAAGGGCGTAATCTGACTTTAAGGACGGCCTATACAGTGAAACATGTGTGGCACAACTAATTACAATGATGTGACCTTGTGTGCGGATTATTTGCGGTTTAATGAACTAAATATTATCCCATAATTCCACATGCAACGTTCCAAGTTACTGATACATTCCGTTCCCCTAAGTGTGTGACCCTGTCGTATATCTGTCCTCGAAACCTGAAGAGAACATTGAGCACACTTTGGCTTACTAATTAAGAACACACAACAATCTTTCCGCCACTCCACCTGTACATATTCGTGACACAGTCCCAATTGCCATGAACGTTTCGTCACTACCAATTACACGTCAGTCCCATGATGGATCTATAAAGCTGCACAGGTCTCCAGAGAACTGTCCTTAAGCATAAACTCCCTGCTTCTACCCACAGAAGTAATAAATGGCTTTATCAGTACCGCTATTATACTGCAATGTCACAATCAAATACCTGAATAGGAACGTCTCGATAATGAATCCTGCAGCACTTTAAATTCATTTTCTCGGCATTTTTATTACGATCTGCCGCTTGGCAAGATGACATCAGCGTCTTGCAAGATCAGTCTGGGCAGGAGGTTTAACAGTTGCGGACAAGTGGAAAGCAGAAAACAACAGGCACTTGTCATTCCAGGGCGCAGACATTTTAATAATATGTTCTGAATACAATGCAACTACAGCAGAGAAGAGGCGCTCTTCAAACCCTGACAAGTGAACAGGTACGTGGGTTAAAATTAACATAACCGACAGTCCAGGTTAGCATGTATGGTAATCAGGGATTCAGTCCTGAAATTTACAGACAAGAAGCATATGAAGTAAGGCAACTTTATATGGAACAGATCCTAGCCGGGATAGCGTGCCAGCAAGAGTGCAAACAATTTAAGGCGGTGGCTCGGTCTGTGTGACGTGGAAATATAATGCAACACAGATCACAAACTCCTAAGTTCGTTTCAGCGTCTACAGACCAAGTTTTCAAGACTGGCAAAATGTATTATCAGATTTATCATACACAGGCACCTTACGTACGTCCGTATGCATGAAGTTGTTCTGCTGCAAAAGAGTGAAACACTGAGGTTACAAAAACACTCAAAGACCTCAAGGTGGTCGAACAATGGAAGGGTTCCTGATGGTAATAACAATGAAAACGACGTACAGAAGGCGACGTGAAAGAGGCCAAACTCATATAAAATAAAAAGAGGAAAACATGGGAAGAAGGTAAAGAAGAGAGGAAACGAAGTTGAAAATAAAAATAATTAATGAATAAAGGAGACAAGAAAATAAGGAATATAAAACGTCAAGGAGTAAATCGAGGGTACAGGGAGGACAGAATGACAGAGGACAGAGGCCATTGTAAAAAACAAAAGTCTTGTGGAATTGACACTGCTTAGTCTGGTAAATTTTTTCCGTGTTTCGAAGCAACCTCCTTCCACCATCTTGACGAATGAAACAAGTTCCTTCGGAACGCTGGCAAATATTTATAAGATTATATGGCGTCATATCCCAGGAGACAGTCGCCGCCGAGGGAACCTCAAATCTAACACAGTATTCAGGAACCCAACACGGACCCCTGCAGAGTTGGAACAAAACCCTCTGAAGGCCTGCATCCACCCGGCGGGCCGCAGTTATACAATTTATGCACACAGCTGAGCCGCTTGATTCATGTCTGTTACTGCAGCAATTATCGATGTCCTACGAACATATGTTCAATAGCGTTATCATTTGCGCGACACCCACAACCAAACGAACGACAGGTGTATTACGCATGAAGGCTCGCATACACGACAGAACAACCCGTTACGTTCATTTCAGATGTTTCACATCGAGTGGTACACGAAATCAGTTATTCTCTCATTGCAGCTAGTACCCAAAATGAAGAAACAATGGGAGATTTTAAAGGTGCTCTTTCTTCGAAACAAACGGAAAGAGGGATTTCAATCTGATATGGGGGTTGATATCAAATGCTGTCACGCGAGTTTTATTTTGGTTTGTAAAAAGTCATCTTACTTCTGTACTCAATTCCCTACAATGACGTGAAGGAAGAACAGAGCTGTTAACTCCATATATTATTCTCCCCTGAACTAGATGGTGGTGTCAAATTCATCCTCCGAGGACCGGATGGACACCCAGAGCTGCTCTGGATGCAGTGGCGAAGAGAAAAATCTCTGCTAGGTGCGAGAATCGAAACCCGATTCACTGATCCGTCCAGCCCTTAGGTCAGTCATTACGCTAAGTTGCGCCGACTATGACTTTAGTTTGAATCTGTCACTACTCCTCCTTCACATCCAGCTCAGATCGGACAGCATGAACTTTATAAACGGTTCGTTGTAGGCAAGACCGACACAGGATAAACCACGAACTTCATTAAGATTCAAACGATTTTATTTTAAATATTTTTCGATAGTGTGCAATTAATTAAAGGCAAAGGAAAACCACGCACCCCGACACACTGGAAATTTTTAGTGACAATTTCCTCTACAGCAGTTCAACATAATTCCACCAAGACAAAATAAAATGGCATTTTATATCTGTATATCATTTCCGAAGTATAAAACATTGTTTCTTATAAAATTACCAATTCCTACTGCGCCATTTATATGTCTATTTAATCAGCCTACACCTCATCATGCTTCAATGCTTACATGCAGACATTATGGGAAAACAAGCTTATTTACTAGAGAAATCGTAGCAAGCTATTTGGTTTGCTTCAGTCTCTAAACCATCAAAAGTTATTCACGGAAAAAAGCGTACATTACGATACAATGCTTCAGTACGAATAGCAAACAAATATTTATGCGTAATTATTACTGAAATCACAAAAAAAAAGCGTACACGAAAAAAAAAAAAAAAGAGGGGGCCC
>Ga0123355_10005069_pt1 | contig 19189 bp, 18 predicted proteins | sample TergutEmb28metaG_3_FD_89872 | JGI IMG/M metagenome (GOLD analysis project Ga0123355, IMG submission 89872) | Embiratermes neotenicus P1 segment gut microbial communities from Petit-Saut dam, French Guiana - Emb289 P1 | ecosystem: Host-associated > Arthropoda: Insects > Digestive system > Gut ... | reverse complement strand
CTGGGAGAAGTGTGTGGAGTCCCAAGGGAACTACTTTGAGGGTGATTAGGTGTCCAACGCTCCAAGCAAGCCAGTTTCTTTTTCCCGGCCAAAGGTCGGATACTTTTCTAACAGACCACGTATACCATATAACTTGGTAGTTGGTTTCTGACATTTTGAAGGAATTTACTGCCATTATTTCAGTTCTTCAGATATCCAGAGCAGGGCTGGAAGAGGAAATATAGAGTATTATACTTAGTAATTTCCTCCTTCAAACCTGCCCTGGCCTTCTCATTGGATCTCTAGACCCTTGAAAATGAAAAGAGTATATTCCTATGAAATGTTATAGGTAAAGCAATCCCTGTACAGACCTGGACAGGCCCTGAGGGTTCCAGGAGGTTGAGGCTCCCAGATTTCAAGACAGTTGGCACATGAAGGTGGTAAGGTTGTCAGCCCTGTGCACTGGCTGCCTTTACCCCCCAGTAAATATTCCTGGTACTCATTTCTGTTAGAGGCGGTGTCAACCCCAGAGCCATAGTGCAGCCAGAAGGATTATGTCAGTGAAAAATTCCAGTGACACTGGCAGGAATCGAACCTGCAACCTTCCAGATTGTAGTGCAATACCTTAAACTAACTGTGCCACTGCATTCACTGCTATGAAATGTTGGGAACCAGTTATACAGTGATGATGCATCCTATCCCAGAAGGCTAGAGGCCTTACCAAATAAACCTTTTGAAATTCTGGCTAAAGTTTTCACAATTCACTCTTACTGACATACCATGAAGGTGAAGGCAGCTGTTTTGTCTGAAACAGTGGTAAAAATGTACTGCTGTACAAGTCATCAAGGCACATTCCAGATGATATTATTTAGACACAGACATGACAACTTCAGTTCTTGAATATGTTATGAATTTGCAGGAGTTGCCTGCACCTCGGAAGTTGGACAGCCTGGGCCTATCGCATAGCAGACTGAATGAGCGATACCACTCAATGGAGAAGGTGAATTCCAGCCATAATGATGTGTCAGTGTTGCTGAATGCAGTTAGCAACAAGGAGTACATGACAAAGGCAGAAGCACTGCTGGAGGAGCAGTTAGAGTCAGTGTCTCAAAGAGGAGAAAGCAGCCATCGAAAGTACAGCAGGTATGTAGTTCCAAAGTGAATGACTGTGATAATGGGGAAACAAGAAAATTCAAGCCTTTTCAGTTTTGGTTGAAATTGAACAGTCAAAACAAACACATTATGCAAAGACCTTGTGTATTTCTCTGTGAATCTAGTAGACTACATAGGCATACCCATCATCCCGTGTGAAATAAAGTCTTGATTGAAGTTTGAAAAGAGGATTTTGTTTACTTTCTTTAATGTAGTGTTACTTGAAATTGTGACTCTAAAACATCATTCTTCACTGTTGTTACATAGGCTATACATCCTGTTCATATTTTATCAGCAGCGCTATAATCGAATATGATCAGTTGTTTATCTGTTGTTGAGATGGGAATTATTCGTATTTACTCATATTAGTGTTTTGCTTGAAATAAGTAAACATTAGCATTTAAAATTTGAGAACAAGAAGTAAACATTCCAGTACTCCAGCACAGGAAATACATTTTCCAAGTTCCATTTCTTTTCTTTTCTCTTTTCTTTTTTCTCTTCCTTTCATTTCTCTTTTCCTTTTCTTTTCTTTTCTCTTTTCTTTTCTTTTTTCTTTTCTCTTTTCTTTCCTTTTCTCTTTTTTCTTTTCTTTTCTTTTCAAGTGTAATTTTTAAGAACACTGTTTATGCTGTTTTAACACATAATAACTTTTGTTGTCTTTACCAGAGGAGGTGATCTGAATTTAAATGGTCGTAGTCCATCATCAGGAGTTTTGGACCAGCTACCATCTGATTTGCTAGGTGGTGGCAACAACCATAGGGATGACCTTGATTTTGATTATCCTGATCTGGCTAGTCAGACTCGTAGTGAGGATGATAAGGGCAGCTACATCAAGGGTCACCCAAGGTGCGATTCAATGTCCTGTGACACTATACACAGTAAAACAAAGAGATCTCATACATATCTTAAGTAAATGTACAAAGTTACTATTACTTCATTCTAACTGTGCATACTATGTACCATTTCAATGAAAGTCATACCTCTTAATATGTTTTTAGACACATCACAGTCACTGACACTGTATCTGGCTGTGTTGCCTGTTGCAACTGTCCCAACCATATTGTGACCCCAATAGCCCACTTTAAATAATTGGACTGTCATTATGCAGAGGGGCCCAAAAATGAGATGTCTGGGTAGTACAATAAATACTAAAATATGTTGTAAATTATTTATTACTTACTAATTTACAAAAATTGTTTCAAATCCATATTCATTCGCAATTCACAGCACTGTGATACCGTTTTACAAGTTGACTGACACGAGTCTGTATTGGCATAAAAATTATGACAGAATGTTTGTGGTAACAGACTTTGGTGTCATTTTTGTATTAATTAGTGTAAGTAATGCATTGTTTGTTGATATGTCAATCTGTTGTTTGCATGGAAACCAGTCTGAGTTACAAAAATAGAGGTAACAACAGCAACAATAAATGGCATTGTTTCATTATATCGTAGTGTCGTCAGGCAGTTGACCATTGCTAAACAAAGGAATGCCAGACTTTTGTTGTTGTTGTTGTTGTTTGGTTGTCATCATCCTTATTGTGCTTATACTGTGAGGCTGTCTTCACAGAACTTACTAAGTTCATGTTGTGCATATTCATTGCAACCGCGATTTCAAAATGCCCCTCTCGGCTTATAATGTTTAAAAAGTGTAACTCGAAGGTTTTTCTGTGAAAACTGCGGCTAAACATGGGAATTTTCAGATTTTCCTGCTAAATTTTGAAGGGTCCTTCCACTCATTTTCATTATGTTATAACATTGGAACACAGGGATTGCCGTTGCTTATTTTCAATCCACAAATTAAAGTTATAGGATACAGGTACAGTGTAAAATAATTGATGCCTCTCCTTCCCACGTCACTTGAATTGCACATATTGGTCTAGTCTCTTCGGTCTACAAACTAAAGACGTCCAATTTCACTAAAAACCGAAAATTCTTGTCACTTAGAATCGTTAAAGGCTCTTACATAATTGCTAAAAGTGTAAGAATTATGGGCCATCGTTAAGGCAGGCAGGTCACATTTTATCGTACTATGCACAAAACTAAATCAGTATTATATAATGTCATTGTAAAGTATATCAGTCCATATATACTTCTGTAGACATTGCAATGCGATTGTGTAAGTGGTTCAGGACTAATGATTGTCTCAAAACATATAGGTTTATTAAGTCGCAGTATGCTGGCAAGAGGGCAGCACCAGGGAGTCATTCTAGTCGAGCTTATATTGAGACCCGCAACTCAGAAAAGTCAGACTATGGAGCAAAATCCTCTGCTCTGTCTGATACAAGTGAAGCTCCATCTCTTGGTGAGTTCATGAGCTTTCAGTATGGAGTGATGCTGTTACCTTACAGTTATGCTCCAGTTGGCCCTGACTTAGGTTATGTGTAAGTTTGAACCAGATGTTGTAAGGTTATTTTGAAACTGTGTTGTGTATTTGCATGCAACTGAGACAATTTTGGCTCTAATCATCCACAAATCAAAAGATTAAAAGATTCAATAAGTAATTTAGAAGAGGTTATATTCAGCAAATAGTTTTGGTAGTATCAAATATTTTCAGAGAGCTGCAAAGTTGGTTATTCATTTTACATTATTTTCTACTAACCAACCAACTCTGTGGAACTGACTTGGTTTTTAGAAACCAGTGATTGATTATAGCACTTTCTGTCAGGTCCATGACAGTAGATGCCTCCCACCCTTTTACCTGACGACAGAAGATATGTTTTTCTTTAAGTACTACATGATGGACAAAGTCAAAAAACCAAATACAACACATTTTTACACACCACTGGTGCATGTTTGTAAGTTTTAAAATATTTGTAGTTAGGCACTTTGTCCAGTGGTAATCTGCATGTGTATGGACATATTTTATGAATTAATTTCAATGCCTTCTGGAACAATCTGTTTTCATCACCATAGGAATTTGCTGTGTTGAATGAAGAACAAAAATTTAGCAGTAATGAGTGCTTTGTTTTCAGCATCACATGTCCGTAGGGTTCGTGTGCCATCACAGGCCTCAGATGTGGATCAGTTTCTGGATGACCTGTTCATGCCTGTATTGGATGGTAATTTGGATGAGCTGTCAGATGCTCGTTCATTGGCGGCATCCATCAAGGGTGGTGGAGAGATGAGTAAAAGTGAGGGTCACCAGCAGAGAACACGTAGACTTTCAAGTAGCAGCAGTCTGTTAGATGATGAGGTGGCAACTCTTACTGGATCATCTGCAGCATCGACACTGAGGTACTTCGAAAAGAAGTGCTGGTCACGAATACTGTGCTGTTTGTATTCTATTGTGCAGACAAAGGGAATGAGTCTTGCATTGTTGTTGTGTTCTGCAGGTGGCCAAATGGTAGAAATCAGTCAGCAGAGAATGTTGATGATTATATAAGTGATCTTTTCAAACCAATATTTGTGAATGCCAGTTTGCAGCGTCTCACCAAGGCAGCCACATTAGCAGGAGCTATCAAGGGTGGTGGTGGAATGGATTCTCATCAGGTACAGTGCTTGTTTACACACAAATCAGTCCCGGTCATATTTGAACCACCTTGCACTTCAGTCATCAGCCAAAAATTACATATGGGCTCTACTCAGTCTAACTTATCTATTCTGGTCTGGAGACAGAGAGTTGCTTTGAAAGGGATCCAACAGAGTACAATTTATGCATGCACCTGATGGTGGAACTGCAGCTAACTGTGAAAATGTTACACATTTTGTCATAAAAAAGATTGTAGAATATGTACAGTAAACACAACAATTTCTTAGTTTTATTCTTTGAAAAATGTCAGTTTTAAAATGTTCTTATTTTACAGTCATCTCAAAATCAAACAGCTGCATTTGGTTTTACACCTATTGCTAACATGACATCACCAACCCCAGTTATGATGTCAGGGATGATGTCTCCGCCACCTATGATGATGCCGACTATTCCTCTCTACACTGCTGCAGGTATGTTGATATGGAATGAGTGTCTCTAATTCTGTTTCATTAAAAAAATCAGAGCATATGTTATGTACAAAGGAGGTGAGGCAAATATGCAATACTCAAGTTTGAAAACTGGAAAGGAAGAAGCCACTTGGCACAAATTGGGACATAATATTAAAGTGGATGCAAAGATGCAAACTGGATTCACCTGGCATAAGATCAGGGCCAGTGACATTCTGTTGTGGACATTGCGTCATTTTGCTTTCTATACAAGATGGAAAATTTCTTGAACAGTTGACGATAGGTAAGCTTGTCAGATAGGACTCTGCTGCATAGAGTTAGTTCAATAGTTACATTATTTTACTCATTAAATTATGTTAACATTATTGCAATAAAAATTCAAACTTTCATTCAGCCTGTGTGTTGATACTGATAATGGACCTCAAAATAATTTGTGCGTGCTTGGTGAGTTCTGAGCAATATAACTAGACATTTTCCTTTTTGCAGCAGCTGCTAAAACATGAGGAACAACAAAATACCTAATGTTGCATAACCATTATTCCATAATAATGTTAGAAACTGGGGCTCATTGAACCAGATTTAAGACTTGCAGAACCTGTTTTGCATATCTATAATAGCTGTAAGTGTTAATGTTGCACCATTCTTGTACATACAGAGTTCATAAAAGCTCAACTTTCCTGTGCAATTGAAAATAAATGGTGATGAATCTTTTTATTTGGAGTTCAGTCTGTTTTCTGTGTGGTGATTGCCGAAACAGAGAGGCAGGCTTGAAAAGAGGACAATCATGGAAGGGTTTGAAATGCATAGGACTGATGAAGAGGATCCAAGTGTAGTGGGCTGCAGACTCGGTTTCTTACATGTATTAATTCTTTCTTCCTGTGTGTATTTAATGTTTACTTTATTTGAGGGAAGTTGTTGCTGTAATATTCCGGCTTCTTTGTTCCCTTATTTCCTGCTTATTGTGAATAAGCATTTTGCTCCTAGACTAGAATTTATGCTTGCATTGTGCTGTGCTTGCAAAGCTTCTTTTTATTTTTTGCATATCTGTTATTGTTTTATAGGTAATATGAGCATAAACAAATATTTTACAGATTAGAAGCTTGATGAAATACAACTAACATAGCATTATGAATGATGCGTATATCCTCTTATTTCTTCTGCACTGTGGTAAATGTTTGTGGGTATTCATTCTAGTTTTAAGTGTAGGGAGCAAGTCAGGAAATGTATATGTAATAAAATAGTGTGGCAAGTTACTTGTGTTGCTGCTTCTAGACTTTCTGCTTGTGAATACTAACTTTTCTCACTGTGTTATAAGTGGTGCAGAATCCATGATTTTAAGCAAAACTGTTTTAAACATACCTTTCCACATTTTACAACATGCTGTATAAGTTATCTTAAATAGAAAAATAGCAGGCTCCAGTCCAACAATCATTGTCTTTATTAAGTAATTTAATTTAATGTAATTTAATTTACTCTGCAGCTTGATGATGGCTTGTTTTAGCCAAAACAAGTTACTTACTTTCTTACTTACTCCATGGAGCAGAGTTCTTCTTGAGAAGCTAACCGGTTTGCAGCTAGTCAAGAAATTGCCTGCATTTTATGGAACCCAAAGGTTCATTACAGCATTCACAAGTGCCCGTCACCTGTCCCTATCCTGAGCCAGCTTGATCCAGTCCATACCCCCCATCCCACCTCCTGAAGACCCATCTTATATCCTTCCATCTATGCCTGCGTCTGCCAAGTGGTCTCTTTCCCTCAGGGTTCCCCACCAAAACCCTGTATATGCCTCTCCTCTCCCCCATATGTGCTACATGCCCCACCCATCTCATTCTTCTTGATTTTATCACCTGAAAAATATTGGGTGAGGTGTACAGATCATGAAGTTAGTTATGTAGTTATGTAGTTTTCTCCACTCCCTTTTTACCTCGTCCCTCTTAGGCCCAAATGTTCCCCTTAACACCCTATTCTCAAACACCCTCAGCCTACCTTCCTCCCTCAATGTGAGCGACCAAGTTTCACACCCATACAAAACAAGAGGCAAAATTATAGTTCTGTATATCTTAATCTTTAAATTGTTGGATAGCAAACTGGAAGACAAAAGATTCTGCACCGAATAATAGCAAGCATTCCCTGACTTCAATCTGCTCTTAATTTCTTCCTGAATAGAATTTTAATTTGTTAAAGTTGTTCCCAAATATTTGAACTCTTCCACCCTTTCAAAGGAACTATTATCAATCTTTATAATGTGATTTCGTCTTACATTCTGATCTCAAGACATGACCATCTACTTAGTTTTATCAGCATTTACTTCTAGTCCAATCTCCTTACCAGCCACTACCAAAGCTTCTGTCTTTTCCTTTATAGTATGCACGCTTCTTCCCAACATGTTAGCATCATCAGAGTAAATCAGATGCTGATGTGTACCTTTTATTTTCAAGCCAATCTGGTTTACCTGAACCCTCCTAATGGCATACCCTAAACCAAAGTTGAGAAGCAATGGAGATTGAGCATCTCCTTGTTTCAAACCATCCCTAATAGGAAGCATGTCAGACAAATTTTTACCTACCCGGGCTCAGTTATAGGTTTCAGACACATTTTTATTAGCATTACCAGTTTCATGGGGATACCTGGCTAAATGAGAATGTTATATAAGACCTCCCTCCTTACTGAATCATAAACTTTCTTGAAGCCTATAAAGAGCTGATGCACTGCTTTGTGGTATTCCCATTTTTTTTGAAGTATTTGACAAATGCAGAATATACGATCAGAGTAGTTGAGCTGTTGCGTCATAATCCACCTTGATGAGCCCCACTAATTTCCTCTGCATATGGGGTTAACCTTGACAGCAGGATGTAGCCAAAACATGTAGCTGTGTTAATACAGAAAATAGTTATGCTTGACTGATAGCTGTTATTGTTATGATACTTGCTGTTGTGATACTTCATTTTTTTTAGTTAAACGTGTGATGTTCTGTTTGTTTTGTATGTCTTTGCACAGAGTGAATAGGGGAGATTTTATCTGTTTATACACATATTTAATATCGCAGACAACTCAGTGGGTTTTCCTTAAATTTGATAGTGACATCCACACTAAAAATTGTCAGGTAGATTTAATTTTGGTACATATCCGTTAGTTATATAGTTTTTCTTGCATAAAGCACAGCTTTAATTTTGTCGTAATTCTCAGTAAATGACTCATCTTACACAAAAGAAGTGCTTGACATGAAATATAGATCTCATTAATATCTATACACATTCTAATCCTTTAGACTGCAATGGATTATCATAAGCTTTCATCATGTTGATTCGTTTCATTTTCTACAAATTCTGTTGTCACATAATGACATGTCTCAATATGTTAGTGACTTTTTAGGGAAATTCTGATTGTGCACACATAAAAATGAAACTGTAGTAATTAACTTTTTAAGTACTAAAAATAGATGACCAGACACACTTATTAGATACATGAGAATTTATGGTGTGGAGAGCCTATGCCAGATTGTATATGCGTGGAGAATCCAATAGTATTCTATGTACCCTGTTTGAGTGACCGTTATTTGATTAATGAGTTCAGGCCCTACAATTTTTATGGCAAATTTTGTGACATCCTTGGAGATTGTTCTCATAACTTCTGAGATATTTCAGAATTCAAGAAGGGTATTGTGCTGTCCAAATTGATTTAACTTAATTACATTCTATACCATTTTAAAACTTAGATCTTTATGTTTTTCCTGAATGTTAACTTCCATCCATGCAAGTGACTTTGCAACCTGACATTTTGTAACTTTTTTACATTCTGTTACTATGCACATAAGTATATTACCCTGAATTTTACAATTTTCTACCACCAAATACATTCATTCTGAGACAAGTTTTACCATTACATGCAGTTTGGAGTTTTCATAACAATGAATGTTAATAAATATTAGGTATAAAGTCTCCTGGGGCATGATGCTGTGTTACATGATGGGTAGATGCTAGCATTTCAGCGGAGCCCACTACCTCCATCTTCAAGGGAAAAATTGCTCAAGGGATAATGGCAACAGATTCCTCGGGGATATTGGTCCCTGTGTGCTGGGCTCTGTGGCATATGGCACTAGGAACTTTTTGTCGTGATTTGCTTTCTGTTTTATGAACTTTTAGCTTGATCTCTTAAGCATATAGTAATAGGTTTAGAAGACCACCCCCCCTCATTTCCCCTCCCCCCCATAGGTGTGTATGTGTGTGTGCACATACATAGAGGTAAATTTGTTCCTGGTCATGCCATGGAGGCATATGACAAAATGCTTAACCTTGTTGCTAGATGGGATGAAAGATCAATTACAGGCCCTAGCTGCTTTACGGCAGGTTAAGACTCTCTGGTACCAACTGACTCACCCTTGCATACACGTATAAGAATTGATCCTCTTTAGAAATGCGTATAAAAATGGGTCCTCCTTAGAAATGCATTTAATCTGGTGTATATTCTGAATTCTTCACCTTCACATCTTTTTACTCTACTAGCTTCATGAGTACTTCGGTATGAAATTACCTAACCCGGTGCTTTCTGTGTGTCCTGTGTGTTTGTTTCTTATCATCACCCGGGTGGCTATTCAGCCCAGTCGCCTGGTAGCTTAACGTACATGGGTCCTGCTGGGGGGATGGCTGGTGCTGCTCAAGCTATGGCTGCCATGCCACAATTCTACTCCACCTCGATGTCCGCAGACCAAGCCACTTTCATGCCAATCCCAATCTACAACATGCAAGGTACAGTAAATGCTTGTACAGTGTTGCCTGCAAGTGCTGCTTGATGAATGCATGTGTGTTGAGCCAATACTCATTCAGTGATTTCTTTAACAATGCCATCCTCAGAAAAGTACAGTTGGGTGTGATGATAACGGTATGATCAAGTGTAGAGTTTAAAGCCATTTCAACAGTCTTCTGTCTGGTTCAAAACATTGTAACACACACTGCTTAGAATACAAATTAGTCGTGTAGTAACCAGCATAAGTATTGCTTATCAGGTACTGTTTTCAGGACTTTGTGATTTGCTTGATTGGTGCATGTTTATCTACATTACTGGCACAAAAATATAAAAATATAGTTGTGATCAGTTGAGAACAGTGCAAAAGGTTTTTTCTGGCTGTATTCATTGGCATTGCTGTCCTTCTCATATAGATGCTGCTGTATAATGTTAAATCCAGTATCTATAATTACAACAAGTTTTATGTGTAATTGCATTCTTTTCCTTACTTATCCAAGCTGCACATATTGAAATATTGTTTGGAGGTTTCATTGGTCTTCCTGTCTACTACCAGATAAGGCACTTCAAGAATGGAACATTTCCATTCAAATCCTACAAAACGTAACCTTTGGAATTTTGTTGTGAAATATTATTAAGGTGATGTAAATGAAGAAATTGCAAAGGGCTCTACTGACTGGTACAAAACCTTCAGTATTCAGAAAAGGCCAGGAATTTCTCAGGCAACTATCGCTGTCACAAGAAGGATTTTGCTCAGTGACATTGGTTCAGATCTTTGCAGTGTATGTATGTGCTGTGCATGGTAAAGATTTATTCTGTGTGCTAGTTGCGTACCAAAAAATTTTTGGCATGTGTTAGATGCTTTAAAAAGTCTTATTCATGTAGAGCTACTCAGTGATTGCCCGGACTTCAGAGCCTCTCACAACTTTCTCATATTTCTGTTGGTTGTTTATATTCAGGATTCTGGTTATATCTTCTCAGTTACATTGGATGAACCAGGGATTACATAGTAGGTCTCCCTTGTGTTTCACCCTGAATGTCTTTTGCCTACTTTAAATTTTTTCTCCATATACTGTAGGGATGTGGGGTCAGACTGAAGGGCCATAGGTTTTTTGACATTGAGGTGAAAGAAATGTGTCTTAAATTTGGGTAAGAATGATAGGTTTCCTCCTGCAGGTTTTCAATATGACAGTGAAGGAAAAGATCCAAGATGATGATTGAGAGATCAGTTTAGGAACTTCAGGTTGAGATATGCATCATGCAGATGGAAGGAAGAACATGGGAAGAAACTGAGGAGGAGGATGAGGATCAGGAGGAGACTTGTGAAGATAAAAAAGATAGGCTTTGTTGCTATACAACACATAATGGAAACACCTGAGGAAGGGGAAGGAGATATGGTCTTTGCACAATGTAAATGTCTCTCTCTCCATTCATGTATTTTAAGTTTAGGACTGCTAGATGACTTTTTATTAAATTTTATATGATGATTGTGCCACTGGAGGATACCCGAAACTCGTACAACATAATGTACTATAATAAGAGGGAACAGTATAATGGCCATATAGAGCTGTGTGATGAGAGCAACAGTAGTGGTGACTGTAGTGTGCAGTGATAACCACACATAGTGTAGTAACAATAGTAACTACAATAATTATATCTGCAAAGTAACTAAATAATGTAAAGGTACAGCTATCCCATTACAAGTCTGGATGGGCCCTTAGGGCTTCAGCAGTGTGAGGCTTAAAGAATTTCTAGACATTCGACACATGTAGGTGGTAAGGTTGTAAATCCTGTATACCGACTTGCCATACCCCCCCCCCTGAAGATGTCCTTGGTACTCATTTCTGTTAAAGGCTGAGTGGACCCCAGGGCTATAGTGCAGCCAAAAGGTTTAAGTCAATGAAAAATTTGAATGACTCCATCAGGAATCGAATCTGCAAACTTTCATCTTTCAGCATAGTGCCTCAACCAACTGCATCCCTGTGTTACCCACTGTAGTATTGTATTTTGTAATTTTAAGAAATTTGCCTGCATTGCTCTGTGAATGTTGTGGAGAGCAACATATGAATATGTAGTACAACTGAAAACAACATCACAAATTAACATGGCCTGCATATTATTTACAAAGTATAAAGTATAATAGGTAATAAATAAAATTTAAATAGCTGTAAATTAAAGATACTTGGATTATTGAAAGACAGCTTGTGATTGACTGAGTACTGAGATGATGGTGATGAAAATAGTGTAGTAATGAAACTTGGGGTATATTATATAGGAACTGAGATTTGAGGCTTCTCATGTAGTGTGGTTGAGGTATCAACTCTTCAGAGATATATGGTGTAGGTTGGTAGTCCCATAGTCAAGGGTCAAGCAGTCCACGAAGATTCTTGGACTGCTTGACCCTTGAGGGTGGCATTACTTGTTATCTAGAAACTCCAGTAACCAACTACCAACATACGTTGTCCACATTCCAGGTGATGAAGACCTGAGTGAAAGTTACAGTTAGTGGGAGAGAGAAGGGAGGGGGGGAGGGGGAGTGAGTTTTATTGAGTGATGCTGTCAGTTTCTAAGATCATGTAGTGTTGGGTGTAGATGAATGAAGTGTGTTATGGAGCATTGGTGGAATGATACTGACATGGGGATACTTGAAGTATTGAGATAAATACATGGGACACTGCAAATCTCACTGGTATAAGCCAAATATGGAACCTAGGCCTCAGTAGTAAGAGGCTAGCACCTAACCATCTGAACGATGGCATGGCCAAGTTTGTCATTAATATTGTATTATGCTCCTGGAAGGTGTGTGTTTATAAGAGGTACAAGCATTCAGAGTGCCAAACCAGGAAGAACACTTGTGGAAACACTGTGTACTGTGATATCAGTTGCATCTTTTTAAACTTGTTTATCCTCATTCTGTGAATAGGACTTAGTCTTCCGGCTTTTCCAACACCAGGACAGCAGCAAGCAGGTTCTACAGGAGTGGATCCAGCAGTTGCAGCATACCAGCAGAACTTGCAACGTGCATTCCTGCAGTCAGCAATGGCGCAAAACATTCAGATCCAGCAGCAATTGCTTGCACAGAATCAAGCACTACAACAGATGCTTGTTCAGCCTCCTCTGACAGCCCAGCAGCAGACCCCAGTGAGTTCTGATATGTCATTGCATATGTTTGTCCTGCTTTGCAGTCTGTCAATAAGGATAAACCAAACATTTGTTCATAAATTTATGCACCTCATACAAGCCTGAAAACTAATTTATCCCAGTCATGTGAGAAATAATCGGTACTAAATTTATTGCATAAAATCTGCACATCCTTTTAATGTTTCAAGCTGGAAGAATGCAGTATATTCTTTTTCTTGTTCTATCACCACCACCACCACCACCACCACCACCAACACCACCACCACCACCATCACCACCACCACCACCACCACCACCACCACCACAACAACAACAACAGCCACCACCACCACCGCCGCCACCACCACCACCACCACCACCACCAACAACAACAACAACAACAACAACAACAACAACACCCACCACTGCCATCACCACCACAACCACCACCACTGTCACTGCCACCACAATACTGGAATGTACTGTACATAGATGAAATTTAATCACATTTGGTAAGGAGTACTTTTAATAAAAGAATCATTTAATCTTTTGACCTGGATACTATATAGCAGCTGTGTTCTAGATTTTGCTGTTTCAGAAACTCATTATACAAAAATTTGGAAATAAAATACTTTTGGCAAAATATAATAGCAAGTCCATGTTTCTCATGTTACAAAAATTTAAAATTAGTATGTGCGTGTGCACATGTGCATATGTGTGTGTGTGTGTGTGTGTGTGTGTATGAGTGTGTGAAGAAACATCATACATAATCTAGAATATATTGCACATAAATAAATAAATATCTTTTATTAGAGAACTTAATGTCTGAAAAGTAATTTGTTAAGTGAAAGTGAACTGCCTTTTAATTTCAAAACAGTAATTAGAGAATGGTGCCATAACTTAATGTAAATAGTAAAAGCTGTTGGGTTTATGTGTATGTGTATTTGTATTATAATGAACTGTAAATTGTATGGTAAAAATATTTTGACATAGTTTTCACAAAAATTTTCTGAGTACAGTATGCATCAAATAAAAGAGTATGGAGAGGGCAAAGAAGTCTGTATATAAAGGACTGCAAGCATACACAGTTTTGCACATTTTTTTGTTTTTAGCTACATTTTCCTACTAGTCATACCAGGAAAGGAATATTAATTCAAATGTGCCATAACATGAAAACTAATGTTTTAATTTTTTTCTGTGGCACAACAACCCAAGTTGGGCCTCATTGTTGAAGGTTTATGAATCACACACACAAAACTAGATAAACACACCTGCTACAATTCCTCTGATTGAGTGATCAGCTACAGAGGCCGATACCTACACAGCACACAACAAACATAAGGGAAAAACACATCCATGCTTTCAGTGGGATTCGAACCTGCAATCCCAGCAGTCAAGCAGCTGCAGGCCTGCCTTGGACCACATAGCTGCTGGGATCAGCTTGTTTTCGATTTTAGGGCAAAATGTCTGCCCTATTATGGATTGAGGTTGTGCATATTGTACATACAGGTGAATTGCACGTTACTGGTGGGGGCCTGCACCAGCCTTGAAGTGCTACTGTGTGAATACCATCTTGCACTTCTGTGTGTGCTGTTAACTAATAACAAAGTGAATTTTTGTTTTATGTGGGATGTGACACTGTGTAAGCTAACTTCTAACATCACAGAACTTTCGCAATGGTATGAGTGTGGGTTATGTTTATAAGCACTGGTTGCCTATGTCTGTTGCTATCATCAGACCTCTTAATATGTCCCCCATGTGTCAATTCAGTAACGTAGTTGATAATGGGACTTGGTTTCACTGTGGGAGATGAAGGATTGATGGTGTTTTGAGATAGGGTACTGAAGGAAGTTTATAGGCCAAAGAGAGGATAAGGAACACGAGAATTGATACTCTGTTGCAAAATATTTTTAAGATGATTTAATTAAACTGGGTGAGATGAATGCTATGTGTAGAACACAAAGGACATGTAAGAAATGATTATCAAAATTTTGTATGAAAATCCAAAGTGAATAGCCTGATTGATAGACCTCAGGCATATATAAGACTAATATTAAAACTAACCTTAAAGATGTATTGTGTGGGAATTTGGCCTGGAATTTTCTGGCAGAGAGCAGTGTCCAATTTGTGAAAATGGGAGTAAGACTGTGGATTTCATAATCTCAGGAAGGACTCTGTTCCAGAGAATTAGTTCATTCTGTTCGAGTGTGTTATGTAATGACATTGTTAATTGGGTTATATACTGTATACAATGTTGACAGTTTATGAATTAATGAGCATTGAGAATTGGTGTAGTGATACTGACAAGGTAAAACTGAAATACTTAGAGAAGAACCTGTCTCATTGCCACATTTTCCACCACAAATCCCTCTTGGACTGGCCTGGGATTGAATCCAAGTTTCTGTGGTGAGAGGCCGGCAACTAATACTGCACCAAATTTATCAGAAATTGACTTGAAATTGTTTAAAGTCACTAACTAACCCTCCACAGTCCACATATACTCCATAGAGCTCGGTTCAACATCCTTAGAATTACAAATTATTCTGTTTACCATTTTTTAAGTGGGCTGGTATAGCGTAGTGGGTATGGCAACTTGCTACAACCTGGATGGTCTGGGAATCGATTCCCAATGGAGGGCGAGATTTTCCACACTTGTCAAGACCAACTGTGGAGCCCACCCAGTCTCCTGTACAATGGGTACTGGGTATTCCCAGGCATAAAGAGTGGCCGGGACATGGCGTTGACCACCCACCCTTATCTAACACCGAGGTTAAAGGAAGAATAGAGCTACATCTCTGCTCCCTCTCTGGGCCTTCATGGCCTGTTAATGGGTGAAATTCAGCTTGTGCCATTTTTTAACAACCACTGAAATCAGATACCATAATTCTGCTGTAGAAGATTGTAAAGCACACTTTGTGTCAGGCAGTTTCATGTTTGCATTTTTACTACATGGATACTTTAATTTCTATTACTGGCAGTTACACAAAATACATATTTTCTTATGTTATTTTTCATTACTAACCACGTGTGTGCATAATAAAGGAAGGTCAGAGCTCAGAATTTAATTTTCTGTCTTTTCTAAATCGTAAAGACAGCTTGAAATCTTTGTTGCTATTTTTAAAGTAAAGTATTGAAAAAAATAAGAGATTATAATCTGCATATTATCTGCAGAAATTTGTAACTAAAGACAGTGAACTACATAAACTGTAATACTGAGATATTTATTCATCATTACTTTCAACACAAACACGGATAACAAAACTGATAAACTGTGGCCTAGAATTGTTACACATTTAATTATTTTGTAGGCAACACTTGAAACTTTTGTTCAATTCAGTAATTTATTAATTGGCTCAGTGGCTGACACTTGGCTCACATTTCACTTGAATGTTTCCATTCCATTGTACAGTATTTTCTTGTACAGAACATGTGTCTTGATGATTTAGCTTCCATTGTACAAAAATAAATGGTTTCATTAAAACCTCATTAAGGTATTTTTTTGTGCGTAACATTTCTGTGCTAGGATATTAGAACTAATACCGCTCTATACAATCATTTCCTGTTTGTTAGGCCTCAGGCATGTATAAAAGTGGGTTTGTTCCAAGAAAGACAGGTTTCTTTTTCTTCTGGTCCCTTTCCATGAAGGAGGTGGCATGACATGTGTCGCACAATTATTCTAGGGTATGCACGTCCTCAGCATGTCAGGAGCTGCTCCTTCTCTCTCCCACCAGATGACAGGGCTGATGCAGCCCCCAACATTCGATTCACTAGGCAGGAGCTCAAAGGTACTTATCCATGCATGTTCTGTCTCCACTCACCGACTTGAGCTCCAGTTATCTCTGTCACTTTAGCCCCATACTTTCATAAACACTCTGAAGTATGAAGTAGATTGTATGTCCACGTACTGTTTCTAGCAGTTTATGAATGTTTCACACCCTTTACTTTTGCAGTGTCTTGTGTAGTTATTAATAAAATTTTAGCATGCGATGAGCTGGAATATTCACTGAATATACCGACCAGCAGTGGGCTGCAGTGCAGAGGTTCAGTATGTGGGAGGAACAGGAATTTCTTTGTCACAATATCAAGACTAGCTCTGGGATCCGTCAAGGTTCCTATACAGTGTGTAATGGGAGTTATTTTCTTGAGAGTAAAGTAGCTGGAGCATGAAACTGACCACGCACCCCAATCTAGTGCCAAGTTTAAGAATGTGTGGACCTATACTGCAACCAGTAAATTCTGATGGTGTCGTGCTCCATCAGGAATAAGAACAAATTTGCATTCTTTGTGGATGCTGAAGTGAGAAGATTTGGGAAGGAAGTATGAATTTAACTGAAAGGCCTGGGAAATGAAAGAAGTATTACACAGATAGTCAACAGCAAAAACTTTAGTATTAATACTTATAATAATAAAGGTATTATGCTTATTTTGTGTTAGTAAGAGCTGTGCTTTATATGAATCCATAGACACATACGGAAACATAGAAATTTTGTTATAACTGTATCATAATGAAGATGGGACATTTGCAGGGACCATGAGCTTATTTTGGGAGCCAGGACAGCATAGTTAGTATAGTGGCTAGACAATGTACTGGACAGCTAAGAAATTCTGGTTCAATGTCCGGCAGGAGCAGGAGAGGCTTTAAGGCGTGAAGGTGACCACTCACCTCCATATAGTGCCAAGGTTAAAATGAGTGGAACTATACCTCCACTCCCTCATATGCCTCAAATGCATACACAGTGACACCTTTGCGTTTGTTGATACTGTTATGAGCTATTTTCATGACATTTCAGGGGATATTGAATGTTCATATAAACTTTTTAATGTGGAGGAAACATTTTCAATTAACAAAACCACAGTAAAAGTCTGTGACATGCATTACTGGTTACTGATTTTGCAGTCACAAAGGTGCAGATGTAGTCAAATAAATTGAATGATGGACTTCTGTACACAATATGATGTTTTTTATGCACATTTTGAAATAATACAGTTTTTAAAGTAAGGCAAATTTGTGTAATTTTGTGCGCTTGTGATACATTCTTATGACTGCAGTACATTTCTAAAGACTGCATGCTTTGGTAAAGAATGCTTTGGAGTGTAACCTCGCATGTTTATGATGATGACAATGGGTACTTCAGAGTGTAACTTGCATTATTAATATTTAAAATACATCTTAAACTAACAAACAGACATATTTAAAATTACTGTGGTGAAAGCATGATCATATATATAGTCACATAGGGCAGCTTGTTCTGATCAGAGTTTGGACTAACATTTTACATGTGTTTACATATTAATTTGGCCTGCAGGTGAACACTTTCTGACATTCTTTAATAACCTCTTACTAACTGAATGAACAGTGGCTGAACACATGAACTGCTATAAGAACAAGGTGGTTATGTTTTTTGAGGTATCATTTCGTGAGCCAGAAAACGGAGAACTGTGGTCAACAGAGAAGCGAATTGGTTCCAGTGTCACCATGACTCCCATGTCAGGCAACATGCAGCTTCAGCAACAGATTCCTCCACTCCCTCCCAAGTCCCATTTTAGTACTTCTTCGCCATACCAACAACAAAGTCCAAACTTTATCAAACAGGAAACTACAGTCAAAGCACAGGTGAGTGCAGTCTTGGTTAGGATGTAACAGCATATCTGATTCAGATGTTAGGTTAGGAGTTTAATTTTTTTATAATAAAAGCATCCTAAGGTAGCAAAATGCAAGCTGTTGCACTAGATTACAATTAGTCATACAAGCATGTATGAGAAGTAAGAAGAATTGTTGGCAATGTGATGTTAAGGAAGTTGGGTATATTTAGATTAAGGAAGGTAAAAGAGCTAGCAAAGGTGATTATAGGTAGAACAGTTACATATATATACGCATCTTGTCTATTTCTTTTTTTATTATTCTGAACTCTGATTTCCTAAATTGTAGATAAATGGACAAGACAAAATTCTAATAAAATTACAGTTATTTAGGTAGTAGAAATTCTGTTACTTAGAACTGTATCTGAAGATTCAGGAAAAGACTGCTCTTTAGAAATTCTTAACATGAATGCTTGGGGACATAATGTATGTGATGTTAGATAGTCAACTTCATTGTATGTGTTTGTAGATATTGCACTTATAGAGATGTGTGTGTGTGTGTGTGTGGGTTTTTTTTTTTTTTTTTTTTTTTTTTTTTTTTTGGGGAAATTAAATTAAAATTTTAAAACTTTTTTTTTTTTAGGAAAGGGGTGGGGTGAAAATTTTTTTAATTATGGTGT
>Ga0123355_10005068_pt1 | contig 19190 bp, 16 predicted proteins | sample TergutEmb28metaG_3_FD_89872 | JGI IMG/M metagenome (GOLD analysis project Ga0123355, IMG submission 89872) | Embiratermes neotenicus P1 segment gut microbial communities from Petit-Saut dam, French Guiana - Emb289 P1 | ecosystem: Host-associated > Arthropoda: Insects > Digestive system > Gut ... | reverse complement strand
TTGTATTGCTCTGCGGGTTGCCTCTGTCGTTTTGGCGCATCCGTGTAATATTTGTCCCATAGTTTTTTGTTCTCCTTTGGCAATTCATTTGCACCATTATAACATGGGACTAAACACCTATTTTCAAAAATGCCATGCACAAAATTGTGCTGAAAATTCTTTACGGAATATCCGGTTTGTTTATCCTGCTGTTTTTAGTTTCGGATACGGTAGTTATGCGCGATTGGCTTGATATTGCTTTTGGCATTTACTTTGCCGCGATTTTGTGGTTAATCGGCTGCCTTACTGTTCGTCATTGGAGGAACCAAAAAAAATCGGGGCAAAAGGTTTACAGCACAGAGCAGATAATGTTCGGAGTAGGCTTAATCCTGTTTATTTGTGCGGCGGTGGTGGACTTCGGGTATGTTAATGCCTTTTTCTACATACCGTACCTCCATATGACGGGGGTAGCGGTGCTTGTGTTTGCCTTGTGCGAAGCCGCCGCTGTTTTTACCGCAACGATGAAACAGCAACAGCACCTTGAAGCAGAAAACGCCGCGCTTGAAAGCCTGTCGCGCATGAAAACGGACTACATAACAAACATCAGCCACGAAACAAAAACGCCGCTGACCGTCATATCCGTTCACATTCAGCAGGCGCGAACACTTTATGCCAAAAGCGGAAACGAAAATAAAATCATCTGTGATTCGCTGCAACTCGCGCAAAAAGAAATCATGCGGGTGGCTCGCATGACCGAAAACGCACTGTGGCTTGCGTCAATGCAAAGCAACATCACCGAAATGACGCTGCTCGACACAGAGGAGCTTCTTGTCAACAGCGCGGAAGCATTTCGCAGTTTCATTGAAAAGCGCAAAAATGAATTGTTCACATACGTGCCGGAGGAACTTCCGCAGATAACGGGCAACACCGACCGTTTAATTCAGGTAATCGCAAATTTAATCACCAACGCTAACGCGCATACAGAAAACGGCATCATCAGCTTGGCCGCCGTGCGGGAAAGCGATTGCATTGCGGTTACGATAAAAGATACCGGCACGGGAATAACGCCGAAACTTTTACCCCGCGTTTTCGAGCGGGGCGTATCGGGGTCGGGAAGTACAGGGGTCGGGCTTGCCATATGTAAGGAAATAATTGAAGCTCGCGGCGGCACAATTTCAATTGAAAGCGAAAAAGGCACGGCGGTTACATTTACAATTCCTGTTTACAAAAGCGAGGTTGAATCCGATGATTAACATTTTGCTCGCAGAAGATAACGAGGAAATTCAACTCGTTAATAAAAATATGTTGGAAGAACACGGCTATGCCGTGCGCCTTGCCGCGAATCTTGCAGAAGCGCGGACTCGACTTGCCGCAACCGTGCCGGATATTATTATTCTTGACATCATGCTCCCGGACGGCAACGGATTGGATTTTTTGCAGGAATTAAAGCAGGGGGCGTCGGCAAACGTTCCCGTGCTGCTATTGACGGCACTGAAAACCAACAAAGACCAAGCCAAAGGCTTACGCGCCGGCGGCGATGATTATCTTTCCAAGCCATACGATTACGACATTTTTTTGGCGCGCATCGAAGCCCTGCTGCGTCGTTCAAAAAGCAGCACTGCCGACATTTTAGCATTCGGGCGGCTTTCAATTAACACCGTAGAGCAACGAGCATATTCGGACGGCACTGATTTACTGCTGAAACCCAAGCAATACGCACTTTTATACATACTTGCGCGGCAGGCAGGGCAAATCGTAAGCGGCAAGGATTTGTATGAGCGTGTGTGGGGGCTTAAACCGGTTGAAAGCAACCGTTCGTTAATCAGCGCGGTTTCCCGTCTGCGGGTAAAGTTGGAGGGCTCCGGATATACCATCGAGACGGTACGAAACAAGGGATATGTATTTGCAAGGGAAGTATAAGAAGCCGTGAACACAGCTTCTGAAACCGGGCGAGGGCGGTTTCACCTTCGCCCTTTTTTCGTTGACAGAGCAAACGCAAAAGGCGAAGGTAACATATCGGTGACCTTCGCCTTTTGCGTGTATTCAGATGCTATAAATGAAGTGATGGCGGCGCAGGCAAAATGTCCGTGCCGCCATCATTTTGCCTGTAACGGCTTTCAAGGAGGTCATTGAAATCCGGTTGCAAAAAAACAGGACGGCTAAACCTTCCCCGATGCTTTGATATGCCGTTATTTCAACAGCTCCATGTACTTATTACCGGACAAATGAAAATTTACATCTGTGAATTGGTTCAGCACTTCTGTACCAATCAGGTCATTTGTTTCGTGGGTGGCGTGGCAAATAGCTTCGGCATTGCAAATGTGAACGGGTTGTTTGCCTGTTCGGTACAGCGACACCGCACCCAAGTTTTTGAAAATATGTTTTTCGCCGCTTGCAAGTCTGCCTGTTTTGTTCGGCAGTTTTTCCAAGTCTGCTGCGGCGGTGGAAAACCCCAACTTTTTCATGGTGTCGTGGCTTAACACCAAGGCATTACAGCCGTTGTCTACCTTAAAGGCAATTTCCGCTTTGCGACCTTGAAGCACAACACACAAAGAAACGAACCACTGGCGGTTAGGGTCAATTCGCAATGCTATTCTCATTCCACAAACACCCCGCCAACGCTCAGAGGCTCAATTGCACCGCGAATCAGCAAAGTCGGAATACCGCTTAACTCCATATCAACCGACACTTGACCTGCTTCACGGCGAGTGTCTGCAATATGCCGGATAGTGCCGCCTTCTGTGCCTTCGTAACCGCCATAGTCCATGTACACCATATCCGACAGCACAACCCACCTTGCTTCGCTTTGGTTCATTATTTCCTGCACGGTAACATAATCACCGATTTTCATTTCTTCACGTCCCTTCATAACGGCATTATGCCTTGACATAAACAAAAAATCAAATTCCACAAGGAGGTCATAGAAATGACAAAGGAAATTACAAAAAAAGAGAACGGCTAAACCGTCCCCGATGCTTTATATGTCGTTATTTCAACAGCTCCATGTACTTATTACCGGACAAATGAAAATTTACATCTGTGAATTGGTTCAGCACTTCTGTACCAATCAGGTCATTTGTTTCGTGGGTGGCGCGGCAAATAGCTTCGGCATTGCAAATGTGAACGGGTTGTTTGCCTGTTCGGTACAGCGACACCGCACCCAAGTTTTTGAAAGTATGTTTTTCGCCGCTTGCAAGTCTGCCTGTTTTGTTCGGCAGTTTTTCCAAGTCTGCTGCGGCGGTGGAAAACCCCAACTTTTTCATGGTGTCATGGCTTAATACCAAAGCATTACAGCCGTTGTCTACCTTAAACTCAACACGATATTTTGCCCCGCCTTTGACCACCCACATTGAAACAAACCATTGTTTGTTGGAGTCAACCCTCAATTTTAGTTTCATTCCACAAACACCCCTCCCACGCTAAGCGGCTCTATTGCCCCTCGTATGATTAACGTTTCGATACCGCCTAAGTGCAACTTATCGGAAGAATGACCGGCTTCCCGTTTAGTATCAGAAATATATCTGATGACACCGCCTTCTATGTCATCGAAACCGCCGTAGTCGCGGTATTCAAAATCCGACAGCACAACCCACCTTGCTTCGCTTTGGTCTTTAATGGCTTGAATCGTAACATAATCACCGATTTTCATTTTCCCACAACCTTTCTGCATGTAACGGCATTATGCCTTGACATAAACAAAAAATCAAATTTCAAGGAGGTCATGGAAATGACAAAGGAAACGACAAGTTCAACACACGCAACAAAATCAACAAAATCAACACACGCAACAAAATTCAAAAAGCTGCTTGCGGTAGTATTAACATTCGCGCTTGTATTCGGCGCGATACCCGGTATGGCGGCGGAGTAAATCGGTCGCAAAAAAATAGGACGGCTAAATCGCCCCGGGCGTTTTGTTATTAGCGTTCCGATACATTAACGCTAATTTACGTTCGTCCGCATCCAGCTGAAGTAATTTTTTTTCAAATTCCTCAATTGGGATGTCAAACGGGTTCTTTAGTGTCAACTCACCACTATCAATTTTTGCTTGCAGCGGATGGGGTTTTTCTTTCAGGGTTCTAACGTCGTATTCAGTTTTCATGTTCGTCTGCCTCCCTGTAATAATCTTTCCTCAAACTTTGTCGCCTTTCGAGCAGAGAATATGCGGATAACGGTGTCACTTTCCCGTAAACAATGACATACAACAAGCACCCTCAGTTTTTCGCTGAAGCCTACGGCTATAGTCCTATCTTCCTCGTTCGAGTGTGCTTCGTCGTCATAAAACTTAACATTGTTGCGCACAAAAACAGAAGCCGCTTCCTCAAACGTAATGCCGTGTTTTTCTTTGTTGATATTGTATTTCGCACTGTTCCGCATAAATTTTTGTCCGTCCGGCTAGTACTTTACATCACCTTGCACTACATTCATATCAGCATCAACCTTTCTGCGCGTAACGGCATTATGCCTTGACATAAACAAAAAATCAAAGTTCAAGGAGGTCATGGAAATGACAAAGGAAACGACAAGTTCAACACACGCAACAAAATCAACAACCGTGACAAAATTCAAAAAGCTGCTTGCGGTAGTCTTAACATTCGCGCTTGTATTCGGCGCGATACCCGTTGTGCCCGTTTCGGCAGACGCAAGCCCTGCGGCGGGAACATTCGCATCGGGGCATCAGAGTGGCGTACCCGCAGGTGATTACTTTGCGGATTTATTCGCATCGGGGCAGCCGGGGCATCAGAGTGGCGTACCCGTAGGTGATTACTTTGCGGATTTTGCGGAGGGGTATTTTCCGTTTTTCCGCGAAGCAACCGAGGGCGATGAGAATCTTGTTTTTTGGCAGTATGTAACCGTGGTGTCCGCGAATGACGCGGGGGACAATATGCTTGCAAACGTGTTGCCGACGGACGTTCCGCCGGTTCATGCGCCGCCGATTGCCGCCCCGCCGGCAGACGCCCCCGATTATGCCGATAATTCCGGCAGCGGGGACGACAACGGCATTACCACCGACACCGGCACAGATTCCCACATCGGGGACGACGACGGCACTACCAACGATTCCGACACCGACACCGACATCGGTGACGACAGCAGCACGACCACCGACGCCGGCACCGACATCGGCGACGACAACGGCATTACCACCGATTCCGATAGCTCCGGTAGCGGATACGACGACGGCATTACCAACGATTCCGACACCGACATCGGAGACGACACCGCCCCGCCCGCCGACACCGGCACTGCAGACGCTTCTGCGGAGACCGCGTCTTCGGGCGAAGAGGGGGGCGTATCGACGGAAGCTGCCGGTCTGCACAACCCGGGCCGAGATGCCGGAGATGCCGGAAATGATAACTCCGGCCTGTCACTTTACGTTGCCGGTTCTGCGCCCGACTCGGGCGACATCGTAAACAGCGTAGCTTTTGTATGGTATCTGGACGGCGAACGCCGCACAGACAAAGGCACAGTCACCATTCCTTCCTATATTATAGCAACGCACACGCAATATACCCCGCCTGTGCGTGTCGCGCTTGCCTTTGACGCAGTAACCCTTGCCGACATGGGCGTGTGGACGCTTCGGGCTTATTCCTTTGGGGAATGGGTGGAAAGCGAATATGCGATGTTCTTGGTTGTGGGGGATTTTGAACCGCCGGTGGGGATAATGCCTTTAATGGATTGGAACGCCGGAACGCAAGGCGAGCAAACCATTCCTGCGGGTACGGTTTTGACTGTTACAGGCACGGTTAATGTAACCGGCAGACTTACTATTGAAGCGGGTGCGCCTGTAACCATAACCGGTGGCGGTACACTTTCAGCAAACGGCAATTTTGACGCTATATTCGTTCCGACAGGTGCGGAACTGATACTGAACAACATTACGATTGGGCGTGGTAGTGGCTTAGGGCGCGGCATAACTAACTTCGGCAATCTGACCATGAATACAGGTTCAATTATTACAGGGCATAATGCCGCCGGTGCCAATCTGTTTAATACTCCGACTCCACCCGCGACTCAAGGAACTGCGAATGGCGGCGGCGTTTTTGTGAACTTAAATGCAACATTCACGATGAATGGCGGAACAATAAGCAATAACAATGCCGGTCAGGGCGGCGGTGTTCTGGTGCAAACGGGTACGTTTATTTTGAACAGCGGCACATTTACAGGCAATACCGCCGGTACCCATGCGGGTATACGGGTGGCCGGGTCCGGTAGCCTCAATATTAACGGCAACTTTACAAACGATAATGGCATTGGCTCAGCTTCATGGCAGAACCCGGCAATAACAATAGCAACCGATGTTATTGTAACAAACAATGCCTTGCTTCATATGGCTGATGCAGATGGTGTGTTATTAAACAACGGCACCATAAATAGCACAAGCGGCACAATCACAAATGCCGGAATAATAAACAACGCCGCAACAGGTGTGATAGACACCCGCGGCGGCGCAATCACCAATACCGGTACAATCGACAATGCCGGCACTTTACACGCCGACGCCAGCTTTCCCGGAGTAACCGGCAGCGGTACATTTAATTTTCCGGGTGCATCCTTTGGCTTAACCATAGCAAACGGCGGTGTTGGAGGCACACTCACTCAACCGGCGATTGCACCGGGCGGTACAGTCAACCTTAACGCGGGAACACAGACGGGGCAAGTATTTACCGGTTGGACGTCAACTTCCCCCGGCGTAACATTTACAAACCCCGAACACCCGCTTACCGCATCCTTTGTAATGCCTTCCAATGACGTAACCGTTACAGCAACTTGGGCGACGTTTACCCCCGCTTCAAATTCGGTTGCAAACGAAGGGCAACTCATCAGCGCGATAATGGCGGCGGGGGCAATGGGAGCGGCGTCACACGCAACCGTTACCGTTACGCAAAATATCAGCTTGGCGGCAACCGTAAGCATCCCGACTAACGCGAATGTCGCCGTAATCACCAACCAAGCGGGCGGCGTAAGCGTTACCTACGCTTCGGGCAATGCGTTTCATTTGCAACCCGGCAGCTCGCTTGTTTTGGGGCAACCGGGGGGCGGCACAATTACAACAGGCAACATCTTCTTGGGGGGAAATACAAATCCGGGCGGCGTTAATACTGCGGTAAACAATGCAAACCGCAGCGTCAATTTTACGGGAATATTCACGGCGTCGGATATGGCAGGCATTACAGTATCAAATGCAACATTGTGGGGCGGCAGAATTATCGTTCCCGCCTTCACGGTAAATTTCCCGCTTACAAGCGCGCCGCCGTTATCGGATTGGGACGAGGTGCAAGGGGCGTTAAACAATCCCGCCGTAACAACGGTAAACCTTGCCGGGCTTACCTCACCGAATCCGGCGCGGGTGCTTACAACACCCCCGGGCAGAACCGTTACAATCATTGGCGGCGGTACTTTATTTAACGACTTGGCGTTTGCGTTCGGCGCGGGCAGTAACATCACAATCAACAACCTGAATATTCACTCGGCAACAGGGCAAGGGTCGGCTTTAGGGTTTACCGGCGCAAATAATTTTCTGTACATTGTGGGCAATAACAACGCAACAGCTACTAACGGCGCGGGTGTAGGTGTCGCCGCCGGTACGACCGGTCTTACCATTCGCGGCACAAACGCAGACACACTTACCGCACAAGGCGGCAATGCAAGTGCAGGTATCGGCACGATTGCCGGCGGCTTATTTACCGGCACATTAACCATCGAAGGCGGCATTATCTACGCCACGGGCGGTAGTTCGCTTGCGGCGGGCGCAGGCGCAGGCATCGGTGCGGGCATGGGTGGTGGTTTGGTTTCAGGCAGTAACATTGGAACTGTAACCATCACCGGCGGAATCGTAACAGCCACCGGAGCAGTTTCCGGCAACGGAGCTAACTTCGCCGCAGGAATCGGCGGGGGTAGCGGTGCGCAAGGTAACGGCGGCACAGTTATCATAAACGGCGGCACGGTTTATGCAATTTCCGGCGGCGGGGCTGCAATGGCAATAGGGCATAGCAGCGGTGCAACCGGGCAAGATACACTTACCGTCGGCGCGGGCAACCCCACAATCACCGCAAATGCGGCAATCCCGGCGGTTACTCCCGCGCTTGCAAGCATAAGTGAACATCCCCAAAATGAAACCGTGTCTGTCGGAAATATTACCGAAACCCTTTCCGTTGACGTATCACGGCGGGTAGGCAATAACTTTACGGTTCAATGGTTCTCAAACACCGCAAATAACAACACGGGCGGTACGCTTATAACCGGCGCAACAAACGCAACATTTGATATTCCCGCAGGGCTTGCGGTGGGTACGCATTACTTTTTTGCGGAAGTAAGGCTTACCGGGCTTCCCGAGTCTGTGTTTACAGTGCGTTCAAATGCGGCAACCGTTACGGTTACAGCCGGCCAACCGCAAACCGTTACCTTCCCCACAGTAACGGGCGGTGCAGTAACCGCTGTTTTCGGCGAAAGCCCTGTTACCCGTGCGGCGCAAACCACGGGAACGGGCGTTATAACTTATTCAATTGTAACTGCTCCCGCAACGGGCGTTGCGTCCGTAAACGCAACTACGGGCGAAATTACAATTCTGGGCGTCGGCACGGCAACAGTAACCGCAACGGCGGCAGCTGTTACGGGGCAATGGCTTGAAGCAAGCGCGACATTTACGCTTACGATAAACCCTGCGCCCGTTACAGGCGCAACCGTAGGTACTTTCGGCGCAATGACTTTCAGCGGTGCGGCGCAAACACCCGTCGCAACCGTTACACTTAACAGCACAACCGTAACCGGCACATGGAGTCAAGTCACCAACGTAACCGACACAACAACTTTTACCGCAAGCGGCAACTTCACCGGCACAATTACCGGGCAAAACCCGGGAATGCTTCCGCTTAACGTAGCGGGCGGCACAGTCGGTGCATTCGGTGCGCTCACTTTTAACGGCGGCGCGCAAACACCCGCCGCAACCGTTACAACTTCGGCGGGCAATGCAACAGGCACATGGAGTGCGGTCACTAACGCAACCGACACAACAACCTTTACCGCAAGCGGCAATTGTACCGGCACAATTACCGGGCAAAATCCGGGAATGAACCGCGCGACAATCGCCGCCGCTCCCGCTGCTTCGGCTTATGTTATCAGCGGGCAAACAAACACGGGCGCAACGCTTACGCTTCCCGCGCTTCCGCTCGGCGCAACTTATCCGGCAGGCGGAACGGTCGGCGGCACAGCGGCGTTAATAACAAGCCACAGCGTTTCGGGCAATACATTAACATTCGACGCATCAAACCAACCCGACGGCACAACGGCAACAATAACCTTCACCGTAGCCGATGCGACAAACTATCTGCCGTTTAACGTCGCGGTAACAATTACCGCTATCGACAGAACAATTATTGCCGATACCTTCATCGACATCGCAGGGCTTACGCTCGCGCATACCTTTAACGGAACAGCGCAGGGCATCGGCGCGCCCTCGGCGGCAAGCGGCTTCCCCGGCACAGGCGCAGTTAATATCACAATCAACTACGGCGCAACGGGCGCAACCCCGCCGCACCTTGCGGGTACGTATACCGTCACCATAACCGCGCAAAACAATACGCATCTCGCAACAAGAGAAGTAACGCTTGTCATCAACCGCGCACAGCTTACCTGGGCGGCAAACAGCGGCATTGCAAACAACAGAGTTTTCGACAACACAACAAACGCAACAATTCAAACTCAACCGACGCTCAGCGGCGTTGTTGCCGGCTTTGACGCACCCGTTACACCCGGCACAATAACCTTTGCTTCCGCCGATGCGGGAACGCAAGCCGTAATCGCAACAGGTTTCAGCGCAGCTGCGGGCGCAAACTATTACGCCCCCACAGCACAGCCCACCTTTGCAGATGCTGTAATCACCGCATTGCCCGTAACCGTCACCCCGGACGCAGGGCAGAGCAAAGTATTCGGCGCACCGGACCCGGAATTTACCTTCACCCACAGCCCCGCGATTTTCGGTTCTTTCACCGGAAGTTTAGGCAGAGTTGCCGGGGAGGACGCCGGCGCATACGCATTTACTATCGGCACATTGTCGGCAGGCGGCAATTATGTGTTGTCGTTGGGCGGTACGGAATCATTTGAAATAATGCAGACACCGTTACCTGCAAGCACTTATAACGTTTATGTCACAAGGTCAACAGCAAGCAGCGGCAATACAGTTAATCTGCTTGACGTGTTGCCGATTAACAGAGGTGCGGCAACTCCGGCATTCGGCGCACCCTCTGTTACAGGAGCAAACAGCGCGTATGTAACAGGCGCGGCCGTAAGCGGCAGCGATTTGACATTTAACACAACCGCAAACGCTCCGCTTGATACGGCAACAATTACCGTGCCTGTAAGCGGCATGACAAACTTCCAAAACGGCGACATTACCGTAACGGTGTATTTCATCGACCAACAAGTACCCGTGGTGAACTGGCCGACAAACTTAACCGCAGCAGCAGGGCAGACGTTGGCAGACGTAACATTGCCCGCAAACACAGGCGGCACAGCGGGTACGTTCTCGTGGGCAGAAGCACTCACAACGCCGGTAGGCGACGCGGGCAACCGAACCCACGAATTACGCTTTACCCCCGCCGACACAGCGGTTTATGCAACGGTAACGCAAAATGTAAATGTTGTTGTAACCTTTGAAGTAATCCCGCCGAGCATCATCGCAGTAAATGCGGAAACCCCGGTAATCGCACAAATCGGCGGCACAAGTGTAATTACCGTAACGGGTGAAAACCTTGTACCCGCTAATATGTTGATAGCGGCATTCCTTGACGACGGCGGCTATGCTTTTTATCGGCAAGTACCCGCGCAAATTATGTACGACAGAACTATGGTACCCCTGCGCTTCGTAAGTGAGTTTTTCGGCGCATTGGTCACGTGGGACGGCGAAGCCGGCGGTATCGAAATTTTAAGAAACCCCGCGCCTTTTAATCCGACCCCTGTGCAGGAGGCGCACGGCAACCCTGCACAGGCACTGCGGGAAGATGAAGACGAAACCGAAGCACCGGCAGAATCCTAATTCATCGAAATTATTTTCGCAAAACGCTTGACATCAAATCAACGTTCGATTATATTGTTTTCAGGCGAAAGGATAGCACCTTAACGCTGTAACACACATAACGGAACAATGCCCGCTTTCCTGCACCATGTATACAACCGCGCGACGGTGCTTGGGGCAAAGTTCCGGTTCGGACGTCCGAATTTCTTTCATTTTTTTATGTACAAAAAATTAAACCACGACAATCAGAACCGCACCGGGCAGGCCGAACCCGGGTTCGCGCTCTGTTTGTCGTGGTTTTTTTGTTTCTAAACGGCAAGTAATTCTTTTAATTTTGCAACTTGTTGCATTGTGACCCCGTACTTTTCCGCTATTTCGGGGAGAGGGGTGTTATTTTTCAGCGCGTTAAAAATCATCGCGCTAACTTCAATTCCTTCTTCTCGACCTTCTTCGCGGCCCTCTTCGCGGCCTTCTTCCCGACCTTCTTCCCTCAATTGGTCGTCGTAGCAGTATGTTTCCGCGAACATATCAACGCACTCCCTTCTGTTCCAAATATCGGGCAAATAGCCCGCTTCAACACTTTTGTCAACGGCAAAACGGTATGCTTCGTAGGGCGGCTTGCCGTCAGCTTTGGATTCTTTGAAAGTTTTTACAAAATAGGCGTATCCTGACACGGCATTTTGTGTGTCACGTGCTTTTTCGTCGGGAAGATTGTCAAAACGAATATCCGTCACCTGCGCCGTTACTTTTACAGAGCCGAGGTCTATCAGCAAGGTTTTATCGGCTTCAGCAAGAGGATTTTTGCCGTTGTACGCAACATAAAATTCGATTTTGGGGAAATCCATAAGTTTTTCGCCGAAGCGATTCTGCTTTGCAAGCGCGTCCGATACCTTCAGGGCAAATACTGCGTATTCCAAGAATCGGAACGGCATGTTTTTGTTTTTTGTGGACTGATGCTCGACAAAAACAATCAGGCGATTATCCTTTGTGCGAAAAGCTGTGTCGTTGTAGCGTCCCGTTCTTTGCAAAAAGTCTTGAAGATTGAGATATTCTATCTCTTCCGCCGAAATTTCATTCCCCAAAACGCTGTATAAATCAACCAAAGCGTTTACATCGGAAAATACATACGCGAAAAGGTCTGAAATGCTGTTTCGCACCGATGCATCCTTTACAGCGGTTCGTTTGCTACCGGCTTCATCCATGAAAAAACTCCCTTTCGGGCGCGCTTCCGCCTTTGTGCAGTATATCACCCTGTTAAGTCGGCTTGCAATATAAAACGCGCAGCAAGAGAGTTTGCATCTCTTGCTGCGCGTTTTTTTTAGAAAATTTAATCCAAACCCGTGCCGCTCTCTCCCCTACCCTAACGCCTCGCGAATAAGCTCGTTTACAACCTGCGGGTTCGCCTTGCCTTTTGACGCCTTCATGCATTGCCCTACGAGAAATGCAAAAGCGTTCTTCTTGCCATTTTTGTAATCCTCAACAGATTTTTCGTTGGCGGCAAGGATTTCCGCCACGAGTTTTTTAATCTCACCTTCGTCGCTGACCTGCGCGAGAGAAAGTCTTTCAACAATTTCCCCGACTGTTTCAATCGAATCGGCGACTTCGGCCGAATCAGCCGTTTCAGCCCTTCCGGCTTCGAGAGAATGCGCCGCTTCCGACTCCTGTCCCCGGTGTCCATTGCCCGCCAGGCGGGCGCGGGTATCGAAAACTTCGTCAATCACGAGCTTGCCCGAGTCGATGCTGATTTTTTTTGCCGCAATCATTTCAAGCACGGCGGCGAGGTCGGCGGGCGTTACAGGCGCGTCGGAAATCGCCATGCCCACCTTATTAAGCCGCGCCGTGATATGCCCCATTGTCCAAACGGCGGCGTTTTTAGGGTTCGCGCCGGCCGCAACGGCGGCTTCGAAAAATCGCGCCTTGCTGACCTGCTCAATAAGCATATGGCTCTCCGCCGCCGGTACGCCCAACGACTTGTACCGTTCGAGCTTGGGAATCGGAAGCTCCGGCATTTCGGCGGAAATTTCCGCAATCCAATCGTCGCTTACAACAAGCTGCACAAGATTCGCCTCGGGAAAGTAGCGATAATCGGCGGCGTTTTCTTTCGAGCGCATCAAAACGCTTTCTTCGCGCTGTTCGTCCCAACGGCGCGTTTCCTGAAAAATTTGCCCGCCGCCGTTAATAATTTCAATTTGCCGCGACGCTTCATATTCAATCGCCAAAATCGCGCCGGAAAATGTGTTTACGTTTTTCATTTCAACGCGCGTGCCGTATTCCGCTTGCCCCGCCGGGCGAACGCTTACGTTAATATCGCAACGAATCGCGCCTTCCTGCATTTTGCAGTTACAAATATCAAGCGTTAAAAGCAGCGTCCGCAGGGACTCCAAAAAATCCTTAACTTCCTCGCCGCTGCGAAAATCCGGCTCCGTCACAATTTCAATAAGCGGCACACCGGCGCGATTAAAATCAATCAGCGTTCCGTCAAAGGCGTCGCCGTGAAGCAACTTCGCCGTGTCCTCTTCGATATGAATGCGCGTAAGCCGCGCCGTTCGCTTTTCGCCGGCATGAAAAAATTCCACGCCGCCTCCCTCGCAAATCGGCGTAAAATTTTGCGTCACCTGATACCCGCCGGGCAGGTCGGGATAAAAATAATTTTTTCTGTCGAACGCGCTTGTTTTGTTTATTTTGCATCCGCAGGCAAGCCCCATTTTCATCGCATAGTCAACAACGCGCTTGTTCAAAACCGGAAGCGCACCGGGCATTCCGGCGCATCCGGGGCAACATTGCGTGTTTACTTCGCCCCCGAATTTATACTCACACGCGCAAAACGCTTTCGTTTTTGTGGATAACTCCGTATGAATTTCAAGCCCGATTACGGTTTCGTAAGTCATTGTGAATCGCTCCTTTTTACCGGCGCGGGGGGAAACTTTAAAAAAAGTTTCCCCCCGAACCCCCCTTCAAAAAAACTGTTATTGTAAATGCGAAGCCATCGTTCAGAATAACAGCCTGCCGAAAATGCCTTGCGGCGAGCGACCGGTCTTTTTTTCGGATGCTTTTCCGGAAAAAAAGACATTGAGCGAGCCGTTTGCAAGGCATCGGTCGGCTGTTATTTCAAGCATGGATTCGCATTATGAAACCTCAAGAACCCGCGCCGCGCCCAACAAATCAGCGTCGTTAAAACGGTTCGCAATAAGCTGAACGCCGACGGATTTATTCGTGCCGCAGGGAATCGAAACGGCGGGCAAACCGGCCAAACTCGCAGGAACGGTGCAACGCTCCTGCTTTGCGACGTCCGTCGCGCCGGGCGATTCGTCATGTCCATGCGCCGCCTTCGGCGAAACCGGCGACAGCAGAAAATCGTATTTTTCAAACGCCGCTTTAAACTGCGCCGCAAGCATCGCGCGCGCAACCAAGGCTTTTTCGAAATATTTTTCATAGTTGCCCGCGCTTAAAAGATACGTTCCGAGCCACAAACGCTGCTTCACGGTTGCGCCGAAACCCTCCGTGCGCGAGTTTACATATAATTCATCAAGCGACCCGGCGTTTGCGGTGCGATAACCGTAGCCCACGCCGTCATAACGCGAAAGGTTCGACGACGCTTCGCCGAGCGCGATAATATAAAAAACCGGCAGGCAATGTTCAACGAGCGGAACGGAAACTTCCTCCACCGTCGCGCCGAGAGATTCGTACACTTTCGCGGCATCGCCGACAGCTTGCGCGACGTCGGCGTCAACTCCGTTGAAACATTGCGAAAGCATCCCGATTTTTTTCCCACGCATGTCGAAGTTCTCGATTTGCGAAAAATTGAGGGCGACCCCGGGAACGGATTTCGAATCGCGCGAGTCATGCCCGGCAATTACGGACGCAAGCAATGCCGCGTCGGAAACGTTGCCGGCAATCAGCCCGATTTGGTCGAACGAACCGGCATATGCCATCAAGCCGTAGCGCGAAACCGCTCCGTAAGTCGGACGATATCCGACAACGCCGCATTGCGCCGCCGGCAAACGAATCGCGCCGCCCGTATCCGAGCCGACGGCAACCGGCGCGGACGTTGCCGCAACCGCCGCCGCGCCGCCCAACACCGGGGACACATCCCGCGAGCCGCACGTTCCCTCGAAGCCGGGCGCGCGAGCCGGGTCGTGCGATGCGCCTCCGGCGTTCATTGTGCGTTCGACACACCCCATCGCGAACTCGTCCATGTTTGTTTTGCCCAATATAATCGCGCCGGAATCCTTCAAGCGCGAAACAACCGTCGCGTCGTAGGGCGGCACGAAGTTTTCAAGCATCTTGGAAGCGCAGGTTGTCGGGACGCCTTTTGTGCAAATGTTATCCTTGATTGCCACGGGCAAGCCGAAAAGTGCCGGCGTTTCGGAGGTGATTGCTGCGTTGTCGAGTTCTTTCGCCTGCGACAAAACGGCGTCTTTATCAAGATGAAGATACGCGCCCGGGTTTTCGTCGCAGCGCGACAGAAAACTTTCGCATACTTCCGACGGCTTTAATTCTTTCCCGCGAATTAAGCCGCAAAGCTCGACGGCGGTTTTTGTATGAATCATGCTATCCCTCGTCCCTAATATTGAGCGGAATACTTACGCAACCCGCTTGCGTGTGCGCCGCCCCCGAAAGCACCTCGGCGCGGGAAAGCGACGGTCGCGGCACATCCTCGCGCAGTGATGACGACACCGCATACAACTCCCGCGCGCAACACATGCTCTCGAAGCCGGGTCGCGTGACCGTGCCGTGCATTATATCGCGAACGTCGATGTTGCCGTCAATTTCAATTGCGTCGATTTCAATTGCGTCAATGCCGGAAACTATTTCATCCATGAAAGCATTAACCGCTTGCAAATCGTCGTCGCCGAGACGCAATTTTGCGTTGCCGCACACGGCGTCGAAGGTTGCTTGGTTTATCATATTTTTTCCAACCTTTCGATTGCGGCTTTGAGGCGCGACAATGTTTCGTCCTTGCCCAAAATCACGCAAATTTCGATGCTTCCGCCGGGCGTAAATGTTTTGCCCGAAAGCGCGACGCGCATAGGCCACAGCACCTGCCCGTTTTTCATTTCAAGTTTGGCGACAAGCGCGGTAATTTCCGCATGAATCGCGTCCTTGTCCCACGCGGAAAGCCCGGAAAGCGCGGCGCAAACCTCCGGCAGAACCTTTAACGCGCCGGCCGCATCGGTTTTCATTTTTTTGTTCTCATATAAATCCGGCTCGTGAGGCAGAACCGCGTCGATAAAATCGACTTGCTCGGGGATTTCGCTGAGAAGTTCGCATCGCCCCTGCAATATCGACGCAACATAGCGCGTGTCGATGTCGCGGGTTACGACCTTTTTTATATACGGCAGCGCGGCGGTGTGGTATTCGTCGTCGCTCATGGCGCGCAAGTACGCGCCGTTCAGCCAGTTCAGCTTTTGATAGTCGAAAATTGCCGGCGATTTTGAAATCCCGTCGATGCTGAAAATTTGCGCAAGCTCGTCCAACGTGAATTTTTCTTCCTCGCCGCCGGGACTCCACCCGAGCAGCGCGATATAGTTCAAAATCGCTTCCTTTAAATAACCGCGCTCGATGAAGTCGCCGAAATATGCGTCGCCGTCGCGCTTGGACAGCTTTTTCGTTGCGTTGCGCATGATTTGCGGCACGTGAATATACTCGGGCGTTTCCCATCCGAAGCCCTCGTAAAGCAAAACGTGCTTAGGCGTTGATGACAAAAACTCGTTGCCGCGAATTACATGCGTCACGCCCATGAGCCGGTCGTCCACCACATTTGCGAAATTATACGTGGGCATTCCGTCGCTTTTGAGAATTACTTGGTCTTCGAGGGTTGAATTTTCAACCTCAATGCGCCCGTAAACCGCGTCGTTAAACACCGTTTTGCCCTCCGCAACTTTTTGGCGAATTACATGCGACGTGCCGGCGGCGAGTTTCGCCTCGATTTCTTCGGCGGAAAGCGCGGCGCATCGGCGGTCGTATTTATGCGCCACACGGCTCGCTTCGTGAATAAGCCGCTGCTCGTCGAGCGATTCTTTGTCGCAAAAACAGCGGTATGCATGACCGTTTTCAATCAGTCGCCGCGCATACGCGCCGTAAATTTCGCGACGCTCGCTTTGCACATACGGCCCGACCGGCCCGCCAACGTTCGGCCCTTCATCGTATGCGATTCCCACGGCGTCGAGGGTTTCAAAGATGAGTTCCGCCGCGCCTTCCACGCGCCTTTCGCGGTCGGTGTCCTCGATGCGCAAAATTAAAACGCCGTCCGCTTTTTTCGCCAGAAGATACGCATAAAGTGCCGTTCGCAAGCCGCCCAGATGCAAAAATCCCGTGGGACTCGGCGCAAAGCGCGTGCGAAACCCGCCGCGCGGTATTTTTGATTCGATGTTTTCGAAATAGTTGTCCATGTGTTAGCTCCTTTGGATTTTGATACACCCTTGATTATAACCGCTTTTTGTTTGGATTGAAAGAATTTTTTGGGGCTTCGCCCCAAACCCCACCCGCTTTTTGAACAAAGCGGGGCAAAAACTTTATTAAAAATCGCGCTTACGCGCGATTTTTGAGGATACATGCTATGGAGGGCAAATAACGAAAAACGCTTATAGTGCGAAGTTGTGAAATTCTTTGCATACGACATCATATTCCAATTTCGCGGTTTCAGTAAACGAATAACTTTTCACCAACCATTTTACAAATTCGCAGCCGATATAATAACCTGTATCGGAATATCCTTGATAACTGCACCAATCTCCAAAGAAATCCTGTGTGCTTTCATTTTCATTTACTCTCCGCAAAAATTCGGACTTGAGTGCCGTTTTATTTATTTTGCACCAATTCAGCCAACCATTTTTATTTTGATGATAGTGTCTAAAATCACCGACAATCAGCTGCTCAAAATACATTGCAACTCCTTCGCAAAACAATTGAACAATCGGTAGGCTGTATTGTTTGGATATATCGTTCAGACCAAAATGCCATATGTGACCTAATTCGTGATAAATGAGCGCAGTCATATTTTCATAGCTGCACCAATCAAGCTCAATAATTTTCTCTGCCCCAAGCAATACTGTGGGTTTTCCGTTCAACCGTGTAACCCAACCGGCACCGTTACACAGCCCGAGGTAGAAAATTATATCCGCCTGTAGTTCAGTGCCGAGCACTTCTTTTGTTCTCACACATATGTTTTCGGTTGCCTGCACAAATGAATTATGCGCCATGTCCAATTTAATGAGATTCTCCATCGTATGCGTAATAACAGGAATTACTTGCGTATCAAAATTATAATCACTGCTGTCATGCTTGCATTTCTCCGGCAGCTCGTTCGATATACCGTTTGCATACTTTTCCCACAAACCTATATTAAAAACGCCGGCCATATCATTAAACAAAGTTATAATTTCGGGATATGTGTCAACAATCACAAGCACATTCACCTCGCTCTTTATGAATCATTCGCATGTACCACGCTTTACTGCGGCAGATATCTCCGGTTCGACTGTTCAGCCGATGAAACTATTTTATCACAAATTTTAAACTTTTTATGACGCAGTTGCCGGAGCGACGTTATTTATACCAGCGTACATCCCGGTTAATGAGAGCAGCGGAATCCTATGGATATGTATGCTATAATCAGCAAATTACGGGCGACGATGCCCGTGATTTGCCGACTCGCCTTTACGGTTCTCAAAGGTATTCGCCATATTTGAATAAAAGCGAAATAAAAAAGGAGGCATCACCATGACAAGACACAATGAAGCAACACAGGAAGAAATGCTGACCCTTGCGAAATCATACGCAAACTGCGGCGAGTTCGGCAGAAAAGACATGCGAAAAAAATACCCGTACATTAACTTCAACGAACTGTTGGCGGAAATAAAAAACGCCCCCGAAACGGTAGGCGAAGAAATTGAAACAAGCATACTGTCGAGCGCGGGTATGTTTCAAAATGAAAGTTTTTGGGCGATGGAGCTGCGAATTGCGGCGTGGATTTATCTGATTATCGGCGTAAACGGCAGCTTCCTGTTGATGTTTATAATCGGTCGCCAAAGCGAGAGCGCGTTGTTACCGTTCGCCGTTTTGATTGCCTCGCTTGTATTAGGTGTAAAGTCCCAGATTGAGGTGGCACGGTTCATCTAAAAAAACGTCGGGATTATCGCCCCAAGATTTGACAATGAATTGATAAGGTGTCATCCCCTTCAAAGTTTTTAGTCGTTTA
>Ga0123355_10005067_pt1 | contig 19194 bp, 16 predicted proteins | sample TergutEmb28metaG_3_FD_89872 | JGI IMG/M metagenome (GOLD analysis project Ga0123355, IMG submission 89872) | Embiratermes neotenicus P1 segment gut microbial communities from Petit-Saut dam, French Guiana - Emb289 P1 | ecosystem: Host-associated > Arthropoda: Insects > Digestive system > Gut ... | reverse complement strand
ATATTTTTTTTTTTTTTTTTTTTTTTTTTTTTTAATTTTTTTTTTTTTTTTTTTTTTGGGGGGGGGGGGGGGCGTTATTTAATATTAATAACTGGGCGTCTGAGAGTCCATTTATGAAAGGGTGTAAATCATATTTTCCAATGGTGGGTGTGTCAATGAAAACATTATCAATGGCAGTTTGGGAAATCAGGTCATATCTAGTAGGAAATTCAACTATACCCACAATATTATAAGAGTGTAAAACAGCATCAATTTGGCTCCTTTGATTATTATCTATTAGATAATTTACATTTACATCACCACATATGATGATATTATATTTGTTATTATAGAGTTTCTGCAAAATCAGGTATAATCATTTAAGGAAATTTGTAAAATCACCCCTTGGAGATCTATAAATAGCCAAAATGCATAATTTATTAAATGTTGAGTCCAAATGGATTGCACAAGCTTCAATGTCTTCTTCTATACTATACTCATAAATATTTATCTTTTTATATTTTAACATTCTGTAAACAGATATACTGACACATCCTTTGAGAAAAGTTTTCCTACAGTAGTTGGCCCCTAATGAGTAATTAGTTAAATGAATCAGTTGTAGTTCGGATTCACCCGGTGGTGTTCCGATAAACATAAAATGTTTGGGAGATCATGATGTAAATGACAGTATAGTTCATTAGCCTTATTACTAAACCTCTAATAGTCTGATGAAAAATGTTTAGAGATTTATTTCGTGGAACATGACAGGAATTTTTAACTAGTGTATGTTCCACATTTATTGTGTCATTAATCATTAGGTTGCTTATCATTGATATACAATGTAGCATACAGACATTTATTTGAAAATGGTACCTTATTTGTACTGTTATTCCATGTTGTGTGACTGTAAATGTTACCTTATCTGGAAGTTTACCACCTGTGTTGTGGCTGATTGATGTATCAATTACATTTTCAGTAACCACTCCATTACCCATAAACAATCCTCATTCCTCATGGCTGGGTTTCGTTTTTGTCTCTTTGATGTTCTGACTACCTTGAAATTGGGTTCTTTGTTGACATAATTTTTTAATTTTTCTTTAACTTCTTTCTGAGTAGGGTCCTTTTGATTTTCTTCCCATTTAAAAATGAAAGGGATTTCTTTTTTTCTTAACATTAGTTTTTTATGTTCTCCCCTATCAGCTTAGCCATCTTTTCTTTCCCGGAAATATTTAGGTGTAGTCCATGGAGCATGAAATCATTCCTGCTGAAGTTTGCATTTATTATTTTCACATTGTCTGCAGTCTGCACCATTTTATGCAGTTTTGTATTGAACACCTCTATTTCCTTTTTCATGCATCATGTTTTCTGCAGATCATATCTATGAGGGGCAGTTACAATCATGATGTTTGTGTTTTGCCTGTTTTTTACAAATTTTCCTCAGTGTAATAAAAATGTTAATTAAATGGACTATATCTCCGACATGTTATAGCATCTCTCGTCATTAAATGTACACAGCATCGTTTTTCTTTGGCACATTCTAAGGTGTTTTTTTTTAGAAATATATTCACCAAAGAAAATATATTTTATTTCAATTTGACAAAAATGCGGCTAGGATTTGCTGACTTTGTATTTTAGGAGAGAATGTCTATCGAAGCTCGAAATTAGATGTTCTGTGCTCCCAATTACGAGTCGCGCGCTACGTCACTTTCTCAACGTCAACTCATGCGCCCCGCTAGTGAAATATCCGCGTTGGTTAATCTGTGCCCACCGCGGAGTATCAGGAAGCGCAGGTAAGTTGCTATTAGGGGCGCTATGTTTGACGCCGTTCGTAAGAAGCACACCATCAGTATCGTAAGAGTTTTTACTTTCAGTCATCACTGATGTAAAGTCCGTAATCCGTGAGACCATACGCAGATGGTAACTGCCATAGATCACAGTATAGGTATGATCTGTGGATCAGAGTAACTGCTGCTACCACAGATCGGGTATGCTACAGTACATATACTTCCGTTAGGACCCATAATCGGTACGAAGAGAGTAGGTTTTGAGTGTTGGTGGCCGAATTGAAAGTCTACGATCAAGTAGTTGAGCGTGAACCGATTTCATATTAATACGTTACTAATTACATTGTATGTTTCGTTTTAATGTGTCTGCACATTTCAGTTTACAGCTTTTTTATTTTTAATTGCAAGAATGATGACTGCTATCGCTCAATTCTGTTTCCTTGTTATAGGTGGGAGCTCATGAAATATTGTTGGGATTCATTGTTCCTGGAAGTAAGGATGTTTTTCATCCAACATTTCTTTCATATTCTTGTAACCAGTGATGAAATAAGTTACATTGTTCAAAAGTATGTTTGCTTTGGTTACAGCTGTCAGTTCCAAACAAAAACAATGGATAAAGGGAGCTCATCCCAGATACAGAAACAGAGCAAGAGAATAAAAAAGACTGTGAATGGGTTAAATCTTGATCTACCATTAGAAGCAGAAGGAAGTGTAGAGTTGTCAGAACAGAATTCAAGAAGTGATATTGGTGAGGATAGTGAAGTTCAGGAGGATGCAGCTGAGTTCCCACATCAACAGAAGAGACGTTCTAGGAATAAACCATGTGGTGGCAGGTTACGTGATAAAGGAGACATTCCTAAGACATTCATTACATCTGTACTGGAGGAGCTGAGTGAAGATGTGATAAGTGAACCTACTAGACTTGATGCTGGTAAAGAAGTTTTCGAGACAACTGTCAAAATCAAGTAGTCGATTTTTTAACCCATTTGCCAATACCCAGGTTCTGATGTACTGATCAGTAAGATAATGGCGTCAAGTTGGGATACAGGAGATAGTGGCTTTATTAGTAAAAGTCTAAAAAAAAGAAAAGTCCCTGTTACTTTATACAGAATGGCAACCTTATGATTTAATGTGTGTCCCCCTCACCACTCATTTTATAACAGCTCATGGACTATTTTTATAGTTGGTGTAGTAGTCATGCCATTAGAAGGGACCCCACCTTTATACTTTGTAATTGTCTACAATCTGTAATAAAGACATGGTAGCCATGCAAACTTCTGACATGGGAGTCTTGAAGGTGTGTGGTATCACATTTTGGGGAGAGAAAAACAAACTTGTAATAAAGTGGTTTATTTTTGTGTAGTTTTTGTTGTAGACTTTGAAATAATGATATAGAAGCCATGTGAACCCTTATGTAGCATCTGATTCATGGAGTAGGGGAGTTAGGCACGTAAAATCTTATGTAGAAGTGCGTAAGAGTTCTGTACAGAAGAATCATGCATTTAAATTATGGCAACTGTGTAAGACCTTGTAGTTAAATCTGACAGGTTTAACATGCTTGGAATCTTAGCTGGAAGAAATAATGTATCCAACTGGATCACTAGACTGTATAATTATTAATTGGTCTTTTTGCTACCTGCACAAAACAGGTTGAAGCATGTGAGACAGTGTAGGCATTCTAAGTTCATGCCAGCACAGCTGTTTCCAATTATGTGTCCCGCATACTAAAAGAGTATTAGTATAGTAGAGTAGTTAATATTATAATGCTATATAATTGTGACTTACATTGCATTCAATGATTTTTGTTAATATTCTTATTGTGGATCCAATATTTTTGTCACCAGGCAACTCTTCAGTCATTGAAGCAGCTCCACAAGGTCCTGCTAGTGTTTCCCCAGACAAAGTGTATGTTGAGCATAAGAGTGGGTTTGCCACAACACCAAGGGTGAAAATTTTTCATCCATTAAATTACGGTATAGAGGACATTGTGGATGTTCACAATTCAAGTGCTGTTAGCACTCCTCTTGAGCTTGCTATACTTGTCCAGAAATGGTGCCGTCCATTCTATACACTGTGTCATGGCTTGCTTGGTGGCATGGCATTGCTGCATATCATTATGGTGAGTGTGAACTGTGCTGATGGCTTTAGATTTAATGAGAAAATCTTTCTTTGGAGTTACTAAATACATAGAGGTTTGTGAAGATGTACACTTGATATTATCCTTGTTTACACCAGCCACATTTCCAGTAGTACCAAGCACACTGTTACTGGCGGGAGGGGGGTGGGGGGGAAGGGTAAATATGGGTAAAACACTTGGCTCCATATAGTGTGAAGTGAAAGTTGAAGACAACCTTACGACCTCTGCTCTTTAGACATTCATTACATGGAACTAAGGCACAGGAATGTGTAACCACAAAATAAATTTTATGGTACTTGCCTGATATTGTTGCATGTTCTATTAAAGAAACAAGTGCATACATTTTTAGGGCTAGTGTGTATTTAAGTGCTAGAACAAGGGTATTTCAGTCAGCCTAATGGGTTGGATGACTAAGAAATCAGAGTTCAATTCCCAGTAGGATTAGGGGTTTTTCTCCCTTCACAGGTTCAGGGTATCATCCAGCCTCCTGTCCAATGGGTAAGAGTGGCTGTATCATTAGGATAAAAGGGCCATGGCATTAAGTTGACCCTTGACATCTGTATAGTGCAGAGGTTAAGAATACACAGAGTTTTGCCTCCTTTCCCAGCAAGTCTTTATGGTGTGGTGCATAATGAAGCACAGGGACACATTTACTTTGTATTTATGTTGTCAGTAAAAATGCATTAGAACATTTTTGTGTGTTACTAGATGGATTAGTTGACTGAATAGCCATTCTTTTTTGAAATGTAGGTGTACTGTTCTGCTGAGTCATCTAGTCAGGAAACCAACTTTGTTCACATGTATGCACATTATGCCAGAGTTTATCAAACATTGTTCCACATCTTGTGTATTTTCTGCTGCATCTCTGTACTGGACAGGTAAGGTTGTAGAGCAGATACACCAGAATGCTTAAGTTATTGTGCTCTGATTAAATGCCTTACTCTAAGCCTTGGCACCCTTGCTTAAAAGACTGTTGGCAAGATTACAAGAGAAATCCAAGAATTTGGACTTGATGGCTGTTTCCACCTATCAAACTAGATATTAGAGGCACAGCAAACATTAACTGAGGTTCAACTAATGAATTTCCCTGCCCATGCAAGTGTACAGATTTTCAGTTTTAAAATTCAGGCTTAATGAATGACAGAATTAATGACATGTTTATAAAATACTACAGGGGATCTGTCAATGTAGCAGCAATGTTTTGTATGATGATATTCTTTCTCCACATAAGCATATATCAGAGTGATGTCTTCTGCTTTACACAAGTAGCATAGTTTAAAATTGTGCCAGAATACTGCATGTATTTGATTCTTGTTTCATTGTTGGCCCCTCAGATTTATCGTAAATTGGCAACGGCCGAAGTATGGCTTAAACATCAATAATAAATCTTATTTTCGTTTCTGTAACAAGCAAGAAGCATTGGGTAAAATGTGGGTAGCAGTTTCCGCACATTGATATGTATTTAATTCCACTTGCATATCAGCTCCTATTCCACAAACTGTGTTGTTTAAATATTAAATTTGGTTGCCAAAAACTGTGGAATACTTCAATAAAACTTTGTATGGTTAGCAGCCACCCATGGCAATTAAACCAACATTTTGAGAACCATCTTTGTTCTCGAATAATTGGTTTACTGGCCGTTCAAACACCTGACACGGCCACTAACCTATGACAGTTTTATTGTATTCAGTCGCTATTAAACTGTAGTGTGTGTGTGTATGTATATATATATATATATATAGAGTCTAATATTTGGTTATCTTCTCTGTAAACCTTGTTAGTGTCTCTATTTTCATCCTCAGTGCATAAGTATTTCTCATAATCAGTGACTTTCCTTCCTGATAACCAACCAGGGTTGCAATTTAGGCCACTGTATGCTTTTTGCTGTTTCATGTTTCTATATGTATGTATGTTACTTCTAAGGTGTTTCTTTTCTCTTTGCTGTTCATGATTTTCTGGAATTCTGTGTATTGACAGATATGATGCTAAACATATGGATGTCAGTCACTTGGAATATATGTACAAGTACCACTTCATTGGCATTGTGATTCTGATTGCTTATTTCACCACTCTTGTTTTGACGTTTGTAACCATGAAGTGGGATGATTGGCTGGCTCTTTCACCATACAATGTCTCCGTTAAGAACATTTCGGTATGTAAATACTGAATTCAAAACTAAATGTATGTATTTGTGTGTCAGTTATTCAGTTCCATGGTGGAATTTCAAATATGTTGGTTTACCTTGTTTGATTCAAGGTTGACAGAAGCCGAGCTTGAAAAATATTACTGCTTGCTTACCTGGTGTGAGTTAATTTAGTCACGTAAAAAAAAATTACAGTAGTAAGTTGCGTGAGTGCTGTCCAATCAAAACACTTGACAGTTAACATTGTACCTTAGGTTCTCTGTGGACGTTATAAAATGTATATTTTTGGAAATATCCTGACACAGATGTGTGACCTGCAATGATCATATTTATAAAGTCCAGCCACATGAATAAAAATGTTTATTGAATATTAATAAATGTTAGTACTACATACCAGAATTTGAGATCTGAAATGAATTGATTTTAGCAAAATGGACAATACAGCTCAAAACTGTTTGCAGTATGACTGATGTAAATGAGCATTCTCATTTAGAAGACTGGATGTATTTATATATACAGTAGGATCTTGTTTTATGATGGGGTTACGTTCTCGAATATTTGGTCATAAATCAAATTGTCCTAAAACGAGTACTATTTAAATGGTTTAAATTGAGATAGGTTCATGGACCAAACAAATTAGTCAAATAATTTTATAAATATTTCTTTACATTATGACATATAATTTTAATTTAATGATTTAGGTATATAGAAAATTACACAGATAATTGAAAAAATATGAGTCAAATTACTTTTTATTTTGCTGACGTAGGCCAAGGCCATGGTTCAGAAGAAATCAAGAAAGAATGTAACGTCATCTGTTTTGATTTTTTCTTCTTTTCTTGCAGGATTTCATAATAAGGGTGTAGCATGGCTCTTATGTCCCTTTTTACTGTAGAGCTGCATTCCCATTCAGAAAAAATACATGTAAATGGAGGATAAAAACAAAATTAAAATAATTCAGTATAGGCCCCCCCCCAAATAAAAACACCATTGACAATAGACATCCACCTGACAATCCAGCATGGTACAGAAAGATTTCCCATCCTCACCACATCACATCTGTGGCTGATAGCTGAAATGCAGGCAACTTATGATGTCTACACAGCCACTAAGGCAGACTGGTGTGAATCTCCGCTCCCCTACTACTGGCAGCAATTACAATACCGCAATACCAGCCGGCTTCCCCCTCAAGCATATGACACCCCATTGATACCTCCAGCAATAGTGGTGATCTTTATGAAATCATACACATAACATGACTTATAGATCTACATATTAAACCTTCTGCACACGCCCTCCAACTTTTTTGTAAACAAGATCTCATCCCCCTCTACTTACACCAATGCTGATGGTTATACTTTATCATATTATATACTGTGTAATTTTCTCCGATAATTGTATCCAACCTGATGATGGCCAAAAATAGGATTGGTCAAAACATGTAGTTGAGGCATGTTATGTATAATTAACGATATAGTTGTGTTATGATAGTCATGTCCATGCATAATTGTTTCTTTATATTTTAACTAACACAACGGAGATGACACTCCTTAAAGTTTTACCAGGATCTTACTTACTTAACTCTTTAAACGCTGAATTAAGTCCCATCTGCCATTTGCTGGCATTATTAGGAGCTCACCATATACTCCATGTTAGCAGGATAAGAGTTAATGGTAAAAACAGTTCTCTCCCTATTTAAAACTTCCAAAACTAGAAACACCTGTTTAAGCCAAAGTCTGTTAAGTTTGGGCAATGCTATTTAGATTAATGTATGAAGAATTCTTCACCAATTTCAGAAGAGTGGAATGCACGGTTTCTGAATATGAACAGAGCAAGCTTCTCTGAAGCATAGCTGTTTATCATTTGACATTGCGTTATATGATAACATTAAATATTTGGTCACATGCCCCTCCAAACTGCTATTTCTTTATGCCAGTCTGTAAGCTATGTGTAATGGGCATTTGAAACTGTGAATCCATGCGTGACAGACTGAAAGTATACTTTGCTGCATCTGTAAACCTCTGTTCTTTGGTGTTTCTTCCTTGCTGTAAGCTGTAGAAGCTTTATTAGGAATATAAAACTGTTGTCATTAGCATATTATGATGTACATTAATATGTGTCATTAACCACTGGTGTACAGTCTTTTAAGTGCCAGTTTTCTGCTGTGGCTGGAGTGCTATCCTATTTAAAGTCCTGCTGAGGGACACTGTTTTCCCTATTTGAGGAGAAGGGTGTACATTTAATGGGACAGAACTGTCGCAGTCATTTAACATCTTCTGTATTCACTGTTGGAAGTTTTTCCCTTGACAGATTTTTGTGGATTCTTTTTCACACAGTAGGAGATGCATCCAGAAAGTAAGAACAGATCGTGCATAGCAGCCGCAAAGGTGATGCACACACTTCCTATAAAGACCAGTCATCTTTTATATGTCAAGGGGAACATGTGTTGCATAGTATGGTGTCATACTTTTGTAACCCCCATTTGCTGTAATAGTTCAAGATGAACATGAAACTCCTGCTACTTTTGATGGCAGTTGGTGATACGATTTTTAAATTACAAAAATGTTTGTCTGGCAGAAACTCACTGGCAGATTGTTGAAGCATATGCTGAAGGTGCAATAAACAAAGGGAATGTGAGGAATTGGTGTTGGTTGTTCAAAGGCAGGACTATTGTGTGGAATGAAGTGGGTGACCGTCTTTGGTCGGTGATTATTTGAAAGAAAAAGTGAATGCGTAAATTGGGAAAAACCTTGCACCAAGTGATTAGCACTTGTTTCTGCACTTCAAGAAGATTCTGTCCACCCAGAGCCTAATGAGTTACCAAGAGAGAGATGGTGATGTGCAGGACTAGCTGAAAGACTTAGTGGCAACATTGTTTTGATGAGGGAATATGACAGCTCATCCTATAATGTGACAGCTATATGGAGAAGTTGTTTAATGCCCCATTAAAGATATTTTTTAAAAACCCTTTTAAATGCTTTAAACACCCAGCTGGTTCTTACTTTCTTGACATGCTACTTAGTTTCACAGGCCTACAGTATTGTGTAGAGGGTTTTTCTTGGGTGTTGCCATAAAATATGCCCTTCAGTGTCATTAGCGTGAAGTTAAAAAGGAACAAGATGTTATAAACAGGTTTTTGTTGTATTGAGATTGGCCTGCTAGCTGTAAATGTTGTTCTTGTTAGCACTATTATGTCCGGAGTTGCCATCACATTGTAACCTTTACAGGACTGAACCTCATACACAAGTAAAACTTGAAAAAGAACCCAAAATTTACACTAAAAATGTGTTCCAGTGTGTGATTGAGAAAAGCCTCTGTTTCCGCACAGTTTTCACTAACAGAGATGGTTTCTTGTGGTGGGTAATCTTTACCTTCTAGATCAGAAAATATGGCAAATTACAACTCATTTCTGGGCTACAGTGAATATGAGGTCATTTATGTGCATCTTCTGATTGCCTTGCAGGATACTGTGAACACACTGACTGTGTGGAAGAATCTCAATCTGTTTCGCAACATTGGCGCAATTTCAGGTTGGATTCTGACTGCATTCTTTCCGGATGAAGACATGCTATATTTATATTTGTGCAACATGATGAAATATGAATCTGCAACTACACATCCACTTCCACGGTACTAGGTGTATTATAGACTGGTCGCAACAGACAAAAGGGTATACAGGGTGTCCCAGGAGGAATGTGCCAGACTTCGAGAGAGTGTTCCTTATGTTAAAGTATACCGATATAACCCAAAACACCTGTATCCAAAGTTGAACGGTTACGGAGATAATGGCCAGAGAAAAGTGCGGTCTTCTTGCGGTTCCACATACTGCATTAATATCTCCATAACCGTTCCACTTTGGACATAGGTGTTTTGGGTTATATCGGTATACTTTAACATAAGGAACACTCTCCTGAAGTCTGGCACATTCCTCCTGGGACATCCTGTATGTAAAGAAAGCCTTGAAAATCAAATTGTGCTTTGTGGAGTATATTGATTAAATCTTCTTACATGCTTGTCATATATGCCCTTTTCCTTACTCCTCAGAATGTGATATACCTGCTGCATAACTCATGACACATGTTGGAATCTTAACTAGACAGCAGTGCCTGTATCTGCTACATTCTGTGCTATAATAGCTTATGTGCATCCTTGACTTGAATGGAGCTTGAAGATTGCAGACTAAATGGCTGCTTTAACCTTGGCTGGGATGTGGGCCATAGTCCCCTGCCCTTCAAGATGTTTCTTATATTAGCCATGTGGATTCTTCATTTGGCAACAGGCATTGTTGTATAATGCATCATTTAAGGCTCACAGCCCAAGAAAAACTTTTAGTTGAGGAAATGATTATTCAATTATTTTGAAAGCCAAGGTACAGATGATCAAATGAAATTAATCCAATTTGTGATGCTAACGAGTAAAAGTGTAACTACCCGTAGTAACTTAGGTGAAACTGTGACTCTAAACTTCTGATCTCTGGTAGTTTACAAATGTCTGAGAGAAATCCTGCATGAAGTACTGTACCAAAGTATTCTTTTTGACTTGGGGTGTTTTCACCTCATCACTTAAAAGAATATTTTCTCAGTTCAAGATGATTCTGGAAGTATACTTGTCGTGCTCCTTTGTGAATCTACAGCTTAAATGTATCTGGCGTTAGACCATCACCAAATGCATGTCATTTTAAAAACGTGCTGGTTGTCCTGTTCCTTTCAGTGACAACTTTCTAAATTATTGGCAAATGCAATGTCAGTCCCAGTTCTGTAGGTTTTGTGTTCAGCAATTATGTCTCCATCAGGAAATGGCAAACAATTCATTTTCAACCAGTCTTTGACATGCATCGCTATAGAACTTTTCACACGATCAATACTGGATCTGGATAATATGAGGTTACAGTGCCTACTGATACAGGGCTATTGGCGATGAGGCGGAGCTTACTGTGCCCATTTGAGGATAAACAGTCTTTGGACGGCTTCACTGCGCTCCTCCGTAACGCTCTAACTATTGACCATTTACCGAGGCGTAAAATAACGCGCGTTTCATCTTGTGCCACTGGTGTACATATGTCGATTTAACATAACATTAATTTATTATATTTTAGGCAGCGTGTGATAACCGTGCCCAGTGTAGTATACCAAGACCAACGGAGAAACTCTCACGCCGTCATGTATCTGTGATGACTGGTGCTTGTTGAACATACGCACTTTCCGGCTTTCCTTCCGGTTTGGTAAATTAATTCTGGCGTCTGCCGTATGTGGCGCTCTCGCGACAGTATTATCGCTAGTTTTCCGCGTGAGAGGTGATTCCTGCGTCCAATCAATGTTTGCAATTTTAGGTGCAGTACTCTGATCTATGGTGCAGACATCATACGGAGGCAATGTTGAATGTCGGAGGTGTTGATGTTAAAGTGTCAACAGACGGTGTCTGGGACAAAATTTGTTTGGCATTTCCTATTCTTGGAAGTAATGTACGTACATCTTACATGTTCGCGGAATAATTTCTCCATGTTCTTGTACTGTACAAACTGAAGTGAATAAATTTATTATTTCTATTTTCGTTACGCCTTTGGCATGTTTGAAGTTATAGGTTTGATGGAAGGGAGTGGCTTCATTACCTGCTGCTTTCTCATTGCATCAGGATTCGCTGGTTAATGAGTATTTTCAGGGATCCATGTGTTTACACTGTACAGACCGGTTCTCAATCGCCCAGCACTACGTACAATGGTACTGGGTCTCTCACACGGGGGTAGAGCGACCGAGGTGGAGCATTGACCACCCCCCCCCCCCTCCCAATCATGCGTTTTCATCCCCTTTGCTAGGGTGAACTTCACGTGTCTGCACTAGGAATTGTCAAGTTAGAGAATTTTTGTCAGTGATTTACATAGTACAAACACCACACTGTAAGACAAAGGGGAGTGAATATATTGTCAAAATTGTTTACAGTTGTGCTGTATTTTTCCAATCGTGCTTTCAACCTATTATGCCCTCATGTTTGGGAGTATATTTTGCTTTTCACTAAGAAAACGTTTTTGTGTTTACCAAGAAAACTTAGATCTACAGGTCATGTGAATCGAATGGGCATACATGGTCCACTGAAGTAGCCTCTCAGTGCCTACGTCTGGGATGTCGGCATATGAGACAACCTAAACAAAGATGCAGAGGCCAGGCACAACTTGGCTTTTGAAGGGACAGGTCCTAAGATCTAAACATTGATTCTGATCATGATCATGATGGAAAAAACTGTCAAATTACAATGTTATTTCATACAATTACATGTGTATACATATTTTGCAAAGCTAGACGTACGGAACTGATGGGCATGTATCCCATTTTTGTGTCAGTGTTTTTTTGAAACTAATGCACACAATATTGTAGGTTGTTGCATTCAAGTAATTGTATAAACCTCTAGTTGTAATGTACAGTGTGCATAGACTGCATAATGCCCTACTGTTTTAGAGATAGGAAAGTGTTAAATGCATCAACAATTCTAAATCACAGATTCTTGTAACAAATGATACTTGTCACTCTTATTTCCCCCCTTTTTTTTCCCCCAGGAGCTTCCAGACAAATGCCCAGAAGATGACAATCTTCTGGAAGAAATTAATGGACTGAACCTTAATAAATATATAGAAGACACCCTGATGTGTCGGATTGAACAGCTTATGCGTCAAAAGATTACGCCGGAGTTTTGGAGTAGATTTTCTGACAGAAAAACTGAGATTGGTGGCTTTGAACAATTTAAAGATGCTGTAGACTATTTGTACACTACCTTCACCCATTTCCTTCCTGTATTAGAAAAACTAGAAAAGTTACGTGTCATTTCCAGAATTCATCGTGTAGTTTATGGTGAAGATACGTTACTTGGAACTTTCAAAGTGATCATGACATCAACATTACTTTCTCAGCTTCCATTGACCCATCAGCTAATTACTGAAGACTTCTACAAAGTGTCCTTCAAAGTGTTTTGTAATACTGATAAATCAGATACTGGTAAGATAAAAATGTCTGCTGTGAGAATAAAAGCAACAAGTGCATATAGAAATATTTTCATATTCACTTGTTGGTTTTATTTTCATAGTGAAGCATCAGTGCATGGTCATGATATACTTAAAAAAAAATTGAGTTTGTGATGTATTTTCCAGTGTGAACATGATTCCATGTGACCAAGTGTGTTTTTGCCCCCTGATTTTTTATGAATCATCTGTGGCTTTAATATAATATAGCCATAAGAATTTTCTACCAAAAATGTGTGACCCTCAGTGATGTGACACTGCTACTGGGCAGGCTGCTGCTCAAGTGGGTACATTATAGAAGTACATGCAATGAAGTATGCACATGTATACTTGACCTGGCACAGGGGGCATTGTTTGTATCATCCCTCTCCAGGCTGAGGTAGCAAAAATTATCATCGGTGTATGAGGTAGTTAAATGAAGGTTCTGCTGACTGGTAAAAAAGTGAGGAATACAAAATTAATTTCAATATTATGACTGATCTTATGTCCTTTGCTCATTTTCCTGATTTGACATCACTCTAATAAGACCTTATTTTTAGGCATGTGTCACAAAATTGTGAAAATTTACTATTAGCTCTGTCCTGTCCATGTCTGTCTGTCCACATGGAACAGCACACCTCCCACTGGATGGATTTTTATAAAATTTGGTATTTTGAATATTTTTTGATAATCTGTCAATAATTCAAGTTCGATCATAATTTGACAAGAATGACAGGTACTTTGCATGAAGATCTGTGTACCTTATGAAAATATCTTGGTCAATTCTTAGAATGAGGAATGTTTTACACTAAAGTAGTAGAGAAAATAAACTTGCACATTTTGTGTTCAATAATATATTTCCAAAAATTGTACCTTTTGTAAGATAATGTGGAAAAGTATGATCTAGCTGTAATACTTATTGCTCTCCCATGGCAACAATGGTTACTTGGACACTTGGAAATTTTATGTTATACGTATTGCCTGTCTTGTTAATTATATTTTGGTTTACTGTAAACTGAAATTATTTTGTACCAGCAGACCAAGATGATTCGTCAGAAGATGTTGTGCAGTGTGGTGGCTGTAGTCATGAAATTGAGCAGTGTCAGTGTCAGTCAATACTGTCGGTTTTCCACGAAACAAACAGGTAAATAATTTTTGTTTGTCATTACAGATCTCAGTGCTTAATGTTTTTTTCCTAAGGGGAGTAACATAAAGAAAATATTCTTACATTAAAAGCCAATGAGATGCATTATTTCTCACATTTATTTGATACAGTACTCTACATGTTTCGGACAGGTCCACTGTCCATCATCAGGAGTATCTGAACACTGTATACATGCAATAGGTATTTGTCATGCTAGTTCTGTTGGCGTCTACTAGCGTGGTCAGGATGGACCCTGTCAAAGTGTTTACTATCATTATCATTTGTATGTATACCATAAAGGTGACCCAGTTTCTTGTTGTATTGGTGTTGTCTATGCTTAAATAACCACAATTTCTGTATGAATTATGATCTCTAAAATTTGATTCGTAGAAAACTCATTGAGTTGGACCTCCTGGAGAGACTTGCTGGAGAGGTTATTACATCACTGATTCATATCAGAATTGAGAATCATGTTCAGGAATCCTGCAAAGGAAGCTTTGACACATCGTACATATCATCATTAGAATCAGTAAGTATAGTCTGATGTTCTGAAATCATTTTATTGAACATATTCAGCAAGATATATGCAGTATGTTCTTTATACATTCCTTACACAAAGCACATAAAATAAACCATTGTATAATAGTACATGTATCTGTCCATCTCCGTGTCTTGTTTCTGGAACTCTCAGACAGATTGTTACAAAACTTAGTGTTAGAGGTATACCAATTGTTTTCTTGCAGTTTGCTGTCTCAGTCCAGTATAAACCATCGTTTGTTTGAAGTTGAAGACAAATGCCAAATAATTTATCAGTGTCCAGTTTACAGAAGAGATTTTGGGATATTTAGTACATTTTGAAAAGAGAAATTTAAAACTACCTCTAGTTTCATTAGGTCCATTTGTGTGTGTGTGTAACTGGTCCCAAACTGTGTAAGCCATTTTGATCACTCTCCGTATACTATACATTCGCTATGTTTGACAAATAGTGTTCTTAATTTTAAGGGCAGGTTTGTCTAAAGACATAAATAACCTGTTACTTACAATTTCTGAGTCTTCTGACAGGTTTTGAGAAGATATATTATGCAGTCTAGTACAAAGGTTAAGAAGGAGTGTAACTACACTTCCATTGCCCCATATCCCTTCATGGCATGCAGAGGGGCATGTTTACTTTTTCTTTTTCTGACAGTTTTTATATGAGTATATGTGCCGATTCAGTGTGTTTTAAATCATATTGCTTTGTTTAACCCTTTGACGCCTAACGACGACTATAGTGGTTGTACCACATCGCTAACCTCTAAACGTTGCATTTTATATGTTTATTCAACAAATATAGGTACTGAATATTTTAAACATGGTATATACTCTCCGTTTTTTTCATCTTCAAAATGCAGTTTGTTTCATAAATCTAACATATTTGGTTCCTGTATTATTCACATTTTATATAGAGGGTGTGCTAAAATTAAAAAAAATAATTCTGGCGCCAAAAGGTTAAGGGTCTACATGCATACAGGGGTTTGGTTAGGTAATGTGCAGGAAAGAGACCATGTGGAAGATTTAGGCATATATAGGAGAGTAGTATTAAAATGGGTCTTAAAGAAATGCATGGGAGACTGTGGACTGGATTAATTTGGATCATGATAGAGACCAGTGATGGGTGTGCACACAGAAATTGATTTTTTGATTTCCATAAAATGAAGAACATTTCTGGACTTCCTGAGGAGCTCTAACCTCCTCAGGAAGGACTCTGTTGTATGGAGCTAGTTAATGGATTACGCATTTTTATATAAATGTTATCAGGTGGTGGTGGTGGTGGTGGTGATGATACAGTGAGGTTTATGAAGGTGTAGACTCAGAAAAGTGGATGTTCTTGTATCCAGTTTGGTGATCGATGAAGGATAAATTCACTTAATGACTGCATGACCTAGGGAGTGTGCTGTATATCTTACATGCTTGTGTTTGTGGAAGCATTTCTCTTTCATGTATCTCAACCACTCAGTGCACAGTATTCATCATTCTTCTAGGCAGCTTGTGGAAATTATATGTTGTGAAATGTATCCTTTTGATGGAACTTGTATTGATGTATCTTTCTGTTTTGTTCTTTACGCTACCATTCCTGGAGTGCAGTCAGAGTATTGCACGGACTGCTCTCTTACACTAGCATTTTTGATTCATTCAATCTGAATGTAAAAAATGTGGGATTCTGACATGGAATTATTGTTTGTTTCTGCTTCACAGTGGCTGAGTACAGTTGTGATGGGTTGGTTGACTCATGTATACAGTGAGAATGCAGCATCCACTCGGTCGTCCATAAAGAAATTTCATCAGAAAATATCACACTTCCTTTATGAGACTTACACTCGTACAAGAATTGAACAGCTGTTCAATATAATTATAGGTGAGTGCTTGTTATGTAAATCAGTGTTTTATCAATTTGTTGTATGTATATTTTGATTTTTTAACTACATAATTATTTTAGCATATTAAATCTTTTGTAATCTGTTACAAAGTTAGAAACATAATGGGTATATGCAATGAATGGATCTTCTGAAATATTGTGCATAATGTCACTGTGAGCAAGGTGATTTTTCTAACTGTATGCAAACCATTTCTTCACATTTTGCATAGATATATTTAGAGAAAGCTTATAATTATATAGCAGAAGTTAGAATGTATGTTATTTAATGGCATGTGAAGAGAATAGAGATGGCATTGTAACCCATGTTGTTGAATGACAAAACTGCAGGAGATGGACAAAATAATGGAAACACTAGACGATTTAGTAATAAAACTGTTTGTGTTTGCTGCACTGAAAGAACATTAGTTATGTAGCGCCAGTGTCAATGCATTACAGATTGTATTTAGTAACAGTTCGTATGAAAGTACTGCAAAATGGGAGACTTGTCTGATTTTCAAAGAGGACAGATAGTTGGTGTGCGTTTAGCTGGAACATCTTAAACAAAACGGCTACTTTATTAGGTGTATCCAGAACAGCAGGTTCCAAGGTTTTGACCGCATGCACAAATCATGGCAGGACATCATCAGCTAAGAGGAATAGTGGCTGACAACGAAATATAGGTGATAGGGATTGGTGTATATTGAAGAGAATTGTGTCTAAAAATCATAGAATTACTGCAGCAAAGGTGAGAGCAGAACTCAATATTGATCTTTGAAGACCCTGTTTCCATTAGGATGAGAAGCAGATTCCCTCCTCCATCATCTTTTAATCAACTAGAAGATGTTCTTCGTGAAGAGTGGTACAGTATTCCACTAGAGACTATTCAGAACATATATGAGTCTATTCCAGGAAGGATACAAGCTGTATTACAGGCAAATGGTGGCCCAACTCTGTATTAATAAAGAAATGTGTATCTTTTGCAACTGTTTTCCTTGTTGCGTCCATCCCATACATTACACCATATGCTGTGTGTTCTCTTAAAAACTGAAAAATCTAGGAATTTTCTTTCCATATACAAGAAATGTCTGATTGAAAATGTGTTAATTTGAAGTTACAAGTGACTTTTTCTTTCTCTCACTTTTAATTCTGTGCATCATGGTGGAACCATTTTACAAACTATTAAGAATATGTGTGTGTTGTTCAGATACTTTATGAGGAAGTACTGATGCAGTTTTCCTATAAATAGAACATTAATTATAATGATAAAGAGACACACATATACACACAGGATACAAGAAATGGAATAAAACACTGTGAAGTGTTGAATTTTTACATGCCTAGTATAAGGTAACTTGATGAATCATATATTAGCAAATTGTACCAATATGCAGTTTTGGGACTTGGTTATTTCTAAAGAGGATATTTTTATGTTGTTTTAGAGTACCCTGATTCACAACCTGCAGTAGAGGACTTGAGAATCTGCCTGCAGAAAACAGATTTGAGGTCATATCTAACACAGAAATTGCAACGTGCACTTGAGACACGATTGCTTCATCCAGGAGTAAACACTCCAGATGTGTTAACTGCATATGTAGCAGCAATCAGGGCCCTTCGTCAGTTAGATCCAACAGGGGTGCTTCTTGAAACAGTGACTCAACCCGTCAGGTGCGTAATTTTACTGATGTAATGGACTCGCATATGGTTTCTGTATGGGAATATATTATCTCTTTCTTTGTCAACAGAATTTATTATTATAATTTATAGCAAAATTAAAAGACAGTGGATTCATTTTGTGCTAGTAACTGGTCAGTTCAAACATGTAATTGTCTCATTTATTTTCCAAAGTATGCTTTTTGTATGGTGTTTCGATATGCAGCCTGAGCCCGAGGAAAATGAAAATAACACATACTTGAAAACTGTGTTCTAAGGCAGGAGTGCCCAAATTGTTAAGTTGACTGCACTTCTGCATCTCATCCACCACTTCTGCTTTTGCCATAGTAACGGTTTACCAGGACCAGTATTCTAGTCATATGTGGAAAATAAAGTTACCCATCCCATCCAAAAGTTTTGCTGGCCCACAGTCTTCATGTCAGTGATTGATGGTCCTTGACATCCTTGCCTGAAGTCATTTCACTTCCATTCTGCTGTCAGAAAGCTATAAAATACAATAAAAGAAGTGAATTCTCTGTCATTAGATATGAAGTGTACCCAACATAATTATCAAATGAGCTAGTAAAAATGTATGCAACTGTTATCAACATGACTTTAATTCATGCTTTGTGCTGGTTGTGTAATATGTCAAATGATGAAATGAAGGATGAGCTGGGTAAGGCTTGTAGCATGCACAGAATGTGATATGTGCAAAAATCTTACTGAGGGACTTGAAGGGAGAAGTCTAACAAACTTTGGAACATATGGGACAGGCTCTTAGAATGGTTAGTTACAGCAACAGTAGAAATAATATTCAACTAATATATATATATATATATATATATATTTTTTTTAAATTTGTGTGGTCCATCTCGTTGTGCATAATAGATATTTATTTGTATGAAAACCGTCGTACACAACAATAGTTGCTCAAGTGCAACAAATTTATTACAACATGTTTCGACCTACTATGAGGT
>Ga0123355_10005066_pt1 | contig 19196 bp, 17 predicted proteins | sample TergutEmb28metaG_3_FD_89872 | JGI IMG/M metagenome (GOLD analysis project Ga0123355, IMG submission 89872) | Embiratermes neotenicus P1 segment gut microbial communities from Petit-Saut dam, French Guiana - Emb289 P1 | ecosystem: Host-associated > Arthropoda: Insects > Digestive system > Gut ... | reverse complement strand
TTTAGTCGGTCTTTGCGTAAATTTGCCATGTCTTGGGCATATTCAAAGGAGTATCTACCTTTAGAATTTGCGTTGCGTTTTAACTCTCTGTTTACCACAGATTTGTTCTTGCAGATTGCTTCAGCAATCATTTTTTGACTACAATTTTGCTTGTACATCGCAAAAATTGTGTACCTTTGTTCTCGGGTTAAGTGTACTTTTTTCATAGCAACTGTAAAAGTAGTCATTTTCCCAAACAGTTGGGGGCATGCCCCCAACTGTTTTTTGCTACTTAAAGTTGCATTTGTTAGTTGAAATTAGTCAAACTCGGCTTCATTCAGGCCATCGAAATTTCCAGAGCTCATTAGAAGTAAATTGGCATTTTTCCATTTTTTTTCAAATAAGTGCTGTTGTAGTTTTTGGCTATCATTAAACACCAAGATATCCTCACGACCAAAAGCTTTTTTCACGTTTTCGATAGTCAGTTCCGGTAGTTTTTTATGTGCAATCGTGTGTGGGTTGAAGTACACAATTGCTTCATCTGCCATAGCAAAAGAGCCTTCGTATTCGGTCAAAAATTCCTGTGCTAAACTGCTAAATGTATGCAATTCCATGCAGGCAATCAACGTACGATTTGGAAACTGTTCTTTCACTGCACTTACGGTTGCTCTTAATTTTGATGGTGCATGTGCAAAATCTTTATAAACTGCTGTATCGCCTGATTCTGCTACTAATTCCAAACGTTTTGATGCTCCGGAAAAAGATTGTATCGCTGTCAAAAATTGTTCGTCGGAAACACCCACACATTTGCAAACCTCCCATGCACCGCTGATATTTTGCAAGTTGTGTTTCCCGAAAACCTGCAACGGATAGGCTTTTCCATCGAAAATAACGGTTGTAATTCCATTTTCAATGGTGTGTTCGGGAAATTTATAAGGATTTTTTGTAATATCCGGACGTGCATTCTTTGCAATTTTATTCACTTTCTCATCTTCCGAATAGTAGATTAAACAACCGTTTGGAGTGATTTCATCTGCAAAAATCTTGAATTGCTCTACATAAATTTCAAATGTTGGAAACACATTGATATGATCCCACGCAATGCCGTTGATCAGTGCGATATCGGGTTTGTAAACATGAAATTTTGGGCGTCTGTCGATCGGCGAAGTCAAGTATTCATCGCCTTCTAAAACCATGAATTTAGCACCATCCGTGAGTTTTACCATGACATCAAAACCCGCTAATTGTGCACCAACCATGTAGTCGCAAGCGATATTACAATGCTTGAAAACGTGCAGAATCATTGCAGTTGTAGTTGTTTTTCCGTGGCTTCCGCCGATAACGATACGTGTTTTTTCTTTCGATTGTTCGTATAAAAATTCCGGAAAAGAATAAATTTTCAATCCCAACTCCTGTGCCTTTTGGAGTTCGGGATTGTCTTTTCTGGCGTGCATTCCGAGAATTGCGGCATCTAAATCCTTTGTGATTTTTTCGGTATTCCAGCCAATTTCTTCGGGCATTAATCCGTATTTTTCCAAGCGGGATTTCGCCGGATCTCGAATTTCGTCGTCAGTACCCGATACGCTGTAGCCTTTGAGATGTAAGGCTATTGCGAGGTTGTGCATAACTGCGCCACCTATGGATATGAAATGAATTTTTTGCATGTTTTTATATTTATGAACTGTGAATTTTACAAATCGTCTAACGGACTTTTTACATTTTGCAAATGGCGATTACTCACTTTTGCATAAATTTCGGTTGTTTTTATATCTCTGTGTCCCAATAATTTTTGAATGAAAATCATATCTGTTCCACTTTCTAACAGATGCGTAGCGTAACTATGTCGTAGTCCGTGAATACCTACCGACTTGTTGACTTTTGCTTTTTGCATAGCATTTCTAAAAACGGCTTGAACACTTCGAACGGCATACTGTCCGCCGTATTGTCCTTCAAATAAATAGTCTTTTGGGCGATAAAGTTTGTAATAGTTTCGCAAATCACTCAGTGCCGACTCGGGTAAAGTTACATAGCGATCTTTTTTTCCTTTTGCACCTTGTATATGCACAAGCATTCGCTTGCTATCAATATCCTTAATTTTCAAATTCACAATTTCACTCACACGCAATCCCATTCCGTAGCAAAGTTTAAGCATGAGTATATGTTTGAGATTATCGGTATGGTCAAGAATTTTTGCAATATCGCCTTTGCTAATGACTTTGGGTAGCAATGATTTCTTTTTGGGACGAGGAATTTCTTCAAAGAACATTTTTTCGTGCCCAAGCACTTGTTCGAAGTAGAATTTTACGGCATTCATTCTACTGTGGATGATATTTTCCGAGAGATTGAGAGTTTTTACGCAAAACAAGAAGTATGAACGTAAGCGTTGTGGTGTGAGCGAATCAACAGGGTTGTTTTTGAGCAGATAGAGCAGTTGTGCGAATTCGTTGCAATAGGTTTTGATAGTGTTTGGGCTGTATGCTTTGAGCAGCAGCAGTTCGTGCATACGCTTGAGAGCAGTGTGGTTTACCGGATGAATTTGACATAAGGCAGTTTTTCCGACAGGCGATTGATTATTTTGTTGATTTAAAAACAAGCGCATTTTGAGTACAAAATTTCTGCAAAGTTACGACAAAAAAAGCAGAAAAAAAACTTAAAAAGTGTTAAAATTTCGCCATACAGACCAAGATACGCATTTTGGGTATTATATTTTAGAAAGTAGCTGTCTGAATATCCAAATTACGCAGTAGAGATTTTTGAAATAACGTTTTGTGAATAAATCTCTTTCGAATAGTTTTGCCGTTTCAAAAAAAAGTTGTATCTTTGCGTGTATTTATGAGTTATATGCCATATATGCAAGTATTTCACCGAAACAGACGTTGAGTAAAAATAAGTTGTACAAAACAATAATCTTTTAAAAAGTATGAAAAAATCAATTATTTCAGAAGAAGAAAAAAGAAAATTCGAAAATTTTTTTGAGCGAAAACTTGAAGGCATTGACAAAAGCATCGAAAATGAAGTTGAAGTAGACAAAGTAAAAACTTGGCTCATAAATAAAGACGATTCTGGCGGAAAAGATAATTTTAAAGATATTTTAGACCGCAGAATATCTAGTTTTCGTTACAATAACGACGAAACTAACGGAATGTTAATTAACTGTGAAAAAGGTGATGGAATTTCTTGGTTGGCAGAAAAAATTTTGGACATTTCTAATACTATAAAAGACAACGATGATATAGTTGAAACAATAAAAAAAGAAGAATCAAGGTTTCCCGTAATCAGTAAACTCATCGGGAGCGAGAAAAAATTAATAAATTTAGCTATTGACGAAAGCCTTATTGAAAAATATAGATCTTCCTTTGGCTCTAATGTGATTCTTTTCTTTGTAACACTAGTAGGTGCTGTGATGCTTGTTCCCAATATTCACTCTGTGTTAGAGCAAATTGGAATAAACTTAACCATTTCTCAATGGCGTGGAGTGGTTGGCTTCATAATTATTGTTACCTTTGTATATAATCTTTACAACTTGATAAGAAAATTAAGAAATGATAAGAAAAAAGAGGGGCAGGAATTTTTAAAAAAAATTAAGACGGAAAATATAGAAGAAGACTGTGAGTACAAATCACTTATAGATAAAGTTGTTAATAAAATAGATAAATTTGAGGGCAAAAAAATTATTATTATTGACGATATTGCTTTAATAGATAAATTTTCGCAAGACGTTATATTGAAATATATTGAAAACAAAAGCAAAAAAAACAAGAAAATATTTTGGATAATATTTAGCTCTAACCAACAAATTACTAGTGAAATAAGAAGTAAAGGCAGTGCAACCTTTTTTGAACTAGCGTTACTTTTATTAAGCAGGGACGAAAAGAAAAAATTATGTACTGATTTGAAACTTGACAAGACCAACGTTTCCTTTGATACGATTAAAGACATTTCTAAAATATACTTCTTTAGGGAATCAAAACAATCGCTATCTGACAAACTATCTAAGTTAAAAGAATCAAACCTTAACCTATTCAATTTTTTGTATTTGCTAGCTTTGAATGGGTTTCCTCCAAATTCTAAATATATAAAAAAACGATTGATTGAGGGAATGTCACCAAGAAAAGAAGAACGAGAAAAAGATAAATATGTAAAAAAAATCTTTGGCACAAAACCGACTCAAGAACAAATAGAAAGCTATTTTAACGATGGTGAAATAAAAAAATATTATGAGTATGATGAGGGTAGTGATACTCTCAGCATTGATGAAAATATAAGTTGTTTGATAGAAAACAACCCTAATTTGTTTGATTATGAAGAAATATATAAATATGGACAAGAGTATTGGGCATTGTCTTGGTATTTTTCATTTAGAAAGAAACCTCAAGTGCGCTATATAAAAAAAATATCGCATCATTTACAATCTGCCGACAGTGGTATTGAAGATGTCGAAGTTCGAATAGCGTTATTAGAAGCACATTTATTTACAGCCGAAAAAAGCTTGTCATATCTGCAAAAAAAAGATACAGAGCGAGTAATAAATCACGCTTTCAAAATGAGTATAAACGGCATACATGGCGACCACCTCCAAAGAGATAGAACTACCAAAATAGTACTTGAGGCATTTATGAATTTTGATAGTTTTCCAGATATTGAATCTAGGTTTGAGGATCTGGATTGTGAAGATCTTTATAAATTTCTTAAAACAAAAGATACTTCTCTTGCCCACGCACTATTGGAAAATAAGAGTTATGCATCTGTTTCGGATCACCTAATTTATTTTATGTTAGAACAGTATTGGGAAAGGTTGTTCTTCCTTTGGATATTTTATAAAGAAAAGGAAGAACTGCAATATAGCCTTATAGACGGAATATCAACTGAACTGGCAGAGTTAAATACATATTTTGAAAAATATTTTAAAAAAGAGAAAGATAAGTTTTCGTCATTATATTTATTCAATTTGGCTTTGTATATTTGGATAGATTATATTCGTCTTTTAGGTAATGACGGGTCAATACAGACAGAACAAATAATACAAAATATAAAATTGTTTTTGTTTTATCACAAAAAGATAGCAAATGCTAATATATCAAAAGATGATATATGTCAACTGGACACCATACAAGAATCTATTTGCCTCATTGTGTCAATCGTGGTATTACTTCTAAAAAAACAAGATGTAGGAGAGGAAACGAAAGATATAGCAAGTATTTTGCAAGATTTGAAAAACATATTTAATGAAGTTGATATTGACATAAAAAACTACAACAAGAGCATTGATGAAATAATGCGCTTTCTATTATTACACTCTTTGAAGTGGAAAAATTGTGGTTTTAATGTGCGATACACAATACTTTCTATAATTAGAACTCAATTGTTTTTATTTTCAAGTGATAGCGAGAATATCAGCGGAGAAACTGTTGAAAAAGCGAAGGCTGTGTTGCGAATAGCCGAGCAAGCAGACAGCAAAAACCACTTAACAACCTTGTTATATTTTTCGCTATACTCAATGAATAGTAATATAATAAAAGACAAATATCGAAGTTCATATTTCTTTCAACAAACATTGGGTTTTACCTCTAGCGATAAAATTTCAAATACTCAGTTTGAATACTTATATTTTTGTATCCGAAAATGTTGGTACGTTGGAAGTGAAAAAATGCAGGAAGCCTTAAAATGTTTTATTAAATGTTCTAATCCATACTTTAACAAAATTGTTGAGAGAATTTGTGAGTATCCAAATTCATATATGCATATATGTAACTGTTTAAATTGTTTTAATAATGAATTAGAAAACATGTCGCTAAATATGCAAATTGATGATACGGAATACACTTTTATTTCTTTTTTTAGCAAAATACTAAAACAGGCACAGCTAAAAGAAAGCGTAAACTTAGAAGATGCAGAATGTATTTGGGAAAATTATATTTTTGAAAATCGTTCAGTAAGCGACAAGCGTATCGAACAGAAAAAATTTGAGCAATTTTGGCAAAACAGAAAAAACAACCCTCACTTTGGAGTAGCCCTAAAGAAATTATTTGTATTATCTCAAAATAATATTCACGGAGATACAATGCGGAATGCATATAATTTTCTTATGTTTAATGCACCAAAACTATTATATCTTTCTCCCAATTTGATACTTGCCTGTCATTTTTGTGACGAAAAGAGGAATAAAAGAACTTTGGACGAAGAGTACACACGTATTTTGAATTTAATAAAAGAATGGGAACCTGATTGGGAAAGAGCATACAAAGACATCAATTATTATGACACGGCTTTTTTGTATGATACGCTATTTGAACATACAAAACAATATGAATATTACGAAAAAAAGAAACCTTATGAATTACTAAAAACACAGAAAAGAATAGAAAACTTTGAAATTACAAACTATACTGGCTTTTTTTATAGTTTGTGGGAGATATTTAAAAATGATTTGGGAGTGTGTGATGATATTTCTTCTACGGAAGAACAATTATTGAAAGGAGAAAACATCAGAGAGTTTTTAGAGTCAACAAATAGAAATAGCATGTATGCGGTTGTTAATGGCGAGATTAGCCTTAGATACTTAACGCTATTGCTTTACTTAAAAAACATTGAATTTGCAGGAAAAGAGAATATGGAAGCCATATGCGAAAATTTAGCAAAAAGCAATATCAACAATTTGATTCAATTGATAATGCAGACATCCAAAAACAGAAAGTATTTAGAAAGAATACAAGGGCTGTTTGAGGAATTAAGCAAATCTGTGGTGTTTGATGATGAATAAAGTAAAAACACAAATGAATATACGGCATATAACTTGCGGTTTGGCGCAATGGCTACTTGTCTCCGCCGAAACTTCAAGGCGATAAAAAACATCACGCTGGACAGCGTAGTCGCAGTAGAAGCACCGCCACATCGCCAAGCCGCTGGGACGTTAGCAGCAATAGCGGGACAGCGCATGGGGATTGCAAGGATGGAAAATTGACAGAAAAGCGCTATCTTTGCAGCCTGAATTAAAGAATGATTAAAAAATGATAATTGTTAATGAAAGAAATATGAAAACAAATATATATATATGGCTAATATTTATTGTAGTTATTTCCGCTTTTGCGGTAGTAGGTTGGTTTTCCGCTCAATGTGATATTAGTAAATGGGCTGAAATACTTGTCAATTTGACAATTACAATCATAGGTGCTTTTTTGGGGTTTATTGCTGCATTGTGGCTTGATAAATACAATGAAAATAAAAAGAAAATAGAAACCAAAAAGAACTATATTCAAAGTTTATTACGCGACATAAATACAATTAAAGATAAATTAAATCCTATCGCTCAAAATGGCACTGCAAGTGCAATAACTTCTCAATATTTTTATTTTGAACTCCCTATTTGGGAAGCGATGGTTTCAGCAGGGGAAGTTAATTTGTTTAATAACGAAGCGTTTTTTGAGGATATATGTGAATTGTCAGCAAAGATTAAAACTCTTAATAATCTCGAAAACAATGTTATGATTGCAAAATTAGTTAATACCAAAATCGGTATTGAAACGATAAGAGAACAGAAACTAAAAGAAATACACGATACATGCACAATACTCATAAATAAAATAAACGGCAAAACATAATGGCACTTGATATAACTGATATTGATTATTCTAAATTTACAAGAGAATATGTATTCTCCGAAGTAAAGACAGCAACGAATGTGCAATCGTTGGTTAGTCTTATTCTCAAAATGCAACGGTGGGAACTTGAAAAAATATCGACATCTTCTATTATCAATCAGTCAATAGTAGAACACATTAATAACTATATATGCCAATATACCGCTATCAAGAAACGACATTGTATTTAACGACAATTTTTCGTCTTTTGTTTTTGACGAATCACAGAAGAACAATAAAAATCTCATACTTTGTGTTGGAAACTCAGGTTGCGGAAAATCAACTCTGTTAATAAAAACTTTTTTGGATTTGTCCGATTCTGAACAAAACATAAATGTACTTCCCATATACCTAAATCTTAACAATGCAACAACGTTTTCCTGCAATAGAACGAAACTACTGCGTAAAATTTGTTCTCGATACAGAATCAAAGCAGAAAATGTAGTAATAAACTCATTACTTAATAGTTATAAATTTGTATTTCTACTTGATGGATTAGACGAGAAAAGTACAAAACTTAAACATACAGATATTGAAAAAGCGATTGCACAGCGAACAGATGACACATTTATTATTTCTTCCAGAATAAATTTGTATCGTCAATTAAGAATCGATGACATTGATTCTCTGTTTGAGTTTAGACCGATTGACGCAAACTTGCGTATTGAGTATTTCAATAAATTTTTTGCAGATAATCCTCATATAGAAAACGAAAAAATCAAACAGGTATCAAATGCCCTTTCTGATTCGCAGCAAGATGAAAATATTTTTTCAAATATTCTTATGCTGACATTGTTGGCTATGCACATTAAAGAGTCGCCCGACTATATTTTGCAATTCGATAAAAGACGAGGAACAATAATAGATTCTATTGTAATGGCAACAATAGAGCGCGAAATCAAGAAAAATAAATTGGATATTTCAGTTGAGATTGGTTGTGAAATTGTTGAAGCAGTGGCTCTATTCACTTATGAAAGACAACAAAAAGGGCAAACTTTTTCATTCAATATAATGAATGAAACGATAAAGAAAAAAATACGCAAAGTTGATTCGACAATCGTTGAACGAGTGATAAATATTTTTGTTGCTAAAAACGGTAATACCAAAACATACCGATTTATTCATTCCCAATTTTATGATTTTTTCGTTGCAAAAGCAACTTTTAGTGCGATAAAAAAAAAGAGAAATCGTGAAAAATATGTGAGTTATAATTTCTCTATTGATATTAACGCATTGCTATCCGATTTAATGCGCGATGACAAGCCATTAGAATTTTATCGAAAATTTGAACGATTGTGTTGTAAATGTTTAAAAGATATATCTGTAACAGAAAATCCAGAAGAAAAAAATTACTATGGCAGACTACACTTATTGATTATGCATATGCAGCGAACAGGAGAATACATTGAAGTATATAATTTTGCAAAAAAACTTTTGGATTCAGGAGAGATATTTAAACCTTATGTTGAGGCTCTGCTTTTACATTCCAAAGTAGCAGGAGGTCGAAAAGAAGAAGACGAGGAACAATTTTTCCAAAAATTGACTACTGATGAGGGATTTTTGGCAAGGCATATAGGAATGACATTGTTGTATTACAATGACGAATTGGAACTTCGATTACCGCATTATGATGATGGAAAAATTACATATAAGGGCGTTTTTTATGCTTTTTCAAGACATTTTTTAAAATCTGATGTAATAAAGCATTATTCTATCGCACGAAGACACAATATATTTACAATGAAAAATTTATTGGAAAAAAGAAAAGTAGTGCCACTAAAAGTAGCAAATTTTTGTAAATCAATCACATTCAAATCTATTGTTGAAAGTGATAACTCAACGTTTGGACTAAAAATCAAAGCAGAATATGACTTACTCATTGAAACTATTAATAAGTATCCAATAACCAATAATGATTTTTAATAATGTATATGTATTTAATAATTCTCTTTTCGATAATATCTTATTTGCTTGGCTCTTTCAGCACTGCTTTTTGGCTTGGTAAATGGTTTCGCAATATTGACATACGACAGGTTGGAAACAAAAATGCAGGTGCAACAAATGCTTACGGACATTTGGGTGCGAAAATCGGCATATCTGTTTTTATATTAGATATAATGAAAGCATTTATTGCAGTACAACTGATATATTTTGTTCCAGACATTGCAATTGATACAGAGTTTTATTTTCAAATAAAAATTCTATTTGGCATTTGTGCTATGGTTGGGCATATTTATCCGATTTACAGCGGTTTTAAAGGAGGGAAAGGTGTTGCTTCAATGTTTGGAATATTCTTGGGGCTTACTCCGTTTGTAGGGCTTATTGTACTTGCTTTTTTTATAATTCTTGTTCTGCTAACACGAATTGTATCTATATCAAGCCTCTGTTCTGCTATTGCGTACCCAATCGTAATTTATATTTCCGATTATTCTAAATCCATTACACTTACTATCTTTTCTGTCCTTATTTGTCTTCTAATTATTATTACGCATAGAGCAAACATCAAAAGTTTAGCAAAAGGAGAATTTAGAAAGTTATTTTAATTAAAAATACAAAGTAAATGCAAAAATTAATATCATATCCTTTATCTGTTATCTATTATTTACTATATTGGATAACATTGGTCGTTTTCCAAGCAATTCAATGGCTTTGTTTTAACTTGTTTGGATGTAAGGCTCACAGAAAAAGCGCAGATGCGATGTTTTTCTTTTTAGTGTTCAACACATATATCTTGGGTACAAGATATAAAATTGACAATATTCATAAACTTCCAACAGATGCGCCGTTAATTATTGCCGTAAATCATCAGAGTATGTTTGATGTTACAACTATTGCGTGGTTTATGCGCAAAATTCAACCAATATTTATCGGCAAGATAGGATTGCGCAAAGGTTGGTCGGGTATTTCGTATTTTTTTACTCATGGAGGAGGAGAACTTATTGACAGAAAAAATCCGTTACAATATTTACCTGCTTTAAAGAAAGCGGCTCAATATGTAGAGATTAACAAACGACCGGTGGTTATATTTCCAGAAGGAATGAGAAGTAGAACAACAAGTAAGCCACAACCATTTAAAGAAAAAGGGTTGAAAATTCTTTGTGAATTTGCACCCTCGGCTTATGTAGTTCCGATTACAATAAATAATTCGTGGAAAATGACACGGTGGGGAAATTTTCCTATGAGTATAGGAAATAAAATCATACTTACGATTCATGACTCTATCCGTGTGGAGGATATGTCTTTTCCTGAAATTTTTGAAAAAACAGAACAGACCATAGTTCAGGCGATTATTCCTGACTGATAATTGTAGAAATATGTACTAATAAAGAATTATATGTTTATTTGTAAGACTAATTATTTAAAATGTGAAAAATCATGGTGAAAGATAAAATTATCGTATATACATCAGGAACTTTTGATATGTTTCATAGTAATCATTTGAAAATGATTAACTATGCTAAAGGATTGGGCGATATTCTCATCGTTGGCGTTAGTACAGATGAGTTAGTAATGTCCTATAAACCATCTCCTATAATCCCTTTTAACGAAAGAATACAAATTATTGAAGCCTTAAAAACGCCTAATATTGTGATTCCTCAACACACATTAGATGCAACGCAAATTGTAAAAAATTTACACATAGATGCTTTTGTAGTAGGCGATGACTGGCTGGGAAAGTATGATTATTTAGAAAAATTAGGAGTACAGGTGTTTTATTTCCCTTATGGTGTCGGGATTTCTACATCAAAAGCAAAAAATGCCGTGATGAAAAATTATTCAAAATTGCAAGAGGGGCAGAAGTTTGAAAAACCAAAAAAAATAAATGAATAACATGAAATACGCAGTGATTACCGGAGGAACAGGAGGAATTGGCAAACAAATTTGTTTGGATCTTCTGCAAAGAGGCTATTTTGTTATTACACAATATTGTAGCAACGAGAATGCAAAAAACGAAGCAGAGGTAGAATTTGCTAAAATAAACTCTTCATTTGAAATTCATAAAGTTGATTTTTCTAAAGAAGAAGATATTACAAATTTTTCACAAGCAATCTTACATAAAAATATTGACATTAGCCTTTTTGTTGGAAATTCAGGTACTACATTACGTAAATCTTTTACAGCATTTACAAATAAGGAATGGGAAGATCTTTTTCGCATTAATTTGCATAGTAATGCATTTGTTTTGAGAGATTTATATCCAATTTTCATTGAAAATGCAAATATCATTTTTATTGGCTCTATGATGGGGAAATACCCTCATGCAACTTCAACTGCTTATGGCGTTTCTAAAGCCGCTTTACATTTTCTTGCAGAAAGTTTAATTAAAGAATTTGAAAGCAAAAAGATAAGAGTAAATATTGTGTCTCCCGGTTTTGTAGAAACAGAATGGCAAAAGGATAAACCGCTTGAAATCAGGGATAATATTTATGCCAAAACAGCCTTGCACAGATTTTGTAAGCCTCAAGAAGTTTCTCAAGCCGTGATGTTTTGTATAGAAAATTCGTTTTTAAATGGATCTTGCATAGATTTACATGGTGGATATAATTATAAATAATTGAATAAGAGAACTAGCCAACAACTAATGAACATGAGCGTAAATTTGGAAAGACAAAATATTGATACAAAGTTTACAAAGCCGTGTTCGCTTCGCTCACACCGCTTTGTAAACCCCACGCCAAAAAATGGCTTACGCCATTATTTGGCTTTGCCCACCCACCACCCTGAAAAGAACAGTAAAATCGTAATCGAAAGTATGAAATACGGAATGGAAAAATTTACGGTTGAAATGAAAAGAAAAAGTGCGTGAGATGCTACTGCTGCTAACTTGGGTTTGGCGCAAGCGGGGCAGTGGCTCGCCCGAAAGTTTGTACGAATTTGCAAGTTTTGCGCCCGTCCGAGCGGCAGTGGAAGCCCCGCCTGCGCCAAGCCCTTGCTCGTTAAGCGCAAGTCGGGCAGCTGTAGTGCGATTTAGAAGCGAAAAGACAGAGCGTTGCGGACAACGATAGCGAAATTTGAAAAGGAAGAATGACAAAAAGTAATAGAATGATACAAAGATATATTAGAGAAAGTTGGCTTTTGCCGTGTTCGCTGCGCTCACACCGCACCGCCAACTCCTCGCCCAAAAATGAGCTTCGCCATTTTTCGGCTTTGCCCACCCACCACCCTTCAGGTGGTGGACAGTGCGAGCGGACATGACGAAAAATAAGGTTTAAAGTTCAGAGTAATCTGACAAATTGCACATAAAATAATTGATAATAAGAATAATATAAACTTTTTAAAAAATTGTAAAATGGGAAATCAAGAATTTAGCAGAACAATTCAGAGTTATCTTAATGATAACATGATAGTTGAATCATCGCCCAAAGTTGAGGGCGAAACAAACCGTTTTTGGCACTCGGATAAACGAGGCGAGGTAGCTGTAATTTTAGACAATATTAATGTGAATTTTCTTGAATTTGCAGAATTTGCAGCAAGTGAGATAAAAAGAGGTCATCACTACCACGAAAAATATACAGAGTATCTGTATGTGTTAAGCGGAGAGGTTAAAGTTATTGCAAAATCACTTATTACAGAAGAAGAAATTTCTTTTTTTATAAGAAAAGGTGATTTATTAACAATCAAACCAAATATAGCACATGGTTTTCTTTCAATCACTCATGCAGAAGTTTTAACAATGGGGACGGGAAGTAATCCATTTAATGACAGAAAATCTTTTTCTGAATTTTCAAGCGAACATTACAGTGTCTAAACGTAAAAGTATATCAGATAGCTTATTAAGAAATTTAAGTGCATTTTACAAAGGGCGTAGATGTATAATTTCTGAAAATGGTGCTAATACAGATTGGCACCATTTAGATGAAAATTCGTCAAATACGACATTTGTTAATTTGATTCCAATTTCTAGAGATTATAACAATTTACTTGAACGATATAGACGAATTGAAGCTAAAGCTGATAATTGGAAAGGATATGACCCAATTTTTTTTCCAGAAGGTCTAAATAATAAAAGTAAGCATCATTTTATGCGTGGGGATGTCGCTTTGGCTTATGGATGTGCAAGGCTTGCTTCATGGATGTGTCGCCGTTATCCGTCTCTTTTTCAAAAAGAAAAAAGCCATATACAATATAGTTTAGATGCTATGAATTGTGCACGACATTCGGCAATGCAAAATTTAATGATAGATATTATTGAACGAGATTTCATACCATATCTTCAAGTTTCAGTTTCATCAATCGAAAAAATAAAAATACTTGAAGAAATGGCGGCTATATATCAAGAATATGGACTTATCAATGAAGCGAGAGAATTATTCGATTTAATTAACTCAAATAAAAATCTGATTAGCAAGGAAGAGCAATATTTGCAAGAAGCCAGATTTTTGAGAAGATTGGCTATTATAAACATTCAGGAGAAGAGAGATATTATAGATGCTGTAGATAAACTTAATGCAGCAGATAAATACGCAGACTCGAATAAAAGAGTAGCCATTCAGAATGCTCTTGCGTGGACAAAAATGTCAACAAATAATGCAACAAATGCCATTGACTTTTTGAATCCTATAGTTGATAAGGTTTTTACTCGAGACGGATTACCTGATACTCTTTTTGTTGCCCCTTGGAATGCAATAGAAACGTTGTTAACATATTATGGGGCATTATTGATGAAAGAAAAGAGAAATGCGAAAGCAATAAAAAATGTTGAAGAACAATTAATATATATTCTTCAAACATATAAAAACAAAGATATGCAATTACGTCCAATAGCGTATTCGCTTTCCTCTCAATTTAGAGGTCATAGTATTTCAAAAATAGAACAACTTTATACAGAAATTCTAAAACCGAGTAATGATATTATGAGTTTTGCATTAAACTCTATATTAATAAAGGTTGTTAAACTCATAAGATTATGAAGCAAAAAAGTGGTTTTTCTCAATCATATTATGGAAAGTTAAGAGCTTTAATTGGTTCAAGATTAATGTTAGTTACAGGAGGAAGAATAATAGCTGAAGATGAACAGGGGAGATACTTATTTCAAAAAAGAAATGATTGGGACGTATGGGGTTTCCCCGGAGGTGTTTCTGAAATTAAAGAATCTTTGCAAGAATGCGCATTAAGAGAATTTAATGAAGAAACGGGATTAACCGCTTTGAATTGGGAGCCTATAGCGTTTGCTTCAGGAGCCGAGACAGAAATTAGTACATATCCGAATGGCGACCAAGTTCATTGTTTATGTCTAATTATTCATGTTGTAAAATGGGAAGGAGTTTTAAACTCAGCAAGTAGTGAGTCTTTGAATTTGGAGTTTTTCTATCCGAATGAAGTACCAGGAATTATTAGAAAATGTGATGTAAGAGCAATTGAAGCATTATGTGAATTTAAGAAATCAAAAAAGTTTCAGTTGTATTAATATTAGAAAATCAAAAATATTTTTAGATAAGAGAAGTATGAATTGAACGTAATTTTGCAATGAAAAACAGCGATAAAAAAATTTCAAATCAAATTCAAAAAAAGTTGTATCTTTGCAATTCTATACAGAATGTGTATAGGTTTGCAAATTCGATAATACAATGAATAAGAAAGAGCAAAATAAATGGAGTGATTTTTTCTTTGACTTGCGAGAACGAGGGCAATGTACGTTTACATTTGACGATGTAAAAAAAACATTCGACTTGTCTGAACAAAGTATTTCCCAAGAATTGTATCGTTATTCCGTTAAAAAACAGATAGTAAAGATACGCAAAGGTTTTTACGGTATTCTCACGCCTGAAACTGCCATAGGAGGCATGTTGCCGCCCGATTTGTTTGTTGATGTGTTGATGAAATCTTTAAACAAGCCTTACTATGTGGCTTTGCTTTCGGCTGCGGCTTTGCATGGTGCTGCCCACCAACAACCAATGGAGTATTTTGTTATTGCTCAAACTCCTGCACCCCGAAGCATACGAAACAAAAAACTGAAACTTACCTTTGTTTCCAAAAAAACATGGGAACAGTCCGCTATTGAACAAAAGAAAACCAGAGCGGGATATCTTAATGTTTCGTCGCCCGAACTGACGGCTTTCGATTTATTGGAAAATATCCATACATTTGGAATAAATCGCATTACGACTGTTTTACAGGAACTCTACGAAGTAATGCTTCCTTCTCGACTTTCTAAAATAGCAAAACAGATTGATAACAAGGCAAATATTCAACGGTTAGGTTATATTTTAGATACGGTTGTAAATGAAGAAAAATTGGCAAATGCTTTGTATAAAGTTTTGAGTAAATCTTCTTTTTCGCCAGTCCTATTGTCTCCGCAAAAAAAGAAAAAGGGAGAAATTGACAATAAATGGAAAGTAATTATTAACATGCAAATAGAGAGTGATTTATGATACCCGAATTACATATACGTGATTGGAAAAAACAAGCCCCATGGCAAAGCAACGAACAAGTGGAACAGGATTTAATCATTTCACGTGCAATTGTAGAGATATTTTCCGATGATTTTCTTCGTAACTCTTTGGCATTCCGAGGCGGAACGGCTTTACATAAATTGTATATTACCCCGCAAATCAGATATTCGGAAGATATTGATTTAGTGCAAATTAAATCAGAGCCAATTAAAGAGACTATGGATAGAATCCGCAAAATATTGTCATTTCTTGGGAAGCCAACAGTTAAACAGAAAATTCACAATAATACGCTGATTTTCAGATTTGAGAGCGAAATGCCTCCGATTGTCAATATGCGTCTAAAAATCGAAATTAACACACGAGAACATTTGAATATTTTAGGGCTGAAAGAAATCCCATTTGAGGTAAGTAATGCTTGGTTTTCAGGGAAATGCAATGTAACAGGTTATACGACAGAAGAATTATTGAGTACCAAACTAAAAGCCTTGTATGGTCGCAAAAAAGGGCGTGATTTATTTGACTTGTACTGTGCTTTGACACACTTAGACTTTGATATTGAAAAATTATTGCATTGTTGCAAAATCCATTATGAACACGCAGAATTAAAACCGCCTACTGCTAAACAATTCATGCGAAATATGGAAGAAAAATTAGGCGATACTGACTTCACAAAAGATATTTTCACCGTGTTAAAGCCAAATGTGGAATATGATAATTTGGAGGCATGGGAATTGGTAAGAAAAAAGTTAATAGAAGTTTAAAACTTCAAATGAAAAGCGTAAGTAATTGATTAATAGCAAGAAAACGAGCGAGACCAGCGCTTAACTTGGGTTTGGCGCAAGCGGGGCAGTGGCTCGCCTGAAAGTTTGTGCGAATTTGCAAGTTTTGCGCCCGTCCGAGCGGTAGTGGAAGCCCCGCCTGCGCCAAGCCCTTGCTCGTTGGGCGCAAGTGTGGCGGACAGTGCAAGCGGACAATGACAAAATAAAGTGTAATTTGACAAATTAAAGTATTAACGATATGGAAAATAATGTTAAAGATTTTTTTATTAGTTATACACAACATGACAAGCAATGGGCTGAGTGGATTGATTGGACATTGAGAAACGCAGGATATACTACAATCATTCAAGCTTGGGATTTTAAAGCGGGAGAAAACTTTGTGCTTAATATGGACAAAGCATTAAAATTAGGCGATAGATTTATTGCCGTTATGTCAAAATCTTACCTCCAATCTCTTTACTGTCAAGCAGAATGGACGGCTGCTTTCACGAAAGACCCATCCATGGAAAAGGCCTTGTTTATTCCTATCCGAGTTGAAGCTATGAAAATAGAAGGTCTGCTGGCTCCAGTTGTGTATATTGACTTCGTTGACAAAAATGAAGAAGAAATGGAAAAAGAGTTACTTGACGGTGTATCTACGCAAGGACGTCCTAGAAATCGTCCGGATTCTCCCGGTACAAAGCGACTTAAATCCTCAGGAGAACTACCTTTCCATAACTTGCCCGAAAATAGGAATCCACACTTTACAGGACGACAAGAAGTCTTAGAAGAAATACATAAGACCTTTGAAAAAAAAGAAGCTATTGCTTTGACTCAATCTATTGCAGGCTTGGGCGGTATAGGAAAAACTCAGGTGGTTATAGAATACGCTCACCGCTATGGATATGAATACGACTGTATTTGGTGGGTAAATGCCGAAATGACAGAAACTATTTTTGCTTCTTTCCAAGATTTTGCTTTAAAAAAAGGAATCATAAACAAGGACATCAAAGAAGTTGAAATCATTATCGAAGCCGTGCGCCACTGGATGCAACAGCATGATAACTGGCTCTTCATCTTCGACAATGCTGAGGACGAAAAAATATTGAAGCCTTATCTTCCTGCTCAAAGCTACGAACGACGACATGTTTTAATAACTTCCCGCAACAAACGATTCCTAAATTGTTCTCTTATCAACATTGGTGTTTTCACAGAAACGGAAGCTTGCGAGTTTATAGAAAAATACACACAGTGTCCTACAGACCAATATTTTAAAGAATTGACCAAAAAAATGGGCTATCTTCCCTTAGCTTTAGACCAAGCAGGAGCTTATATTAACATCCATAAAGTAAACTACAAAGAATATCTTGACTTATACAATAAATATAACTTGGAACTATTAGCGGAATATGACGATGAGCCAAACAAAAAAACTGTCGCAACAACATGGTTGATTTCCTTTAAAAAAATTAACAATCCAGCTTCCAAACAACTTCTCAATCTCTGCGCATTTTTCGCTCCTGAGAATATATTTACGATATGGTTCTCACTTGCAAGTAAGGTTTTGCCCAAACAGCTTCAAGAGGTAGTTTCTGATGAATTGAAATACAACAAAACAATAGCAGAACTCACAAAATATTCGTTAGTTAGCTTGAATGATGGTACACTTTATATTCATCGTCTTGTACAGGAGGTAATTCGAACGAACCTTAAAGAAGAAGAAGTCAAGTGGCGTAATATTTGTATAGATATATTTTACTATATATGTTCTAATTATGATTATGACATTTTTATAACTGTAGAAGGTAGAGAGATGTTCTCCATTTTTGTTCCACATATTATTGTTATCACAAGTGCGATAAAGGATAACGAGGCTACAAAAGAAATAGCACAGATATATTATTTTTTGGGGCATGTATATAACAAATTGTCTGATTATCTTCAAGCCTTGTACTGGCTTGAAAAAACTATAGTTGTTCGAGAAAAGGTTTTTGGTAATACGCATCATACCTTAGGTACTACATATAATGTTATAGGTAGAGTTTACACAAAATTGGATAATAACGATAAAGCATTGGAATATTTAAATAAAGCTTTACATATTATAGAAAAAGTTTTTGGTAAAAAGCATCCTGAAACAGCCACTATCTATGACCACTTAGGACATATTTATGGGGAGCAAGAAAACTATGACAAAGCATTGGAATATTGCAATAAAGCCTTGTATATTTTTAAAAAATTTGGACAAACACATCGTGATGTGGCTATTACCTATAGTAATATAGCTTTGATTTATAAAAAACAAGGGTTCAAGATTAGATTAGAATGCTTATCTTTGCATATCTAATTGAGAACAAATGAAAAACAAGTATCTAAAACGAGCTAAGATTTCAGAGGCTAAATTTAAGGTTACTTTGAAGTTGTCTTGC
>Ga0123355_10005065_pt1 | contig 19197 bp, 14 predicted proteins | sample TergutEmb28metaG_3_FD_89872 | JGI IMG/M metagenome (GOLD analysis project Ga0123355, IMG submission 89872) | Embiratermes neotenicus P1 segment gut microbial communities from Petit-Saut dam, French Guiana - Emb289 P1 | ecosystem: Host-associated > Arthropoda: Insects > Digestive system > Gut ... | reverse complement strand
GAAGATTTAGATTGGCCTGAAAGTTTGAAGGAAATGCAACGTAATTGGATTGGCAAAAGTGCGGGTGCTTTAGTTACTTTTGATATCCATAATCACAGTGTGTCATTTGATGTATTCACAGCCCGTGTGGATACTTTATTTGGTGCGACTTATGCAGTGCTCGCACCTGATCATGAGTTGGTTGCCAAAATTACGACTGCTGCTCAAACAGCCAAAGTTGAAGAGTACGTTGCAAGTGCCGGAGCTAAAACTGATTTAGAGCGGACTGAGCTCGCTAAAGAGAAAACTGGTGTATTTACTGGCGCTTATGCTATTCACCCAATTACGAATGAGCAAATTCCAATTTGGATTGGTGATTATGTCCTCGCAAGCTATGGAACAGGTGCAGTTATGGCTGTTCCTGCCCATGATGAGCGCGATTATGAATTTGCTATTAAATATGAATTACCGATCATTCAGGTTGTTGAAGGTGATGTGAGCACTGGGGCTTACACTGGTGATGGTTTACATATAAATTCAAAATTTCTAGATGGACTAAATAACGATGAAGCAAAAGCTGCAATGACAGCTAAACTAGTCGAGTTAGAAAAAGGGCAAGCAAAAATTAACTATAAACTTCGTGACTGGGTCTTTGCCAGACAACGTTACTGGGGCGAACCATTCCCAATCATATTCTGGGAAGATGGAACAGTTTCAGCTTTAACCATTGATCAATTACCACTTGAGCTACCTATAATGAAGGATATTAAACCATCAGGAACAGGCGAGTCACCACTTGCTAACAATACAGAATGGTTACAAGTCACATGTGAAAACGGCGTCAAAGGTCTTCGTGACACAAATACAATGCCTCAATGGGCAGGCAGCTGTTGGTACTATTTAGCTTACATCTTAAAGCAAAATGGAAAACTTTTACCACTTAATAGCAATGAAGCAAAAATTTTAATTGAAGAATGGCTGCCAGTTGATTTATATATCGGTGGTACTGAACATGCGGTACTTCACTTACTATATGCGCGTTTTTGGCACAAAGTGTTGTTCGATTTAGGACTTGTCAATACACAAGAACCGTTCCAAAAATTATTTAATCAGGGGATGATTCTTAGTGAGAATAATGAGAAGATGTCAAAGTCAAAAGGAAATGTTGTGAACCCGGATGACATCATAAAAAGCCATGGTGCCGATACATTACGCTTGTATGAAATGTTTATGGGCCCCCTTGAAGGTTCGATTGCATGGAGCACAGAGGGTCTTGACGGTGCTCGTCGCTTCCTAGATCGTGTATGGCGATTACTAGTTACAGAAATTGGCACACTAAGTGACAAAGTTGTTTCATCAAATAATGGCAATCTAGATAAAATTTACCACGAAACAGTTAAAAAAGTAACAGCGGACTATGAAACCCTAGGATTCAACACTGCAATCTCCCAAATGATGACATTTATTAACGAGGCCTACAAGCAGGACGAAATTTTCATTGATTATATCCAAGGATTTATTCAATTATTAAACCCAATAGCTCCGCATATGACAGAAGAAATCTGGAGCTTACTCAAAACTGACTCTGAGTTAACAGCTACTACATGGCCAGCATTTGATGAAAAAAGGTTAGTTGATGAGATCATAACTGTAGTTGCTCAAGTAAATGGGAAGCTGCGTGCGAAATTAGATGTTCCAGCTGATATTTCTAATGAAGCTATGCAAGAGATTGCCCTTACTAACGAGAATGTAAAGAAGTTTACAGAAGGTAAGGAAGTTGTAAAGGTAATTGTTGTTCCAAAAAAACTGGTTAATGTTGTTGTGAAGAATTAGGGTGATGGAAAGTTAGGGGGGCATATGATGAATGATGTTAATGTAAGACCAATGAGATCCGAAGAAATTGATAAGATAGCAAGTTTCATAGCCACAGGGTATGATGATGATATATTTTTCAAATGGTGTGTTGATAATGATAAAAACCAACACGACATTGTAACAGAATACTATAAAGTTTATCTAAGTGCCAAGGGTTGTATGGCGCATGTAGCAGAAAACAATTCTGGAACAGTTGTTGGAGCTACAGTATGGTTGCCACATGATGTAGATGCAAGTATTTATGATAAAATTAATAAAGTTGTAGGCATTCATGCTGATAACTTTCAAGCAGTTGCTGATGCATCTCACGACAATGAGCCTACCGACGGCTCCTTTTATCAGTTGGTAGCTGTCGTCGTTGATAAGAAATTACGAAAGCAAGGTATTGGTAGTACCCTACTAAAACATCAAATTGATTATCTTGATAATCTTGGAATTCCAACTTATCTTGAAGCAAGCACACCTTATTACGGTGGTGGAGTTTATGGTAAGTTTGGTTATAAGCAATTTGGTGAGCTCATGGTATTTGCGGAAGGCATTGTTTTGTATCCTTTGTACAGAGCAGCTGTAACTGAGGTCAAAAGTCAGAGATCTGAGAAAAGATTAAGAACTGGTTCTCAGGACTGAAAGATCGAGGAAAGATATATGACGAGAATAGAAAAAAAGACTGCTTTTATATGGGATGAAAGCTATTTTAGGCATAATGCTGGCGACGGAGCATTGTTTGAACCTGCGGGTGGTTTTATTCAAGAGAATGGTTCTGTAGAAAGCCCAGAAAGTAAGCTAAGAGTAAAGAATCTACTAGAAAGAAGTAGGCTAATAAAAAAATTAATAGAAATAAAGCCTGTTCCTGCAACAGAGGAGCAGCTGCAATACTTTCATACAAAACGGCATATAGAAGCTGTCAAACAAATGAGTCAAATTGGTGGATTTGACTGTGGGGACTCTGCAATAGTAGGAAAAGGTTCTTACTCCATTGCTAAACTTGCTGTGGGCGGAGCTATACAAGCTGTTAAAACAGTAGTAAAGGTTAACAGAATTGATACAGCTTATGTATTAACTAGACCTCCAGGACACCATGCAGAAGCAGATCAAGGAATGGGCTTTTGTATTTTTAACAATATTGTTATAGCTGCTAAGTATGCTCAAAAAGAATTAGGTATCAAAAAGATACTTATATTGGACTGGGATGCTCACCATGGAAATGGTACAGAAGATGCATTTTATGAAGATGATAGTGTTTTATTTATATCTATCCATCAAGATGGTTTAGAGCCTATTGATAGGGGTAATAAAAAGGATATTGGTAAAGGTAAGGGGAAAGGTTTTACTCTCAATATTCCTTTGTATGCAGGTTCTGGAGACGCTGTTTATAAATATGCATTCGATCAAATCGTCATTCCGGCAATCGAAAACTTTAAACCGGAGCTTATATTGGTTTCAGCTGGGCAAGATGCATGTATTTTTGACCCATTGGCAAGAATGATGCTTTCTACCGCAGGGTATAGGTATATGACCAAAACTATCAAAGAACTTGCAGATTGTTACGCTAGTGGACGTATGGTATGCCTACATGAAGGTGGATATTGTCCGACTTATGTTCCTTTTTGTACACATGCGATTATTGAAGAACTAAGTGGTATTGCCACAGATGTAGGTGATCCTTTTATATATGCGATGGCAGGAACGACTTATAATGAATTATTGCCTCATCAGAAAGACAGAATAGATGAGATACGGGATTATTGGAATGAAAAGAAAAGTAATAAATAGTGGGAGTTGGTCTTAATGAAACGTTATGGTGTAGTTTTAGGTGCTGGTCTGGGAACGAGAATGAAATCTGATATGCCAAAGGTAATGCATAAAGTAATGGGAAAATCGATGATTGAGCATGCTGCCTGTGCGCTCGAAGAAGCTAATGTAGAGAAAATCGTAGTTGTAACTGGTCATAAGGCTGAATTAGTTGAGGCTTGTTTAGGCGAGCGTGCCGAATATGCAATGCAAGACAAGCAGCTAGGAACTGCTCATGCTGTTCTGATGGCAGCAGATTTACTTGGTAGCTTAGCGGGAACAACTGTTGTAACTTATGGCGATGGACCATTATTAACAGCAGAAACTTTGGAGCGATTATTTCTCCATCACGAAAAAAGTGGTGCTGGGCTGACAATGTTAACTGCAAAAACAGCGAACCCAACGGGCTATGGTCGCATCGTTCGTAATAGCGGTGGAGAAATAGTTCGAATCGTCGAGCAAAAAGATGCGAACCCTATTGAGTTACTTATTACCGAAATCAACCCTGGTGTAGCTTGCTATGATAACCAAATATTGTTCGAAGCACTTGCGAAAGTAGGGAATGATAATGCGCAAGGCGAGTATTATTTAACGGATTTAGTAGAAATTATTGCACGGATGGGCTATCATGTCGAAGCTGTTACCTCCAACGATTTTGAAGAAACTTTAGGCGTAAATGATCGTGTTCAACTAGCAGTTGCTAGTCGTATTATGCGTGATCGGATCAATAAAAAGCATATGGAAAATGGTGTAACATTGATAGATCCGAGTGTTACTTATATCGAAACTGATGTTGTCATCGATTCTGATGTTATCATTGAACCACATGTCTACTTGAAAGGTAATACCATCATTGAAAAAGATGCCTTTATTGGTGCGGGAACTAATCTTGTTAATACTGTTGTCGCTAGCGGTGCTCATATACAAGCTTCATTTATATCTGATTCTAAAATTGGTGCTTACGCAACAGTGGGACCTTATGCCCATATTCGCGATAAAGCTATAATAGGTCCAAAATCTCGCATTGGAAACTTTGTGGAGGTTAAAAATGCTAATCTTGACGAAGGAGTTAAAGCAGCTCATCTTGCGTATATGGGTGATGCTGAAATTGGTGCTCGTGTAAATATGAGTTGTGGTGCGATTACAGCTAATTATGATGGTAAGAAAAAAAATAGAACTATCATCGGTGCAGATGCCATGATTGGCTCTAATGTAAATTTAATTGCTCCAGTTGAAATCGGTGAGCGCGCATATGTTGCTGCGGGATCAACTGTAAGCAAAGATGTACCAGCAGAGGCGCTGGCAATTGCACGATCTAAGCAAGAGAATAAAGAAGGATATGCGAAAAAACTATAAATTAAAAGCAATGCCAAGTTCGAAACTTGGCTTTTATTACATGTAAACGTAAAGCTAACGGGTGAATTTGCATCAAACTATTGAACAGTAATGCAAAATCATGTAACATTTTAGACATACTAATAAGGTGGTGAGTATTTATCATGAATGAGATGCTTCAAATATACAAAGGAAAAGTAATTAAAAGTACCAAAATACCCCAAACTTTTTACCAGCAATTCAATGTAAAAAAAGGGTTGCGTGATAATAACGGCAAAGGGGTTGTTGCTGGTCTAACTAATATTTCAAAAATTGATGGATTTGATGATGAAGGAAATCAAATACCAGGGGTGTTAGAATATCGTACATACAATGTAAAAGATATTGTCGGTAATTTGCGAGAAGATAATCGTTTTGGCTTTGAAGAAGTAGCGTATCTTCTTCTTTTTGGTGAATTACCATCTATAGAAGAGCTGGAGGTATTTAACAATATCCTAGCAGCGAGAAGAACCCTTCCAAAGATTTTTGTTCGCGATGTTATTTTGCCAAGCCCATCGGCTGATGTCATGAATTCTATGAGCCGCAGTATCTTAACTCTGGCAAGCTACGATGATAATCCAGCTGATATTTCGATTAAAAAAGTACTAGATCAATCACTCTCCTTAATTGCTCAATTTCCATTATTAGCGATTTATGCTTATCATGCTTATAATTATGGAAAGCAGCACGAGAGTTTATATATTCATTATCCAGACCCTAATTTAACGACAGCTGAGAATATTTTGCGACTGCTTAGACCAGATAAAACTTATACAGATGTTGAAGCTAAAGTATTAGATATTGCCCTTATTTTGCACATGGAGCATGGCGGCGGGAATAATTCAACTTTTACAACACATGTTGTAACATCAAGTGGGACTGATACTTACGCGGCATATGCAGCTTCGTTATCTAGTTTAAAAGGACCTAAACATGGTGGGGCAAATATTAAGGCATCGGATATGCTGGATGATATTAAGGAAAATGTGAAAAATTATGACGATGATGACGAAGTGGCTGCGTATTTAGATAGAATTTTAAATAAGGAAGTTTTTGATAAGCAAGGGTTATTGTATGGGATTGGTCATGCTATCTATACAGAAAGCGATCCGCGGTTCGAGGTGTTCAAATCATATGTTGCTGATCTCGCTACAGAAAAAGGATTAGAAGCTGAATTCAAGCTTTACGAAAAAGTTGAGCAACTAGCACCAGCAGCGATTTTAAGAAAACATCAAGCTTTTAAAGGGATTTCGCCAAATGTTGATTTCTATTCTGGATTTGTGTATAAAATATTGGGCATTCCCTTAGAATTATATACCCCATTATTTGCAATTGCAAGGATTGTTGGTTGGTCGGCGCATAGAATGGAAGAGCTAATTAATATGAATAAAATAATCAGACCAGCTTACGCAAGTGTTGCTGTGTCGAAAAAATATGTAGGATTGGAGGAGCGCTAGAAGTTGGAAGCAAGAGGTTGGATTTAATTAAAAGAATCTAGATTTTTCTAACCTCCTACCTCTAACTTCTAGAAAAGGGGTGTAACGATGAAAACATTAAATATTTTAGGAAAAGAATATAAATATCACGATATCGCCAATATTTCGGGCATCGAGCGACTGCCTTATAGTTTACGGATGTTGCTTGAAAGTTTGGTGCGGCAGAAGAATGATTTGTCAATTACGCAAGAGCATATTAAGGCAGTATGTGCATTTACAGCTGGGAAAACTGGTGCAGAGACAGTGTTTTTACCAAGTCGCGTGATTTTACAGGATTTTACTGGTGTTCCAGCTGTTGTAGATCTAGCTGCTATGAGAGATGCAATGAAGCTTTTGGGTGGAAATCCTAATTTAATCAACCCTGAGATTCCAGTTGATTTGGTTATTGACCACTCTGTGCAAGTAGATTATTCTGGAAATGACAATGCCTTAAAAGCTAATACTCGTTTAGAATTTGAACGCAATCTTGAGCGCTATGAATTTTTAAAGTGGGCAGAGAGGTCATTTGAGAATTTTAGAGTTGTCCCGCCGGCTACTGGAATAATCCATCAAGTCAATATTGAATATTTAAGCGATGTAATTACATGTAAAGACGGCACCCTTTTCCCAGATAGTGTGTTTGGTACTGATAGTCATACAACGATGATTAATGGAATTGGTGTTCTTGGATGGGGCGTTGGCGGTATTGAGGCTGAGGCTGTTATGCTAGGAGAACCAAGTAGTTTAACTGTACCTGAAGTAATCGGAGTCGAGCTGATTGGAAACCTCGGTGCAGGTGCGACTGCAACTGATTTAGCATTGACTGTTACAAAGGTACTACGTGATGCAAAAGTTGTTGGAAAATTTGTTGAATTCTTTGGCGAAGGAATGTCCAATTTAAGCTTATCTGACCGGGCAACGGTTGCGAATATGGGGCCTGAGTATGGGGCAACTTGTGGATACTTCCCAATTGACGAAGAGACTTTGAACTTTTTAAGGGCGACAAACCGTTCTGAGGAGCAAGTTGCGATTGTGGAGGCCTATGCAAAGGCGAACAAGCTATTCTATGATAAGGATGGGTCAGCTCCTATGTATAGTCAGGTCATCACGATTAACTTAGATGAAATAACAGCTCGTTTATCTGGTCCATCTAGACCTCAGGATATGGTGTTGTTAGGAGATTTGAGTAGCAATTTTGAAACCTTTGTTAAAGGTCGCCGTGAATTGAAGGAAAGCGATGGCAAGATCGCTGTTGCTGCCATTACCAGCTGTACTAATACCAGTAATCCATCTGTCATGATTGCAGCAGGTTTGCTTGCGAAAAAGGCAGTAGAAAAAGGATTAAAAGTGCCCGACTATGTAAAAACAAGCTTGGAACCTGGTTCGAGGGTTGTTACAGCTTATCTTGAAGCGGCAGGATTGTTGCCTTATTTAGAGCAACTTGGCTTCCATGTGGTTGGATATGGTTGTATGACTTGTATTGGAAATACGGGATCGTTGTTGCCAGTGATGGAGGAGGAGATTGTTAAGGATGATTTGATCGCTGTTAGCGTGCTTTCTGGGAATCGGAATTTTGAGGGGCGAATTCATGCCCTTGTGAAGGCGAATTATCTCGCGAGCCCACCACTTGTTGTTGCGTATGCGCTTGCCGGGAGTGTGAGGAAAGATCTTGCTACTACTAATTTGGGGCGCTCTAGTAACGGTGAGGAGGTCTTCTTGCAGGATATTATGCCAAGTTCCCATGAAATCGAAGCGCTTGTTAACAAGTATATAACGAAAGAACTATACGCTGAGAGTTATGCAACGGTTTTCAATGCGAACGAAGCGTGGAATAAAATCGAAATAACAGCAAGCGAAGTTTACAACTGGTCTGAGGATTCAACCTACTTATCAAATCCACCTTACTTTGACAATTTAAAAAATAGCAGTACAGGTGGGGCGCAATTGCAGGATTTAAAAGTCCTAGCAAAATTTGCAGACTCTATTACAACCGACCATATTAGTCCAGCCGGTGCAATCAAGGCAGATTCCCCAGCAGGCATCTATTTGTCCGAAAATGGGACAGATCCTCGCGATTTCAACTCCTATGGCTCCCGGCGAGGTAATGACAAGGTAATGACACGCGGAACATTTGCAAACATCCGCATTAAAAATGGCTTAACCCCTGAGGTAGAGGGTGGCTTTAGTAAATACGAAGGCGAAATTTTGCCGATGTATGATGTGGCGATGAAATATAAAGCAGCAGGTACTGGGCTTATTGTCTTAGCTGGCAAGGATTATGGAATGGGATCAAGCCGCGACTGGGCAGCTAAAGGCACGAAACTCCTTGGTGTCAAAGCTGTTATAGCGGAAAGTTTTGAGCGGATTCACCGCAGTAATTTAGTCATGATGGGAGTTGTCCCGCTGCAGTTCGCCCCTGGCGAGAATGCAGATGTTTTAGGGTTACTGGTGAGGAGGTTTATTCGATTGATTTACCTGCGACGCCTGAAATCGGTCAGAGGGTGAGAGTTACAGCCGATGATAAAGAATTCGAAGTTATCTTACGCTTCGACTCACAAGTTGATTTAGAGTATTACGCAAATGATGGGATTATGCCATATGTGATTAAGAAGAAGCTGGGAGGGTAGTATATGATAACAAAAATCGAGATTGAGAATTTAACAGTGTTTGATAAATTAGCGATTGATTTGGCTTCTGATCTAAATGTTTTTATTGGTCGAAACGGAACTGGAAAAACGCAGTTATTAAAATTCATATACATGACACTCATACCGTCAGTAAAGCGTGGAGACTGGGAACAAGCACAATTAGGGGTATGGGAAATAAATAATTTATCTAAGGTTTTCTTTGGTTCAAAGTTAACACATGACGGGATTTTTAAGCTTTTCTTTGATGAAGATACTGTGAGGTCATATCAAATCAAAAAAAACAATGATTTGATTAATGTTGATTCACAATTTACAAATTCATATGCTGAATTTATAACCAATATGGGTAATTTAGATGTTTTTAGAAGAATTAGCAAAAAAAACACATTTATTCCAACAAAAGATATGTTATCTCATTCAAAAGGGCTACTTGAAATGGAAGAACACTATGAAAAAAACATGCCATTTGATCGTAGCCATTTAGATATTATAAACAAAGCTAGACAATGGAAATTGGATAAAGTACCACCACTAGCAACAACTATTTCTCCTGTTCTTGAAGATTTGATGGATGGTGTTGTTGAGGTGCATAATGAAGTGTTCTACATAAAAAAAAGAGACGGTAAATTAATCCCTTTTGATCATGAAGCGGAAGGGATAAAGAGGATTGGCTTGCTTTGGCAACTTTTAATGAATGGAAATATTACTGAAGGTTCGGTTTTGCTTTGGGATGAGCCAGAGTCAAATATTAATCCTAAGCTAATCCCAGTTCTTGCAGAAATAATTTTAGAACTCGGTAGAAGTGGTGTGCAGATATTTGTTGCGACTCATGATTACCTTTTATCAAAGTACTTAGAAGTACTTTCATCAAAAAAAGATAAAATTTTATATCATGCTCTGTATCACACGACAACTGATGGTGTTCATTGTGAAACAAGTGAAAAATTCGAACATATTATTAATAATAACCTTCTAAATGCTATGATAAAGCTGTACGATGACGAAGTTGAAAAGGTGATGGGATGCAAGAGACGATGAAAGAAGGTATAAATGATGCAGAATAATGTAACAACGATATTTTTTGTTCGACATGCTGAGCCCGATATAAGTATACATGATGATTTTTTACGACCGTTAACCCTGAAAGGAACACGTGATTGTGATCTTGTGACAAAATTATTGCAGGATAAAAAAATTGACGTGGTATTATCTAGCCCTTATAAACGATCAGTCGACACTATTTTGCCATTTGCTAATAGTGTGGGATTCGAAGTTGAACTGATTGAAGATTTTCGGGAGAGACGAGTAGATAGTGGTTGGATTGATAATTTTACTGATTTTACAAAAAAGCAGTGGGCTGATTTTTCTTACAAGTTAGATGATGGTGAATGTCTTCTTGAAGTGCAGAAACGTAATATAGATGCATTGGAACAAGTGTTGAGGCAGCACAAGAATAAAAATATTGTAATTGGAACACATGGGACAGCTTTGTCAACGATCATCAATTATTATGATAAAACTTATGGGTATGAAGACTTCCATGCTATCGTGGGTATATTTCCGTGGATCGTAAAGATGGAGTTTGATGAAGAAGTTTGCCTTGGAATAGAGAAGGTAAATATGTTTACTTTGGGGTAAACAGAGGAGAGGTTTCAAATTATAATCGTTTCAAGAAGGTGAATTAAAATGTTGTTATCTTTTAAAATTAAAAATTTTCGTTCATTTAAGGGTGAACAAGAAATATCTTTTGTTCTTAATGAGGATGAATGCATTGACCCAGAGCGTATATTTGAAGTTAACACGGAGAATGGAAAAATTCGTATTTTGAAAAATGCGATCATTTATGGTGCGAATGCGAGTGGTAAGACAAATATCTTGTTGGCTCTACAAACTCTTAAACAAATAATAATGTACCCTACTGGTAGTGATAATGAAGGTTTGTTTTCCGATACTTTTGCTTTTAATAGGGATAATACTCGATTTGAAATTAAGTTCTTAAAAGAGAACATCATATTTGATTATCATTTAGAATATAATCGTTCAGAAGTAGTGTATGAAAACTTATATAAGAATGATGTGATTGTTTTTGAAAGGAGTTATCAAGAATTTAAGTTTCCAAGCCTAAATGAGTCCGCTAAAAATCTTCTAGAAATAGTTCGAAAAACTGGCTTGCTTATTTTCTTTGCACAGCATTATAATGTAGAAGATACAAAAAAAGCTTTTTCTTGGTTTTTTGCTGCATCTAGCCCGCCTATTGTCAACTCGTTGACAACTAACAAGCTTTTTAAAGAAAATGTTTTGTATGCACTTCGATTTGCAGATTTTAACATTTTAGACATAGAGGTTGAAGAGAAACAGATTTATAATGATGGTATTATAGTAGGATTGAATATTAACAATGAAGCTGAAATTGTACCAAAAAAAGCAATAGAAGTATATTTTATTCATGATAATAATGGGAATAGGTTTAGAATACCGCTTCAAAATGAAAGCCAAGGCACTCGGACATTTTTTGAGTTTATCTTATTTTTGCTAAATCCTGATTCAGAAAACTACAGCTACTTTCAGGTAGATGAGCTTGATCTTTCACTGCATAAAAAGCTAACATCAAATTTAGTAAGACTATTAAACAGCAAAAATAACTTTATTCAATGTATTGCCACCTCACACGATAGTAGTTTAATGGACATACTCAGGCCATCTCAAATTTATTTTGTCGAAAAAAGTGTTGAAGGAGTGAGCGAAATTTTTAAACTTTCTGATTTTGATGATATAAGCAATGATGATAAATATGCATCAGAGTATGAAGATGGACTCTACGGGGCTGATCAAATTATTAATGAAGCAGGATTAATGAGTATTTTAGGTTAAGGGTAAAGGAGAACACATTATGGGACAAAATATTTTAAAATCAAACAATCCAACAATTTGCTATATCGAAGGGGATGGAATCGGTGCAGAAATTACTTCGCAGGCACTGAAGCTTTTTGATGTGGCTGTTGCAAAGGCATTTAATGGTGAGAAAAATGTTAAATGGCTTGAGCTCCTTGCTGGGGAGCAAGCGTTTGAGAAAGTTGGTGAGTACTTGCCACAGGAAACACTCGACGCAATCTTAAAACATAAAATCGCAATCAAAGGACCGCTGGGCACACCGATTGGTAAAGGCTTCCGTTCAGTTAATGTGGCTTTGCGTCAACAGCTTGACTTATATGCTTGCGTAAGACCAGTTGAATATTTTTCGGGTATTGAGGCTCCTGTGAAAAAGCCGGATGCTGTTGATATGACGATTTTCCGTGAAAATACAGAGGATATTTACGCAGGAATCGAATTTGCAAGTGAAACTGATGAAGTTGCGAAAGTGATTAGCTTTCTGACTGAAGAATTTGGTGTCGATAAAATTCGTTTCCCTGAAACATCAGCAATTGGAATTAAGCCGGTCAGTTCTGAGGGGACGAAACGCCTTGTAAAAGCAGCTTTAGATTATGCTATTAGCCAAGGGAAGCAACGTTTAACGATTGTCCATAAAGGGAATATTATGAAATTTACGGAAGGCGGATTCCTTACTTGGGCTTATGAAGTAGCTGATGAGTATGATACGTTTACGAAAGAGGCGTATGATCGGGTCAAAGCAGAGGATGGTCGCGAAGTTGCTGAGGCTGCTAAGGAACATGCCCTTGCTGAGGGGAAAATTTTTGTTGATGATGTTATAGCAGATAATTTTCTGCAACAAATTCTTTTAAACCCTGAAAATTTTGACGTTGTTGCAACATTGAACTTAAATGGCGACTATATTTCAGATGCTCTTGCTGCTCAGGTAGGTGGGATTGGTATTGCACCAGGGGCTAATATCAACTATGATACGGGGCATGCAGTGTTTGAAGCCACTCACGGAACAGCCCCTGATATTGTCGGACTTAACTTAGCTAATCCCTCAAGTTTAATCCTGTCGGGTGTGATGATGTTTGATTATATTGGCTGGTCTGAAGTGGCGACTTTGATTAAAGATGCGCTTGCCAAAACCTTAGCTGATGGAAATATGACAACTGACTTAGGTGGCACACTTGGAACAGTGGAATTCACCGAAAAAATCATCGAAAACTTGAAGTAATATTAGGAGGTGAGGAGAATGAGTGAAAAATATGACGATAAATTTTTACAAGAATTAAAGCAGGAATTTGATGGCGTAGATCTTATGACTCCAGAAGAAGAGGAAAGAGAGCGAGAGATATCAGCAAGTGTCTGGGTGAGAATAGCTCAGAAGAGAGGGCATGGGTTATCGCTTGCAGAAGAATCGGCTTTGAATATATAGACCTGAATTGGCCGATTACTTACGAACCTCTGCACTAGGTGAGAATAGCTCAGAAGAGAGGGCATGGGTTATCGCTTGCAGAAGAATCGGCTTTGAATATATAGACCTGAGTTGCTGGGCATAATCGTCTAGCTTTTTTTTCAGATAAAAAGGACATTATTCGCTGATGCTATTGAAGTATTTGTCAAGATGTTGTAAAATAGTGAGTATATTGAGAACAATAAGGATGGGTGCGTAATGGCTGAGATAAATCGTAAAAAGTTTAAAATCTTTAGTTTAAGTGCAAACCGTGCATTAGCAGAGGAAATTGCAAAACATATGAAGGTACCATTAGGGGAGTGTGCAATAAGTCGCTTTGCAGATGGAGAGATTCAAGTTGAGATTGGTGAGACAGTTCGGGGACATCACGTGTTTGTTGTTCAACCAACTTCTACACCAGTAAATGAAAATTTAATGGAATTACTAGTGATGGTTGATGCATTAAAGCGTGCTTCGGCTAAAACCGTAAATTTAATTGTTCCTTATTACGGTTACTCACGCCAAGATCGTAAAGCAGGTGCTCGTCAACCAATTACAGCTAAATTAGTAGCTAATTTAATTGTAGCAGCAGGGGCAACAAGAATGATGACAATGGATTTGCATGCAAGCCAGATTCAAGGCTTCTTTGATATTCCAATTGATGACTTCCAAGCATTACCGACCATGGCTAAATATTTTATTGAAAAAGATTTAAAAGATGTTGTAGTCGTAGCCCCTGATCATGGTGGTGCCACACGTGCAAGAAAGCTTGCCGAGTATTTAGATGCACCGACTGCGATTATTGATAAGCGACGTCCGAGACCAAATGTTGCAGAAGTGATGGGATTGATCGGAGATGTTGAAGGGAAAACAGCTATTATTATTGATGATATGGTTGATACTGCTGGTTCATTACAAGCTGGAGCTAATGCACTAGCGCAGCGTGGGGCTAAGACCGTTTATGCAGCTTGTACTCACCCAATTCTCTCAGGAACAGCGGTGGAACGGATTGAAAATTCGGCTTTAGTAGAGCTAGTGACAACAAATACAGTTTGTTTAGGTGAAGATAAGAAGAGTGATAAAATTAAACAATTAAGTGTCGGTTACTTGCTTGCAGAAGGCCTTAAACATATTTTGAATGATCAACCAGTGTCAAATTTATTTAAGCCGATGGCAGGCATTAAGAAATAATATCTTTAAAAATAGGGCTGTAGCGAAATGGTTGATCATCTCAGACCATTCCGCCGCCCTTTTTTCGTTTGACATAAATCGAGCTATAAAATTTAAAACAACAAGATGATAAATTTTTAGACTGCACCTGAGGGAGAGGGCTCAGTGTCATGAAATGCCGATTTCATCGAAAAAAGTGACATAAAAGTGTCACTAATTTCAAGTTATTCGCAAAAAAATGACACTTTGCTGTCTCAGTGTCATGAAATGCCAATTTCATCGAAAAAAGTGACATAAAAGTGTCACTAATTTCGAGATATTCGCAAAAAAATGACACTTCGAGAGTTTGAGCCGTAAGTGCCGAAAGGCACGAGAAATCGATGGGGTTCGTTTTCCCAGCTTTAATTTCGCTACAGCCCTTTTTTTTGAGAAATTATTTAGGCTATGGTATAATAGGAGTATAAAGTTTGCCAAAATGGGGTGATGAGCCTATGGAATATCAATTGATGTATAAAGATGAGGTTGTTATTGAATTCAATCAGAAGAACATTGGAAGTTATTCCGTTATTAAAGAAGAATTTTTGCCTATCGGAATTCAAAATGGTATGACACTTGAAAATTGGTTAAAACAGCGGCGTGCTGATAAATCAAGAATTTCTGTTAGGAAGCTTTTCGCTACTTTGAAAATGAACTTTGGTAATGATGAATATGTTAGCCAATTTAGAAAGCCGACTGATTTTTGGTGGGTCAGAAAAAAAGATAGTGATGATGTGTTTGACACCCAAGTTGAAGATTTACACCTCATCACGTTAGGGCTTGAATCTGTTGTTCCAAAAGTCCCGCAAAATTTTGAAGTTGCAAATATTGGTAGTTATGATAAAGGTTGGAAAGCTGGGAATCTTGTTAAGTTTGGTAATATGAATGAAATTTTTTCGGAAATGTTATATGGTCTAATATCGGATAGTTATATGCCAACTGCTATGTATACTCCTGTAAAAATAAACGACAAAACCTTTATTTCGACCCCGAATTTCATTTCGAGGGCAAGTGGTGAATATTTGGTGCTTGCTGATGAATGGACTGGCACTGGAGCGGAAGTAGAATTTGATGAGTGGTTCATCAAGTTCAAAGATATGCTTTCTGAAGATGAAATAAAGGGATTAAAGATCATGCATTTTTTAGATGTTGTGATGAATAATTTTGATCGTCATTGTCAGAATTTCGGATTCGTTTATCGTGAAAATGGTGAGCGGTCTTTGGCGCCAAACTTCGATTTTAACTTGTCAATTATTGGGTATAACGGATTGGGCAAATTAGGAGAAAATGAAATTCCTCTCGAAACTTATTTTGAGTTATTTGCTGACATTCCGGAGATAGTAAAAAATGTGCCTGATATCAAAGGGTTGGAGCTGGAGGTTATGATCATTTCTGAAGATTTGGGTCTTGATATTGAAAAGTATTTGGTTGTTGCTCGCTGGATTGTGAATAGATGGGAGAAGTTGTTAAGAGTATAAAATAGAGGTGAGTGATCATGGAGCAGAAGTTTAATATGCCACGAGAATTAAACATTACGTTGGCGAAGCGCAATTTGATTGATTACATTTGGAAAAGTGCGAATATGGAAGGTGTCATGGTGACTTACTCTGATACAGAGGCGATTTTTAATGGTGTTAATGTTGCGGGCTGTACGGTTGATGATATTGTTTTGATCAATAATCTGAAGCATGCGTGGAAATTCGTTTTAGACATACTTGATTATCCAACAGATTTTGCGTTCATTTGTAAGGTTAATCAGCTGGTAGGATCGGGATTATATTATCGTGCTGGGTTTTTGAGGAATATTCCAGTTAGCATTGGTGGAACAAGTTGGAAGCCGGAATTGCCGTGGGAATCCAAAGTTAAAAGCGAGTTAGAGGAAATTTTGAAATTAGAAAATTTTACTGATCGAGCACTTACCTTAATGTGTTTTCTTATGCGGAGCCAGTTATTTATTGATGGTAATAAGCGAACAGCGATTTTAACTGCTAATCATATTCTAATTCATCACGGCGGTGGTATTATTTCGATTGCTCAAGATCAAATTAGTAGATTTGGTGATATTACTAAGATTTATTATGAAACAGGGGACATGGTACCGTTAAAAAAATTTTTATACGAAGAATGTTTAGCAGGTGTTTTGATTGATGGTGAAGCAGCGCTAAAAAATAAGGAACATGAAGAATTGCTTGCAACATTTGATACGGATTATTTATGACATTGCCAAAATAATATTAATTGCTAGAAATGGGATGTGTTTAAAATGAAGTTATTTATAGGATTAGGAAATCCAGGTCGAAAGTATAAGAATACACGACACAATGTTGGTTTTATAGTCATTGATGAGCTTGCTAAAAAGTGGGGCGCGACAATGAGTAAAGAGAAAAAATTCAAAGGGGAAATTGGTAGTGCCCATGTTAATGGCGAGAAAATTATATTGTTGAAACCGATGACATATATGAATTTGTCAGGTGAATCTGTGCAAGCGGTTATGGATTTTTACGACTTACATAACGAGGACATCATTGTTATTTACGATGATTTAGCTATGGAAATCGGGAAAGTTCGTGGCCGGGAAAAAGGTAGTGCTGGTGGGCATAATGGAATCAAATCAATAATTCTTCATTTGGCAGGTGAAGAATTTAAGCGCTTTAAAATTGGAATCGGTAATTCAACCTATGGAAGAACAACAGATCACGTTTTGGGAAAATTTACGGTTCTTGAGATGGATTTTATTGGACCAGCTATTGCAAAGGTTGTTCGTGCATGTGATGAAACGCTCAGTACGGATTTTTTGAAAGCTGTGAGTGGTCTAAATAATTAGCAGTTCCAAATTGATCGTATATTTCGAAATAAATAGACATTTAAAAAGTCTGATGATGCGCTTACAAAATCAGGCTTTTTTCATGTTTTTATAAGCTTAAACGACGCGAATTTATTTCTACGATGTAAATTAACAAGAAAATTTAGGTCAAATACACTATACCATTGACCGTCTTGCCTAGAATTAGGTTTTTTTAATTTGACATAAATAAATTAAATCCAACTCCTTAAGATTGGTATGATTTTTAAAAAAAGACTGTATTTGACTTAAGTGATATAGTTTAAAGATTATTAGAATGAATTGGATTAAAATGTGTGCCATTTTCGAGCTTGTCAAGTAGTTTTTAGATTTTTTCAAGCACTTTATCAGCATTTTGTTTTTTATATCACATTTCTAGCCTCCGCAAATTTTTATTCTTCAAAGCTGTTTATTATTACTATCTTGACGTCGAAATAAATATAAATTTGTCGAAAAAGAAAAAATTTACCAATATATTGTAGACATAAAAAATAAAAAATGTTAAAATAAAAACAAGGCTTGCCTCTACTCCAGCAAAATATTGATAGGGGGTGTAGTGGATATTAAATTATAAGTGGCTTGTTGTCTGGGCGATCTTGAATTTTGAAAGAAAAGGGAGTGTTGTATTTATTTGAGAAAAGCATTACTTTTAGTTATGAAAAGGGAGGTTATTTAAAAATGAATAAAGTTTTAAAATTCGTTAAAAAAAGCACACTAGTTATTTTAGCAATAGCGATGTTAGGTAATGTTTTTGCCTCAGGAAATACCGTTGTTGCTTTTGAGAGACTTGAGAGATTTGAGAGAGCTGATGATTCGCTTGCTGAATTAGAAGAGCACTTGCTAGAAGAATTAACCGAGGATTTTAGTGATGAGAATATTGAAATTGAGAATATCGAAGTATCCTTAGATGAAATTCTAATCGAAGCATCAATTGAAGATGCGAATGGAGAAGAAGCTTTTGTGGTAATTGAATTTATCCCAGGGGATTCATTCTTTACAATTTTTACAATTGAATATAACGATGAAGGCATTTTAGAAGAGCGCGAGTTTATCGTTGATATTAGTGAGATGGAAGATTACTCAGGAGCTTATGGAGAGAGCCTTGAGTTTGTAATTGAGGATGTAGAAACAGGAGAAATATTCGAATATGATATGGACGAGGGGATTCTTTCATCTGCAGTTAGGTCGAGTCTCGGTGTTTCATCAGGGATAGCAATGACATCCAGCGTATTAGCAACTGGGAAAGTATCAATCATCGGTGGAAAAATATGGAAGTGTAAATTATGTAAACCAAAATGCCCACCATGTAAACCAATAAAATGCAAACGCCCACCGTGCCGTCCAAAAAAACGTCCACCAGGATGCCCACCATGTGGTACACAGCCAACTGGACCATCATCTCAGCCGCAAACGACAGCACCAGCATCAACAGCACCAGCAACGACAACACCATTAACAACAGCGCCAATCACAGAACCAATCACTGAGCCAACTGAGCCAATCACAGAACCAATCACAGAACCAATCACAGAACCAACTGAGCCTGAAACACCACCGGCGACTCCGCCTGCAACACCTCCGGCGACCCCGCCTGCAACACCTCCGGCGACCCCGCCTGCAACACCTCCGGCGACTCCGTCTGCACCTCCTCCGGAGACTCAGCCAACAACACCTCCGGCG
>Ga0123355_10005064_pt1 | contig 19198 bp, 7 predicted proteins | sample TergutEmb28metaG_3_FD_89872 | JGI IMG/M metagenome (GOLD analysis project Ga0123355, IMG submission 89872) | Embiratermes neotenicus P1 segment gut microbial communities from Petit-Saut dam, French Guiana - Emb289 P1 | ecosystem: Host-associated > Arthropoda: Insects > Digestive system > Gut ... | reverse complement strand
TACCAGATTTCTCTTTAATAGTTTTATTTTTTTTTTTTATTAAATTTTTTTTAAAATAAAATAAATTTTATTTTTAAAAAAAAATTAAAAAAAAAAAAAAAAAAAAAAAAAACACATTAAAATTCTAGGTGCCCCCCTACAAAATTTGTCACCCGGGTGACTTGGCGCCTGGGATTTGTATATGCTCGGCATCATATGAATTAAATCTTATGCAGGCACATACAGATTGTAGATTTTGACCCAACACTTGTCAGATTGCCTGAATACGTTAATAAAGGACAGGCAGTTGAATAATAATGTGGGGTTCACAATAATGCGTACAGTGTAAGAATCTTGAAATGCCCATACTTTTGCAGCCTTTTCATTACTGAAAGAGGTTTTTGAACCCAGGAAGTGTCATCTTCATAAGGACGAATTCCAGAATTTTAAATGCTGCATGATGTCAGTATAAAGTTTTACAGACTGACAGTTGCTCTACATGTCATTTGTACACTGAAAGCATTTAGTTTTGTCGTTGAATAAAAAAAAAGTAACTTGAGATTATTCTGGGACAGAATATCTCCCAAGTTCTTAACAGAGAATCTTAATAGAATGTTCATTAGATTCATAGTAAATTTATTATTTTTTTTTTTTAAATTTATTTGCAGCACTCCTGGCAACCCCATGGGACCTCATATTTATAAAGAACAGTACGGTTGGGAATCATTGCTGTAAGCTACCCAGTCCACTATTAACCTTTTGGCGTTGGAATTATTTTTTTAAATTTTAGCACACTCTGTATATAAAATGTGAATAATACAGGAACCAAATAAGTTAGAATTATGAAACAAACTGCATTTTGAAGAGAAAAAAACGGACAGTATATACCATGTTTAAAATATTCAGTATCTGTATTTGTTGAATAAATATATCAAATTCAACATTTAGAGGTTAGCGGTGCAGTACGACCACTATAGGGGTCGTTAGGCGTCAAAGGGTTAATGCCACTTACTTTTACACATTTAATGATAATATAAATTGAAAATAAATGTTGTATGCAGGGTGTCTGTGAAGGTCTGACTTATGAGGAAATGCAAGACAAGTTTCCTCAAGAATTTGCTTGGCGAGACCAAGATAAGCTTCGTTACCGATATCCATGGGGCGAATCGTACGTTGACATCATGGCACGATTAGACCCTGTGCTTCTGGAGCTGGAACATGAGGATAATGTGCTTGTTGTAAGTCACCAAGCTGTCTTGCGCTGCATCCTGGGCTACTTTCTGCATAAGAAACCTGGTAAGCATCATCAACACTCAGCCTCTAGAAAAAAAAAAAAAATGAAGAAGAAGAAGAAAGAGCAGTTTTGTGCACTTGTTACAAATTGTCATGTTGCTAACGTGAAGCACTCTATCCTTTGCAGAGGAACTGCCGTACATCAACGTTCCTCTGCACACACTCATCAAGATAACAACAGATGGCTATAACTGCCACATGGAATGTATCAAATTGAATGTGGAGTGTGTGGACACATATAGGAAGCAGCCCAAGGTATACATCTCTAATAGAACTGCAGGGAATTTAGCTACAGAATTCATGCTTTATGCAAAAGTGTACAGTAGACGCACGTTGTGATACCGAGAATAGGTTACGCCCACTGTAATAGTCAGCCAAGAACATGCAAAGTAATCAGCGGCCATGTAAATCCCAGGTCTTTTGCAGAGCAGAATGGGGACTCATTTTTGGCTCCAGAGGGTTAATAGCATGAAACAATTAAGTAAAATTATATAAGTAACCTTCTCTGCAAACAAAGAAGAAAGTAACAGGGGATGGGAAAATCTGCATAAATTGTACCCTTCAACTAATATTAGGGTGGCCAATTCAGGGATGATGAGATGGGTAGGACGTGTAGCATCCGTATGGGTGATAAAAAATTAAAAATTCCATTCAGTAAACATGAAGGGAAGAGGTAGGCATACAGGAAAGGATGGCAGAAAAATGGATTAAAGAAGGTATACGATGTAAGGATTAGCATCAGCAAGAACTGGGGTATGTTGCACAACTACACTATCTCAAGGACTTGGCTCCATGGAGTTAGTTCATAACAAAGCAAGTCACGGACCCTGTAGACATACAGTCATGTGTCGCATAACGATGGTGATACATTCTGAGAAATGCATTGTTAGGCAATTTCTTCATTGTGCTAACATCATAGAGTGTACTTACACAACCTAGTACAATACAGCCTACAACACACCTCGGCTATATGGTATAGCCTCTTGCTCCTAGGCTACACACCTGCACAGCATGTTACTGTAGGCAATTGTAACACAGTGGTAAGAATTATTATGTTATAATATTATAATCTTATGGGACCACCATCGATTGTGAGGTCCGCTGTTGACCAAAATGTCGTTCTGCAGTACATGACTGTACATTGTATTTGCATTCACAATATTAAAATGCATATAAATGTTTGGATTCCTCTGAGACAAAATATAGCACATTAAACTTTTACTGAGGTGGGATGCTAGTGGAAGATGCTTTTTCTGGGGGGGGGAATTACAGAGTAAGATTTGATGGTTTACAAATGGCCATTTGTATTAAAACATAAATTACTTGAAACTTGACAATCATTATTTTTAATTTGTTTCTGAATTTTGTTACAGAACTGTTCAGCAGATCGCACAGCAGATGATGCTCTGCTTACTGTGCCATCTCACTTTGACTCTCTTAACTACTGGCAGCTGACAGGTCAGTCGCCTCTCATCAAGCAGCTTTAGAGAAGTTCCATCATTTCACTTCCTCCCGGCTATTTGGCCATGTGAATTTTTTTGCATCTTTTTCTTTCCTACTTTCTTCCACATTACAAAGCATGAATGTGAAGCAGCCTTTACAACTGTAAATGTGTGTTTGCTACATCAGAATAATTTATACAAGCCTCTTGAAATGTCTGTGACTCAAAAATGTGGATTTTTTAATATCAAAATAGCAATACTGTGACCAGTATTTCCAACATGGGCCCCAGTCTACTCTTGTTTACCCTTTAAATATGAACTGTTATCTGTTTTTATATGAGGACTCAGTGGGTATGATGCAAAAGCTGGTCTTTGTTCTGAGATCTGTACAAAACTTATAAATGCAATGTGACCACCATGTAGAACTTTTGAATGTTAAACTGGGCAATACACAAAGTAACCACGTGGCTTTAAAATGATAACCACTCCCAAATGACAACACTGCATGTCCTTTCACATACTGGAGGCTGTACATGTTCTTGAAATGGGATCAGGTGATGCACTTCTTAAGAAAACTACCCCCCTTGGCAAATTTTCCAAACAGTTGCACAAAAAAAAGCATTAGGTTCATCATGTTGGCCCCTCTATCTATACAGCCATCCATTTGCATGGAGCAACTCGGCTCCCACAGGATGATTTTTGTGAAATTTTATGTTGGGAGTAGTTTTACCAACATAACAGACCACAATCAAGTTTGATGTAATTGGGACAGAAATTATGGGCACTTCATGTGAAAATGTTTGTACATATAAGTCACTGATTTTGATAATGGGGATGGACTGTGTTCTCTATGAGATATGAGCTGAGGCAGAAGAAACAGATGACAACCTGAAAATAACAACTGAGACAGGCTGTGATATTTGTGAGGTTTGAGCTGGAAATTAAAAACAGTTGACAATCTAAATATAACAACTGAGTGTGGTAACTGTAACTCAGAGAAGAACGGAGTGGCCTATTGCAAAGATATGGAGAACACTTGTAGGGATAGCAACAAAGTGAATGCATCAGAAGTGTTATGCCCCGCGAACATTTCGTAAACAGTTTAAATCTACAAAGATTTGTAGCAGCACAACTTAACTCTTGAATAATCCACTTCCTTTTATGAAGATGAGTGCTACTGATTTCATAATAGCAGTATATTCCTACTGTCATTAAAATGTGATCAGTGGTATTTCAGTGCAGCTTAGTGGCAGACTGAACTGAACTGAGACTGTAGCACAGTATCTGCAGACACAGAACTTAACATTAAAGTAGAAGTACTGAAATGGCTGTCACAAAAACAAACCAAACTGTTTATTTTTATATACATGGTCCATGTGTCATGAATCGAATTTAATAATTGTCAAACAAGATACGACTTATTCAGTTTATTATGTTTCTTTGGCAGCTCTACATGTTTTGGGGGTTGACACCCATCATCAGGAGCTCATACAACTGTAATTACAGCTTCTGGTATCGATTAACTGGATCTACTACCATCCGCTCTTGTTGAGTTGGAAACGAGAGCGGATGCTGGTAGATCCAGTGAATCAATACCAGAAGCTGTAATTACAGCTGTACCAGCTCCTGATGATGGGTGTCAACACTCGAAACATGCAGAGCTGCCTACAGAAATGTAATAAACTGAGTAAGTCACATCTTGTTGGACAATTATTAAATTCAAACTGTTTATTTTAGAATGCTGAACTAGCTTTTACTATCTCATAACCAATTTCATAACTTGTACAAATCCATTAGAATTTGCAAAACACTTATTTTGTCTGAAAATACAGTTTATGCTTCTTCATGTTCAGCTTGTTTCAAGTAACATATTTTACGTGTTGTGTACTGAAATTTGTACACTTTGCCACAAATTTTATGTATACATGTATTTTTGTGTTATTTGGAAGATTGTCAGATTTGTTGTCTCTTAAATACTTTGAACAGTGCAGTGTTTAAATTTAACATATGTAGTATTTAAGGAAGTACAGTGTGTTGTGTACATTGTGAATATTTTAAAATATTTTCTGTAGACCTGCGCAATCTTCAATATCAATTTTACTTGGATTGTTTGGTTTTATCATAGTACATACATCTTGCACAATGAACACCCAATCTTTAAGAAGAAACATAACTGGCACTTTTTAAAAATATTCTGTAAGTCTCTGACTTAGAATGATGATAACACGTTCCTTGGATGGTGCACTGGAACATATGTATCCACGGGAGTAACAGTGTTGAATCACTGAGGAACAATGAATGTCAGTTTTTCTCATTTGTGGAAAAGTGTAACATTTAGTGTGTAAGTGTCCAACATGCCAAAACTACCGAGTTAATGTAAGTAACTACAACTGCATGCACATGGGGAGAGTATGAAACTTATGTTTAAAGTGCAGTGCAGGAAAAAGAATGCAGACACTTCCCAACTTATGGAGCAAGTTACATTCCAAGAGTCCAGGGCAAGGTGAATTTTGTGCAACTTGGAATTGTGTGTATGTATGGTCATATATGCCAGTATATACAAGGGCCTCCAGGTGAAATCTAAACTCCAACACACTGGAAAATGATTGGCCACAGTATGACCACCCTGCTGCCAGTGTTATCAGCCATCAGTATTCATCCACCACTTTGCCTTATTGCACTTCATTTCCACATGGAAGAAACTGTCACATTTCAAAAACATTATTTCAAATTATTTTTTTTTACTTCTTTAAAATTCTCTAAGTCTGAACTCTCATAACTTGAAATAGTGTTAAGTTGGGAAGTGTCTGTGCTGTTAAAGGTAACTAACTCAGAATGTGTTGCAAGGCATACAATGTAAAGCAATGTAATGACACCATTTAGCACCACATGAGAGGTTCAGACAGTTTCTCACAGGTGTTACTATAGTAGCAAATGTTTCCCAGATTGCTGTTTAAAAAAAAGACTAGTTAAAGTAGTCTAAGTCAAGACTGTATGTAGAGAAAGCAGTAGTACTATAGTCAGTGTGTGTGTAATACATCTGTAAAAGGTGATGTGCTGTCTAGTTACACATATGAAAAATTCATGTTATGGTGGTTGAAGAAACTAGTTTAAATTATCATTGTAGCCATTTGAAGATAACTGAATTCCCTATCAGTGTCTCCACTGTAGGATGAGAATTTTGTGGTCTGTACTGAATTATGTAACAGCTCTGAAACATGTGCAGTAGTTATTTATGCCATTAAACCTGGATGTGTTAAGTAACAGAAAATTGTTCGGTAGATGTACTTCTAATGTACTTGATTAGTGCTTACAGCATACATAATTTTAAATTAATATTAATCAGTAAAGTCACTGCAAACTAAATGCAGGATTAAGTGTTCATGAATTTGCTAGCTAGGCTATAGCATAATAAACAGAAGTACAGACTGTTTGTACCTGTTCTTGTTCAGTGCTTTATAAACATGCAGAAACCTACGCATGTGTAGTTGGTGTACAGCACGCTTTGTGGTGGAAGAAGTGTTATTGACACGGTATATTTGTTGCACAAACTGTGAAACAAGTACTGTGGGACTGTTTGTAATTTGGAAGAATTTACTTGGTTGTTTCCCACTGGAGAGGTTATTCCTAGGAAAGTGTTATTATTTGTATTTGATGGTTATTTTATATAACAACAGAAATATAGATTGTATAATTTTTAGAGTATGTACCCAACTGTAATGGTATAGTTATTTGTGTTGTACAGTTTTATATGAAAATATAAGCATGAACGCACACACGTATGGTTCGTTTGTACAACTACAACCCATCTCCTACCTTCAGATAATGGTTAACTACTGTACTTGTACTGATCGCATGTTAGTAACATGTTTGTACTTTTACAGTACAGTGGATTATTTTTAAACCCTTCTATACTATTTGCAATAGGAAATATTTAAGAAAGATGGTGGGAGAAGGGGAGGGACTAGAATTTAATACTGACACAATCATTTCTGGTCAGTGTTACATTAATTTGTTGTGCAAAAACATAAATATCAAACACAACAACATAAGCTGTATTAGACATTCAAAAGGTTTATCTACCATACGAGCTGTATTAGACACCTGAAAGGTTCACCTAAAAGTACACACAGAGGAAGCTACATAAACAGTCGCATTGCGTATTAAGAATGCAGTACGAGATCATAATAAACAAATATTTTGAGGGCAAAGACATCGGGAATGAGTGACATCAGTTACATTCATCAATAAATTAAACAGCATATTAAATATGGGGAATGCTATCTGTGGAATACTCAGATGGAAATAAGATGTTACTTTGTGAAAGGTGCATTTTTTGATGTGTAAAACTGCATGTAGTTTTATGAAACATCAATGGAATCCTGGCTAGCCTGAACAGGCCAACAGCAATCAAATGAGACACCACATTTCTTTTAATAAACAAATGAATACATGTGGAATAAAAAACCAACTAGATGTCACTTGGTATTATATTTATTTCTCCTTATAAGTTGCTCAACATGTTTTGGGCCACCTTGTGCCCATCTTCAGGAGCTGATGACTTAGTGGTATTTTTTCACGTGGTGTAGTGCCATGGCTGTGTAGGCAGTCAGATCCGGTTGGCTGGTTGGGTGTCCATTGGGAAGTACATAGCACATTGAGCAACTTATAAGGAGAAATAAATATAATACTAAGTGACATCTAGTTGGTTTTTTATTCCACACTGAACTACGATGCATGGTCAACCACACATCAAATGAATACATATATACATAATGCAGCTGGCATGACATTTCTTCTACCTTATTAACATCCTTCAGCTGCCTGAGCCATACAGCCTAGCTAAAACTGAAGCAATTCTTCTGCTCTTGATACAGAAAAGACGGCAATACCGTATACTGAACCAGTAAATCAGCTATTGATTGATGTTACTGTGAGCTCAGTAGAATAGAAGTATTACAGTAAAATTCCTTGAATCCAGCACCTCAGTAAAGTAGTCCCCGAGACCAGGAGTTCTGCTTTTTACAAGACAAAAGCTCCATCAATGAAATGGGAAGATTTCAGGAACATGTTCACAGAGATGTACAGCAGTGTCTGCATATAAACTGTTGCAGTATCTCCTGACCCCTTGCCTCCTACTCCAAATTCTTCAACTATGAACAGAGGTCACCTGCCACTATGTAAAGGTAAAGCAATCCCATTACAGGCCTGGACAGGCCCTGAGGGTTCCAGGAGGTTTAGGCTCCCAGATTTCAAGACAATCAGCACATGAAGGTGGCAAGGTTGCCAGCCCTATGCACCGGCCACCTTTACCCCTCAGGAAATATTCTGGTACTCATTTCTGTTAGAGGCTGAGTACTCAGGGCCACAGTGCGGCCAGAAGGATTATGTCAATGAAAAATTGCAATTACACCATTGGGAATCGAACCCGCGACCATCCGGTTCGTAGAGCAGTGCCTCAACCAACTGCACCACCATGTGTCCCTACCTGGCATTGTGTGCATCCTGTAATCTTTACAGTGTTCTGTGCCTGTAATAGGGAAGACTAAGGAAGCTATGCAAAATTCTGGCAATAAGAACATGCATTTGGGAGGGCAAAGGAGCCACACAGACTACGACAGATGAAGCTAATCACGTGATGTTAAACCATTAAGTTCACTAAGTTTTAGGAAGCATCTAAAAAAACATGAATAAGACACAAAGTTAAGCACTGTCCCAGCATTTGACTGAAGATAACTGTATAAAACATCATTCAAGATAGGCAGTGCCCTGATCAAGATTTAGAACAGCTATGTCTTGAACAAATATCTAGTGTTGCCACACTATACAGACTACTTCAGACAGGGACAACTAGTTGAAGAAGACATCAGACATTCCTTAACACATGAACTTTCTGAATGAGTAATCTGAACACAAGTACCATGCAAGGAAATTTACTGCAACAAACTGTCAACGTGTGGAACACACTGTACTTTGTGACAAGTACACAACCAAGTGAACTCTGAAGGTGTAAGATGTCTGCATCATGAGCATGTAATATTTAGCCTTCTGGAACCAGTGTTACCAACTCTTCAAATAATTAGCCAAACAGAGGTATACGAATTTGTTTAAAGTCATCAGGAAGTTGGCTTTTTCCAACATGGCCAATTAAATGAAACAGTTCTTACAATGCTGAAAGTTCCTTAAACCTGTCACACTTCATTGGGATAATACGACTCTTCTGACACCACCTAATTTACTGTCTTACAAGGCCAGCAGCCTCTAAGAAGTGTGCAAGTACCAGTTGTTCAACTTTCAAACCAGCAGACCTCTTTCATGGAACTTGGAATGAACATTATGCCACTGGAGGACACCCCAATGTCATACTCTTTCGTTTCGTACACTCGGTTACAGTAACGTGGACGACACAATAACTTGTGAGGTGGAAGCAATACTAGCGTACTTCTGGATCACATGTGGTGTACTGTAACACAACCTATAAAATCATCAAACTCTGTCAAGGTAATATTTTTGTGGACTGTAAAATAACATGGTCTTAAAAATTTTCCCTTCTTTTTGATGTGATGACAGTAGTAACCACTGCAGCCAGGCATGTAAGACTGATGACCATCCCTACATATTATGTAAAAAATACCGTAATTACAAACGTGACAATGTCACACAACGCTCAGGCTGTATCCACATTTTGACGGTAACTGTACATATTTTCTTATATTAAAACCAACTAGATGCACTCATTTTTCAAATTTATTTTTGGAATAAAACTCTACATGTTTCCGACAGTTCCTGTCCATCATCAGGAGTTTTTCACTGTATACACAGCAAAGGTATATGTCATACAGGTTTGCTGACAGCTTGCTAGCAGGATCAGGATCCTGCTCGCAAGCTGTCAGCAAACCTGTATGACATATACCTTTGCTGTGTATACAGTGAAAAACTCCTGATGATGGACAGGAACTGTCGGAAACATGTAGAGTTTTATTCCAAAAATAAATTTGAGAAATTAGTGCATCAACTTGGTTTTATTATAAGAATATATCACGATGCACAGTCATCTGAACGTCAAATTTTACACATTTTGTTTTACTTTCATATTCATCATATTTAACATAAAGAGAATACTTAATGTGATATGTTCTAAAAAGTAATACATGTTAGAACTACAATCTACTGCACAGATCGGCTATATGACGTCTGCTCACAACTCCTTTTTGTATACAGAAATAAGGTGGCAGCACAAAACTGGCAATCTTCTGTAGGGGTGAGCCTATGAACTTACGCTTTTTACTTTGGTGCAAAGTTCATGTTTGTAAGTTTTGGTAAAACATGTTTGTTTACTGGTACTGTGTGTTCTGAAAGGTAAAAAATAACATTTCCAATGGCATGCCTTTGTGCAAACATAACCAGAGAAAATTTTGATCACTTCTGAAGACAAGTCAATGTAATGTTTACATCAAACAGAATGCAAACAAGAGGCATTAAAAGCCACGTTACAGGCAACAATGTGACCATCACTCAGCCCACTGTCCAAACAATAAGAGTGTTCCAAACTACAGGGGGTGGGACAAGGAAAGAGAGGAAAAAGAACGGAGTGAAAACTGCAAGAAAGCACTTGCATAAGCAGCAGTTTCAAGCCATCTATATCAATGCATAAAGTAAATGTGACACACGTCTAAAACATGTGATGTCAGTCAGAATACAAAATCATATTCTCAAATCCTGTAGTTCACTATCATTTCAAGAGCTGACAAGCGCTATACAGAAATGAGGCTGCATATATAATGGCACATCTCACCAGCCTCTAAAACCAGAATTCTTAAGTTATAAGTTTGCAAGATCACATGAAAGAAGACCCACACTGTTAAATGTACATACGCTACTGCCTTCAGACCTCTATGTACACTTGAAACACGAATACGGCATGTCTTCTACCGCTTAAGTGTTCACAGACATGATGTAAAGACAAGGAAAATATAAAGATGCATCACTTATGCATAAACTTTCTCAGTTTATTTTGGAATGTTCTCCACAAAAACACTTCAATACTCCTCCAAAGACAGACGCAACATTCTTTTTCCATGGTTCAGGTTCAGCTCACAAATTCACCGTTCAGTAACAAAACAATTTTGGTACTAGGTGAAAGAACACAATATTCAGGAAAGGCTCATCACCAAAACATAGTTTAATGCATGTCTGCACTGACAGTATATATACAATTAATACAGTACACTGATGAACAGGTAATTCTGTCAAGCATGTCAAAAATCTTAGTCAAAACCACAGTTAATAGTAACCTGGGGGCTGATTGGGATACTGACTGTATGGCTCTGGAACAGGTTGTGCCTGGTACGATTGCTGTCCATACTGCTGTGGGTAGCTGTTCCAGCCACCAGAATTAGGGTATACTTCACTGATGTTTTGTTGGGGATACTGCTGTTGTGCCCCACCAGCATAGTAGCCACTGTTGTTACCATAGCTAACATCAGAGTGGCTTCCAGGAGGATCTGATGTATTTGTTGGAAATGTCTGCTGCCTACTGTACTGGCCACTGTATGATGGATCTCTAGTATTGTAATTCTGGTACACACGTCGAGAAAAATCCAGCGTCGGCACTGCTTGCACTGGTCGGGTCATTCTTGCTGTTTCACTTCCCAATGCTTGGATCTTCTGACCTCCTGCCTCTATGCCAGGTATGGTGGGCATACTTGGCATCACAGGCTTCACTTCGACACCAACTGCACCTGTATGGTACCCCTGTACAGCTGGACTGTCATTTCTTCGACCTGGAGATCCAATCTGTTTCTGAATAAACTTGCCTGGAAGTTGGCCCATCAAGTTGGCAATCATTTCTTTTGTTTCCTTCAGTATTAGAGATGGATCATCACTGGTCTTCTTCATTGCAGTATCTCTCTCTTCCTCCATCTTAACATCTTCTGACAACTGTTTTATTCTTTCTTCTTCCATTTTTGCTTTTTCTCTTTCTCTAACGTTTTGAGAAGCTGCAGCATATATGTCTTCAAAACTATAATCATCATCAGAATCATCCAACTTCTTTTCATCTTCAATTTTCTTTTTTGAGATGACACTGCCTTGTTCTTGTCCAGATTCCTGACACGGATTGATCCCACCTTGTCGCAATGAGAATGGTGACAACCGTCCTAACAGATCAGCAGGTCTCGGGTTAAGTGTCTTCAGATTGTTTTTAGCATTCTGATATGATTTTTGTACAGCAGATCCCTCAAGGTTTACAAACTGCCTGAGCTTTTCAACTCTTTCAGGTTCCTTCATTTCCAGTTTCTTCAGGTATGTGATAAGACCTTGCTGCTCTTCTGATGACAGATCCTTGAAATTCTGCAAAAGGGTTTGCAAATCTTCCTCAGTCAAATCTTCCATTTTATCTGTCTTATTCACACACTGTCCAGGAGGTGCATCAGTCACATGTGGTGGTATCTTAGGTTCATCGTATGCAGACTGTAGGAGTTCCAGCGCACTAACTTCAGATTCACTCAATTTAGAAATATTATTTACTCCTGCCGCAGCAGAAGTTTTAGACGAGCCCGAAGTGACAACTGAAAGGAGTTTCTGGAGTGGAGAGTTATCTTCAGCAGCGTATGCTGTGACCGGATGTGGGGCAGGCTGTTTGTCGTCTGTTTTACGTTCCTCAGTTTTCAATTGGGCGGCAAAGGAAGCTGCAGAAATTGGACGCTCACACCCAGCTGAAGCCTTTGCCATTCCAACAACAGCACTAATGAGATGTTCGAGTTCTTCTTGTGTCACGTCAGTCTTCCCTTGTGCTATGAGAGCTGCAGCTATTTGTTGTGCTATAGCTACCTTATCCATGGTGCCAATTCCAGGGACAATGACAGGTTCTGGTACAATAGGTTGTTTCAATGGCACTACTGATGGTAATGGTGTTGCAAGTGATGCTGCTGCTGCTGCAGTATTCAAAAGTGTTTTTGAATTAACACTACTCTCTTCTGCTTTAGTCAATAAATCGGATAAATTATCAATGCACGATTTTGTGGCCATCACCATATTTCTTTCCACAATACCAGCAAAAAGCTGACCTTTCAGTTTTTCTTTTACAGTTTCCAGAAGTACAAAGTTGTCAGGATTAGCCAATAAGGTGCTGGATGAATTAGGACTAGCCTTTTCCATAGATAAAGCAGTAGCTAATAACGTGTTGACACGAGGCCCTAGTGAGCCCAGCTGATTTTCCATGGCAGTCAGTAGTCGCAAAACAGTTACCACTCCTGGCCCATCTTCTTCGTCCGCATTATAAACGTTGCGACCATATGACCTACCACCTCGGCCTCTGCCACGCTGAACAAGGCCTCCTCTTTGAACCCTTTTACTAGGAGGTGAGCCCCTAGAATGCTTTGAAGAATTCTCTGCATCCTCCCATGGGCTTGGAGAACGCTTACCTGTGTCCTTTATTTCACTTCCAGTCAATGCTTTCCATGTATTCTTTATGTCAGTTACTGTTACATCCTTTTTCAATGCTGCTTCTTCTTCACTACCAGTTGGAGGAGATAGAACTATAACATCCACGTCCTGTCCCTGTTTCTTTCTGCGTACTGACAATGGTGGTTGCACTTCTTTCGGTAAACCAAGTTTAAGCCTGAGCTCCTCTTTCTTCTTCTTGGTTTCTTCTTCGTGCAGCTCCTTCATCCTTTTGTTCCAAAATTCAATCCATTCTGGTTTAAAGTCATGCTTGCTGGGATCCTTGCCATCTGCTTGCAGCTCCTTATACCTTCGATTCCAGAACTTCTTCCACTCCTCCGGATACATAGGATGCTTCTCTGGATTCTTTTCATGAAACTTCAGCTCCTTAGCCAATTCACTTTCCATTTTGTCTATATCCATACGGAATTTCACCCATTTTGTCTTTTCAACCTCAAGAGAGTGTAGCCTGGTAGATTTTTCTCTATGTTTGCTATATTTTTCGTCGCTTTGGCTGTCACGGTGACGAATGTACTTTGGTGAACGTGAACGACCATGACGATAACGGCCCCTACTAGGACTACCATCCGGGGACAATCTCCTCCCATATCTTGACCCAGGACTGACAGAACGAGATCTTCTTGATCGAGATCTTCTTGAACGAGATCTTCTTGAACGAGATTTTGATCTTGAACGTCGCCAACTACGAGATCCAGAACGAGATCTTCTGGAATGAGACCAATTTCCCCTACTATACTTTCCTTCCCTCCTCCCATGTCGACTATAATATGACCTTGAATAGGATCTGGACCTGGATCTAGATCTTGTTCTAGATCTGGATTTTGAACGAGATCGTGACAGACTTGAGGAACTTGATAAACTTGAAATTGATGATAATGATTTTCTGTTTGAATCAGCAGAATGCAGTTTCATATTCTTAGAACCTGAAAGCAAAAATATCAGAATACATTTTACAAACATATTCACATAGCAATCTTAATGTAACTGGAACATTTACAAAGAGCCAGGTATGGAAACATAATGGCCTATCAAAAATCTGGCATGATATTGGAAATCATCCTTTTCAAAGCGTCTCCATACAACTGAGAAGACAGATGCCAACGATCCTGCCATTTCTGGAAGCATGATGGAACCTTTCTTTTGGCATGGACCTTGGTCATTCTGTAGTGATTTCATCCTTCTGCTTACTGTTATATCACCGTTTATGGATCCTGAGGGTCAATTACCATGCACCCTTTCACCCCCTTCTGGCCCCTATCTTCAGCCAGATGAATCCAGCCCACATCCTCATACCTACGTCCCTAAAATTAAATTTTAGCACTATCTTCTCATCTATGCTCAGGTCTCTTCCTTCAAATTTTCCAACTAAAATTTTGTGGGCATTTCTTATCCAACCCTGTCTCATACTGCATAACATGTTACTGTTTGCTTTTGAGATATATCAAAATGGAGACCTTCAGCTTATTGGCTGTACGTGACTGCTTTCTCAATATATTCACAGACTGTGCCTGACACCACGGCATGGTGTGTCCTCACCTACCAGTACAGGAAACAAGAAGACCAAATCAGGGAAATATTATGTAGTGACTGAGGTATGTTGTGTTTCACCAGACATTAAACTGCAGAAAGGGCAGTATGTGACATATGCTATAATGATGGGGCCAGGTGCAACTTCATATTTCTCAGCACTTGCTTCTGAGTGAATTAAGCATACATGCAAGCCTGCGCATACAAACACTAAAACCCATCCAGAATGTATGATTCACAGACTGACATCCAGCAAAGTACACAAAGTAGGCATACACAATCAAAGCATGTCAACAACATATAACTGCATCTGCCATGCTTTATTCAAGTGAGATGAGCTGGGGCTATTTACTATTCTGTGTGTGTGGGTCACAGGTCTAAATCCAAAACTCATCACTAGTTACTATGCTGCAAAGGCAGCTTGGATCTTCTGCAGCATAACAACAAAGATCAAGACACGCAGGTATACAGGGAACTCCTGGTCATCAGAATAACCACAAGGATCAATGGGCATGATATGTATGATAAACTGTGTTCCAAAAGTTGTTTTGCTGAGCATAGTTAACCTTTTGGCGCCAGAATTATTTTTTTAAATTTTAGCACACCCTGTATATAAAATGTGAATAATACAGGAACCAAATATATTAGATTTATGAAATAAACTGCAATTTGAAGAGGAAATAACGGAGAGTATATACAATGTTTAAAATATTCAGTACCTGTATTTGTTGAATAAATATACAAAATGTAACATTTAGAGGTTAGCGGTGCGGTATGACAACTATAGTCGTCGTTAGGCGTCAAAAGGTTAAAATTATGCACTAAGTTATTTTTAGCATCAGTCACTTTAAACTTGAGAACAAAGCTCAACTCTACGAGCGTCAGTTGTAATTCATACAGTACCAAGTGAAAGCCCTGCAAAATTCAGGTCCAGCAAAAAATGAAGATGTTTAAAGCTAAACTCATATTTACCATACATACAGTGAAGGGAATTAATTTTACTGAACAATCTGTACGACTACATTTCAGACACACACCAAGACTGCCTACACTCTATGACTAACACATGGTGGCTAAGTGCCTGCAGCGTAGCTCAGCTTTAAGTAGCGGTTAACACAATGATTGTATCAGCCACTGCATGTACACAAGGCAAGAGGTCTGGGACACAACAAATGTACCTCCATGTAGAAGCTGGCACTGAACATCAGTGGCCATCTTCATTTTCTACAAGCTTTACCATCATGTAAAGAGGTATAGCATGAACTAAACAGAAGACAAACGGGACCCTCAAGGGAATAAAATACCTTGCCCTGCTGCGAAACACAGTCTGGTCATACAGTTCAGATCTGGTCACTTCACCAGCTGCACTAATTAGGGCTAAATGTAAACCATTAATCTTATAATAAAATCATATACCAGAAATATGAAGGTAACGGGAGTGAACCGAGAATTTTGATTTAATTTCTTGTACAAAAATATCCAAACACTCCACCTCTCTGAAGCAAGTATTTCTTTTCGATGCTTCCTTACAAAGTATAATGAGCCAAAATTTGAGTATGTAATTATTTCATTCAACAGGCTATATGGGCAACACAAGGCACCCTATCAATAACAAACTGCTTCAATACACATTCAGCCATCTGGTGAATCAGACAAGTTGTATGGTCAAAATTCTTTCAAGAAATGCTTCTGACAGTTCTACAATGCGATATCAGTAAGCTGCTTGTTAAATATAAGCTTCACTTACTTGGGCCTGTGAATCCTTTTCCTTCATTTCCAAACTTCTTGGTTTTTATTTCTTCTACATCATCTTCAGCATCACGAATTCTCAATCTGCTTCGGTCACAAGATATTTTACCCTTAAGAAATTTGCTGAAAATGAGAACACAATAACTACATGATGATAATTTAAGAGGCCACAGATCAAATTTACACGTGTCTGAGCCCGCGTAACAATTGGTTTTTTAAGGAGCTCGGATTCTTTCATCTCTCATTCACTAACACTGGTTTTATCTTCTCGTTTTTCCCCCACCTATACTGCCTAACAAAAATAAGTTGCTAGCACAAACAAACAAATACACTTCACAAAATTCTAGGTTTCCCATTCTGTTCTCCAGAAACCTCATATATGGGAAATGCCACAATAACTTTACTTTCTCATTCAAGTACACTTTTAAATAGATATTTACCAGTATTTATTTGTTTGTGTAAGTTGAAGCTTTCCAGCAGGCTACATCTAGTTCATACTCAACCATTTACTACACACATACTCTCCCAACTCATTCACCTCTGAACATTTTAACAATGTATGACATTCTCATCCCCTACCTAAATTTGGGGGGAGTATCTTTCCTTCTCAAATCCTCTCCTTTATCTCCTGTTTCCAAACCCCTTATTACAACCACATTATTCAAATTCTCTCTACAACCATGTTATGTAATAATTTGCCTGTACAGCCACATCACCTGGCAATCAATGTCAGGAATGAAGGCAGCACCGCTAGGCAACACTGTTCACCTTTGGGCATGACAACACAGGGTAATATGATCTCTCAACAACAAAATGTCACAAACAAAAAACTAAAATTAAGTACAAACAATGGCTGATCCACATAATTTTCATGTTACCTTACCTTTTTGATTCTGCAGCAGTATTTTCTTCCTTTTTCAACAGAGGTGCATCTGTGAATAAATCAAAAGTGAGAACTGTGATAACAACCTACAAGAGGTGCACAGTTTTTCAGTTGATCATTAGTATAATGGCGTTGACAGAACTAGTGCAACATGGTCCTCACGCACTGCGAGGTTTGTTCTGACATCCAAATGGTATAATACTCACCATCTGCAGCAGTCAGGGTTTCCAGTACACTCACATCGACCAGTTCAACAAAGGTCTCATCTGGTGTTTCCCTACAAAGACAAATGGTTCAGTATATGAATCTCTGCCTCCCTTCAACCTTTCTTTAAAAATCACTTTCTACATTCATGTTAACCTCCGTACGAAGCAGACACCATTACCACAAACAACTCCATAATTCACCTTAGCACCTCACACTTTCCAATGGGTCACATGAATGCAGCGAAACATGACAGATATGCACAGTCTTACCTGAAATGATGATCATCTTTGATCTGTTTCATGATCTGGTCCTTCCTTGCTTCAAACGTATCCCTCTCAAAAATCAAAGGCTGGAGACGTCCGTACTTCTCCTCAATTTTGGTACAAATTCTAGTTACTATTTCTGCAATTCCCCTTCTGCCATCTTTAGTTCTCGGAAATGCAGTGGACATTGCTTTATTGGCTGTAGGGAAGTGAATCCCCTAAAGAATGCGATAAAACTTTATATCAATCTTTAATTTAATTACAACCCAACAGTACTGAACATCAGTGTCACAGTATAAACACAGCAGTGTATTGTTCTATAATTATACTACATGGTAGGCTTACAATATATTTACAGCGGTGATTAAAACTATTCAGATGTGCCATAGCAATACGTGGATCTCCTTTCTTATCGCACAACATGCACACATACATTGGCTCCTTGCCTCTCTCGTCAGGTACTAGCTCAACCAGGTACTCCAACCCTGAAAAAAGACATATTCCCAATACTTCAACCACCACACAGCAACGACCCTACAGACTAAACAGCACCAAACCCAACCAACTTATCTACATTAAGCACCTCAGCATTATTCAACTGTTTGATCCCTCACCTATTCAGCCAAAAGTAGTGGCTGAACCCACAAAAATATAACATCACATTCACTTTGCACTGAAATTAAAAAATTACAGGGTGCCAGTAAGAATAACGAAGAGGGCGATCACCCATGGCTTCTTCAAGTGGAACAAAGGTGAGGGCTTTAGAAGCCTTAAGTAGCATCACTGAAGAAAAGAACAATAACACTGAGAAGCAGATTTCAAAGAGCTTGAGACAGAGCCATGACCAACTGCACTGCTCTTTAGGAAAACATGGGACGTAATTCAACTAAAGGCAGATCACTTCTTTAAACAGACGGAATCTCCACTGAGTGGTCACCCAATAACATCTCTTCTTCTACCAACTAAACCATTCTCCCCTCACATCAGTTACTTCATGTCCAGTCAGTTAACCTTTTAGCGCCAAACGTCAACTAAAGTGGACGAGCAGTGTGCCCTTTAAATAGCCGAACGGCCACTAAATTCCGGCGTCAAAAGGTTAATGTATGTTTATGTGATTTTCAGGATTTGTTAAAACATATGGTACTATTACCATAGATAATGATGTTTTAACAGGGTGGGAAAGATATCTTTTGATAATTTAACACAAGATGGAAGTTGGTTAAATTCTTCTGACTTGTCACCCCCCCCCCCCCCCTTCTCTTCCCCTTTTACAACACCCCCTTCTCAAAAAAATAAACATTGTTTTTCCTCTTTTTAACCCCCCCCCCACCCAAATTTAAAAAATTTTTAAAAAAACCCCCCCCCCCCCCCCCCAATATAATGATATATAC
>Ga0123355_10005063_pt1 | contig 19202 bp, 18 predicted proteins | sample TergutEmb28metaG_3_FD_89872 | JGI IMG/M metagenome (GOLD analysis project Ga0123355, IMG submission 89872) | Embiratermes neotenicus P1 segment gut microbial communities from Petit-Saut dam, French Guiana - Emb289 P1 | ecosystem: Host-associated > Arthropoda: Insects > Digestive system > Gut ... | reverse complement strand
GCGGGGGCCCGCTGGCGGGTACCTGCTTGGCGCGGGCGCGGCAATGCCGCCGCTGCTGCTCGATGACGACGAGGCCGTCGCTGTCGCCGTCGGGCTCAGGACCGCGGCCATCGGGGCGATTGCCGGGATCGAGGAGGCCTCCCTTCGGGCGCTTGCCAAGCTGGAGCAGGTGCTGCCGTCCAGGCTGCGGTTCCGGGTGGGCGGGCTGCGGTCGATCATCACGCCCGTCCCTTTTGCTTCGGGCGCGCCGCCCGTGAACCCGGATGTGCTCACCGCGGTCGCAGCCGCCTGCCGGGTCGGGGAGCGGCTGCGGTTCTCCTACCTGTCGCACGACGGCGCGACCAGCTCGCGCGAGGCCGAGCCGTACCAGCTGGTGAACTGGGGACGGCGCTGGTACCTGGTCGCGTTCGACGTGCGCCGCGCTGACTGGAGGACTTTCCGCGTCGACCGGATCACGCTGCGCACGCCCGGCGGCGGGCGGTTCACGCCGCGGCCACTGCCCGCGCCTGACCTCGCGGAGTGGGTGGCGCGGCGGGTCGCGACCGGCGCATGGCGGCACCGGGCGCACGTGACTGTGTTCGCCCCGGCTGCCGCGGTCAGCGAGCGGATCGGGCCGTACGTGGGGACTGTGACCCCGGTTTCCGCCGAGGCATGCACGCTGGACACCGGGTCGGACAGCCTGGCGACGATGGCGGTCTACCTCGGGTTCCTCGGCTGGGACTTCCGGGTGGACTCACCGCCGGAGCTCGCCGACGCGGTACGCGCTCTCGCGGAGCGCTACCAGCGTTCCCTGCCCTCCGACCATGGTGGCCCGGTCCGTCCGGCTCGCGGTCATCGCGGAACAGACCGTCCGTGACGGCCACGGAATCACGGCGGACAGCCGGCCAGTAACCGCCCCCGAATGGGGTTCTGGCACGCCAGGTCTTCCGGCCGCAGACACCGCCGTGTCGCAGTTATCCTGCCGAGATGACGCGAGAAGTCGAACAACTCGGCACGGTGCTCGACGGTTTGCGTGCGGGATTCCTGAAGAAACTCGCTGGTCTCAGCGATGCGGATGCTCGGCGGAGCACCGTAGATTCCAGTACCAATCTGGCCGGGCTTCTGCAGCATCTCGCGTTCGTGGAGTCGAAATGGTTCGAGGAGAATGTCGCCGGGCGGGCGTAAGTCCAGGGGCAGCCGGTCCATGCAGGTCGACGTGTCCGTATCCGTGCAGATGTTGCGGTCTGCGTACCGCACGGCATGCGAGAACAGCAACGAGATCATCGCCCGGGTCGGCGACGCGGACTCCCCCATGGCGAAGCCACAGGGGAAGTCACCCAATCTCCGCGCAGCACTTCTTGCTGTCATCGAGGAAACCGCACGCCACGCGGGCCATGCCGACATCATCCGCGAACAGATTGACGGTCGGACCGGGCGCTGAACGATGATCGGCGACGGGCTTGCCTGAACTCTCCGGTTCGGCCGGGCAGGCCAGCTGCCTGGCGGCATACTGGGGCATTAGCGAGGTTCTGCCTGACTCGCCGGGTGATTGAGGGGCTGAGCATATGGATCCCGGGATAGTTGCCCAGGCCGGTCATGTCTTCGGGCAGGCATCCCTGCGGCCGCGCAACGCGGAGGTCCCGGGCTATGGCCGGCACCAGGTCGATGAGCATGTCAGGCAGGCGGAACCCCCGGCCCGCCTGCTGCGGGAGCGGGAGGGCCCGGGTCATGCCCAGCCAGGTTCCCAGATCGAGCAGCTGCTGCGCCTCGCCGAAGAGCAGGTGGCAAAGATCGTCCGGGAATCTCGCGCGGCGGCGGACGAGCTGCTTGCGGCTGCGAGAGCCGATGCCGCCAAGTTGCTGGCCGCCGCGGAGGACGAGGCCGCGAAACTTCGGGTGGCCACCAGGCGCGAGACCGACGACCTGCGCGCGTCGGCGGAGCAGGAAGCGGACGCGATCCGGACGTCGGCGCGGCAGGAGGCGGGCGAGCTGAGGTCTGCGCTCCGGCAGGCCGGCAAGCTGACGTCGACAGCCGAGCGAGAGGCCGCGAGGCTGCGGGCGGTGGCTGACCAGGAGATGGCGGAGAAGCGGGCGGCGGCGGAGCGGGAGATCGCCGCGCTGCGCGCGGCCACGCAGCGAGAGGCGGCACAGCTGAAGGGCGCCGCGAGGCGCGAGGGCGACGAGATTGTGACGACCTCGAAGCGGCAGGCGAGCCGGATCTGGGAGGAGAGCGCGGCGCGGCGGGGGCAGGCGGAAGCCGAGCTGGAGGTCGCTCTCGCCTCCCGTCAGGAGGAGGCGGAGCGGCAGGAGGCGGAGCGGCTTTCGGCAGCTCAGGCGGCGACGCAAAAGCTGGTCACCGAGGCCGAGCGGCGGGCGGCCACTGCTGAGCAGCGGGCTGCCGAAGCCAGCAAGCAGGCCGACCGGTCGCGGCGGGACGCCGAGCAGCAGTCTAAGCAGCTGGTGTCCGACGCCCAGAGGAGCGCCGACCAGGTTGTCGCCGAGGCCAAGGCCCAGGCCGCCCAGGTCAAGACGCAGGCCGACCAGCTTATGGCCGACACCAGGACCGAGCTTGACCGGCACCGGGCCGAGGCCCAGCGCGAAGTCGATGAGCTAACCCGGCAAAAGGACGCTATCGCCGCCAGCCTCGAAGAGCTACGTCGGGTGTTCAGCGGGCAGGCACCTGCCAGCGGCCCGCCAGCCGAGGCAGTCGGAATCGCAGCCTCTGACTAGCCACGCACGGTGTCCGCTCCTCCCGAGGCTGCCACGGACCGACTGCTGCAGGCTGGCGCCAGCGGGCGCACCGCGCCGCCGTCACGAGCCCAGAAACCCGTGACCGCGCTGCCCGGGCCACTATTGACCGCGCGTCTGTACTGTAATACTTTTCAATGAGAGCAAAAAACTCCAGCATAAAGTCGAAATGCGGCATGGCTGTGCTGCCTCAGCCGCTCCCCCGGCTGGCCCAGCCCCGGTGAACTGGCCCGGCGCCACTCCATCTAGGGCGCTTGACACCCAGAACCCGACATTGCATGACGGAGACCCCGTGAGGGACGAAATCACACCGCAGGCCGGCCAGGCCATCCGCGCCTCCGACGGAGAACGGGACAAGGTAGTGGCGCTGCTACAGCGCTGCTTCGCCGACGGCAGGCTCACTCAGACCGAACTCGAGGAACGGGTGGGTGCCGCCCTGGCGGCGCGTACCAGGGATCAGCTGAGCGCTCTCACGGCGGACCTGCCCGGCGCAAATGTGCCAGCTGCGGGGCCGACCATGACGCTGGAGCCATGGCTGCTGATCCTGCTGCTGTGCGTGTGCCTGCCCGCAGGAATCTGCTACTGGCTGCTGTCGCGCCGCGGCGTTCGAGCCGGGTGGCTGTCGCGCCGCCAGTGGGCCGGGATTCCGAACTGGGTGTGGATCCTGATCATCGTCGCCGCGGTCGCCGCCGCTGCCCACACGTGAGCACCGACACTGGTCCGGGCCCGGCCCGCCCGCCCGCGGCGAAGGCCTGGCACGGCGTCCATAAGGCGCTCGCCGACCCGCTGCGGATCAGGCTGGTGGAGTGGCTCATGGAAGGGCCGCGGTCGGCGCGGGAGCTCGGAGACTGCGTCGGCCTGCCTGCCGACCGCCTGTACTACCACCTCGGCCAGCTCGAGCAGGCGGGGCTGATCCAGGTCACCGAGTACCGGCGGCTGGCCAGGGGCAAGGCCGAACGGGTGTACGCCCCGGCGGAGACCGAACCGCCCGGCGACGACGCCAGCCCGCAGGAGGCTGCCGCATTCCTCGGATCCGTGCTGGACGCCACGGCAATGGACATCACGGCGGCATATCAAGCCAGGCAGGCGGGACGCCGCCGGGAGGTCGACGTGACCCGGTCGGCGCTGCGACTCACCGACGAGGCGCTGGCCGAACTGCGGGGCCACATCACCCAGATTGCCGGCCAGCTCGCCGAGTCCGGTGCAGAGGGAACATGGACACGGCTGGTCCTCGTCCTGGCCGACCTGCAAGACCGGCCAGGCCCGCCAACCCTGCTGGACAGGCCCGCATCACAACCTCAGTGACGCCCGCTGGTCGGCCGAGCTAGTAGCTGCAGCAGCCTAATGCGATCCGGAACTCAGGATGCGCTATCAGGCCCTTGGTGCGCTTTCTGCCTGGTGACGGTTCTGCGCTTCCGCAGAGACTCAAGCCACTCCTGCCCGCTGAGAAGACGCGTTGTCTTGCCGGATCTGACTTCGCCCCCTGCGGCAACTGCCATCGCGACGCTGGCTGCGGTCATATCGTCAGGGGCCTCATATACGACGACGACGTCATACTCGCCAAACGGAAATCCCGCCACCACGATCGTTGCCCCCACGTCCTCCAGTGCCGACCGGATCACCTCCACCGGGTCTTCCGGCTCCTTAAGCTGATCCGCCATCGACTTGGCTGTGTAGGAGGCCTGGTACATGTAGAGCGTCATCGCGATTCCCCTCGGGCGCGAACAGATCACCAGCCAGGCCCGTGACTCGCGCGGATTCTCCCGATGGGTGCACCGCGACGGTCTGGAGGCTACTGCGATCCAAAGATCGTAGACCCGGCCGAGTTGGGCCCACCAGCCGCCGCCTCAGCGTCCGCAAAGCCGTCGAGGGGACAACCCGGAATATGACGGCAGCTGGTAGGCGTTACGGATGGGAAGGCGCTTTTCGTGCGCCGTCCCGCAGGCAGATTGCCTGTGCGGTCGCTTGTGAGCTGTCCGCCGCTCGGCGCGCCTGTTGGCTGCGTCGCTGCCGTTGACCGGCTGTCACGTCGCGGCCTCAGCTACAGCGATGGAGCTAGCAGCTATATGTCTAACCCCCGCAGGCGCCGCAGCGCGCCTGCACACTACCGCCGTGCTCATGCCAACAGCCCCCGCCGGGACAGGCCAGCCGAGTCGCGCTCGGATCTCGACCTCGCACTCGCTGCCGCAGCCGCACGTCCGGAGCCGGCAGCCACGGACTTCGCAGCGCTGGGCCTCGATCCGAGGATCGTCGCGGCCCTGGCTGCGCGCGGAATCACCGCGCCATTTGCGATCCAGGCCCGTGCGCTACCGGACGCTCTGGCCGGGCATGACGTGCTCGGCCGTGCGGAGACCGGGTCGGGCAAGACTCTTGCCTTCGGCCTCCCGATGCTCAGCCGCGTCGCGGCGATAGCAGGCGAGCCGCGGGCGACAGCGCCTCGCGGACTGGTGCTGGTCCCGACCCGCGAGCTTGCCGAACAGGTCGCTGACACACTCAAGCCGATCGGGCGCTGCCTGGGCCTGCTGGTCACTACCGTGTACGGCGGGGTTTCTATCGGTCGCCAGATTGACCGGCTGCGCCGGGGCGCCGACGTGGTGGTCGCAACTCCCGGACGGCTGATCGACCTGCTCGACCGGCACGCCTGCTCGCTGGCCGACGTCGACGTGACCGTGCTCGACGAGGCTGATCACATGGCCGACCTTGGTTTCCTGCCGTCCGTCACCCGCATTCTCGATCTCACCCCGCCCAGCGGCCAGCGTCTGCTCTTCTCCGCGACCCTCGACCAGGCTGTTGGCCGGCTGGTGCACACCTACCTTTCTGATCCCGCCCTGCACGCGGTCGAGCCGCGGGCCGTAGCTGGCGGAGCGGCCGAGCACGCCACCCTGGTACTCGATGCGGCTGACAAGGTCGCTGTGGCCGCGGAGCTGGCCGGGCGACCGTCCCGGACGCTGTTCTTCGTCCGCACGAAGCACGGAGCAGACCGGCTTGCAAAGCAGCTGGAACGGTCCGGCATCGCAGCGGCGGCGATCCACGGAGACCGGAGCCAGAGTCAGCGCCAGCGCGCGCTCGACGCGTTCGCTGCCGGCCATCCGCGGGTTCTGGTCGCGACCGACGTCGCAGCGCGCGGAATCCACGTCGACGGCATCGAGCTCGTGGTCCATTTCGACCCGCCCCGCGATCACAAGGACTACCTCCACCGTTCCGGCCGGACCGCCAGGGCTGGCGCGACAGGCATGGTCATCACGCTCGCGCAGCGCGACCAGGTGCGGGACCTGGACCGCCTGCATAGCGCTGCGGGCGTCCGGCCGGCCAGGCACGACGACGTGACTGCCGCTCACCCGGTCGTTACCGAGATCGCCGCTACCGGCACCCCCGTGCCGCCGCCCGCTCCCGCGGCGATCAGGCCGCGGCCAGCCGACGCACCGCCGCGGGTCCGCAGCGGCCCCGGCCGAACGGCCCGGGCCGGAACACGCGCATCGTCCGCGGCGGGCAGCTCTCGGCCTGCAGGACGCCAGAGCCGGCGAGCCGGGGCCGAGGTTCCAGCCCGAGGCTGGTCAGAAAAGGGCGAGCGCAGCCGGGCAGACAACCCGCATCGCCGGGGTCGCCGGCCTGCTCGCTGACCGGATCAAGCGGCGATCCTGAGCCCGGTCCGGACGGAGCAGGCGGCACTGCTCTCCTTCAGGTGATACCGCGGACTCGTGCCATCGTCACTGACGTGTTCCTGGTCAGGCGCACAGCAGGCTGCGAGTCAAGCAAGCGGCGAAGGTCCGCTGTGAATCTGCGCTGGGTGTCCTGGGGCCGGCTCAGGAAGGTTCCCCTGGTGCTTTCGAGCGCGAACATGTCGCGCCCGCGCAGCACGGCCGGCGGGCTGTCCGACCAACAGACGGGAGGCCCGAACAGCCCGGTTGCGCTGACGACCTCGGGATCGGACGGGCGGCGTCGCCACGCGCCGCCGCCTTCGCTGTGGGCATCAGCGGCGGTCAGGTTCGCGAACGAGGTGACCTGGAATGAAATGTCCGCATTCCCGTGCGCCGCCTGGCGGCCGCGATCATGGACGGGCCGATGTCGATCGCGATCAGGCGGAACCCGCAGCCAGCCAGGCGATCCGTGAGCTGGCCAGTTTCGCAGCCGACTTCCAGCGCGGCATCGCCCTGGCCGAGTCCGGCGGTCACGACGGCGAAATCCGCGACCTGCGCCCGGTAACCGGGCGGGCCGCGTCATAGGGCTCGGCAATGCCATCGATCGGCAATGCCATCGAACAGCATCCGCTGGTACCGCCGCTTGGCGCGGTCCTGCTCGGATTCAATTCCGGTGGTCACCGAGTCGACCCTCAGGCACTGGGTCACATACGCCCTGGACTTTGCAGCCTCAAGGTAAGCCACAGGAAGTGTCAAGCTAGGCCACAGAAAGTGCGAAGACAATTCGCTCACTCTCTTCAGCCGTCTCGAGCCAGCCGGCCCCGACAGAAATGCATGCGCAACGGCCCGCGAGACACCAGAGCGGGGCGATCGGCACCGCTCAGGTGCCTGACCAGCAAGGCTGCGCTCGCAGGCGCGAGGACGAGGAGTCTATCGTCTCCCCCGCCGCCGCCTGGCGGTCATTTACGCTCCCGCCAATATAGGCAACGCGCCTTTCTATATTGGTTTACCGTAGCCGGGCCGACGCGTCCATTTCTCAGAGCCATTCTGACAGCATTCCTGGTGAGAATTTCACGTGCCGCCTTAATACGGGAGCGCCACCCATCGCAGAGTTGTCTCAGCATGCGTGCGACCCGCATTAACTCGGGATCAGCTGAGCGGCTCGCGGTACCGGCCTGGAGGTGTCACAGCGTGAGTCCTCGGCCTGACCCGCCCGTGGCCGCCCGGTTGCGTGTGCTATGTCCGATGTGACAGGCGGCGGGCAGGCGACACTGCGGAGTGGGCTGCCGATGCTGCGGCGATGCAAATCGACGCGGCCGGCGGTTCTGCCTATTGACATTAGTGCGCCTGGGTTCAGGCGATGTTCATTTGCATTTCGGCCGCCTGCGAGTTCTGGGTTCTACGTTCCTAGATCGTGCCTCCGTTACGTCCCTCCCCTGGCACACGCCGGGACTATTTGCCGGACGCGGTTCGAGAGAGCCCGCGGAAAAGGACGGAGATGCAGGAATCTATGGACTCCCCCCTGGCCGTCCGCGCGCGCGGCATCACCAAGTGCTTCGGTGAGGTCATCGCGCTCGACGGCGTCGACCTGGACGTGGCGGCCGGCCGGATCCACGGCGTCGTTGGCCCTAACGGCGCTGGGAAGACCACGCTCCTCGGCATACTGCTGGGCCTGGCTACCGCCGACAGCGGGAACCTGGAGGTCTTAGGTACCCCGGTCAGGCGCGCGCTCGCCACACCGGACGGGGTCTCCGGGTTTGTGGACGGCCCTGGCTTGTACCCGTCCCTGACCGCCAGACGCAACCTCGCCGCGCTTGCCACCCTGCGCGGCGGAGACGCCCGCACCGCGGGTATCGACGACGTACTCAGCGAAGTAGGCCTCACCGACGTCGCTGATGACCGGGTCCGGGGCTTCTCCCTCGGCATGCGCCAGCGGCTGGGACTGGCCGCCGCGCTGCTGACCATGCCGCGACTGCTGGTGCTGGACGAGCCGGTCAACGGCCTCGACCCGGCCGGCAAGAACCATGTGCACCGGGTCCTGACCCGGCTGGCCGGCGAAGGAACCGCCGTGGTGCTGTCCAGCCATCGCATGGAGGACGTCGAGTCGCTGTGCTCGGAAGTCACCATCATCAACCACGGCCGGATCGCCTTCTCCGGCCCGGTCGACAAGCTGAGAGCAGAGAGCGGCGACATCGCCTACCGCCTGGTCACCAGCGATCCGGGCGCAGCGCGCGAGGCGGCCCTTGCCACGTCCGGGGTGAACCTGCTCGACGGACCAGCCGACGGGCAGCGTGCTAGCGGTGACGGACTCGTCGTGCGCGCGACGGTTGCGGACCTGGACGAACTTGTCGCGCGGCTCGTGCAGTCGGGCATTGCGCTGCGCGAGCTCGCTCCGGTTATCTCGCCGCTCGAGGCGGCGTTCCTCGCCCTGACTGACCAGCCGGAGGACCAGCGATGACCGCCGCGACCGCGGCTCCGGCCGCTGCCGACCGGAGCATCCCGGTCCTGCGCGGCTACCGCTTCGAGCTGGTCAAGCTCCTGTCCCAGTGGCGGCTGCGGGTACTGATCCTGGCCGCCTGGGTCGTGCCGGCGGTGCTGGTGGCCGAGGAGAGCAAGCAGAGCTCACTGCCCGCCGACACCGTGTTCGGCCGGTGGATGCACGCCACCGGCTGGGCCGGGTCGCTGGTCGTGCTCGGATTCGTCGGCACGTATGCGCTGCCGCTGCTCACGTCGCTGGTGGCCGGCGACGTGTTCGCGGCGGAGGACCGGCTCGGCACGTGGCGCCACCTGCTGGTGGCCATCCGCTCTCCGCGCCGGATCTTCGCGGCCAAGGCGCTGGCCAGCCTGACCGTCATCGTGGTGATGTTCGCCGGGCTGGCCGTCTCCAGCGGGGCCGGGGTCCTTGTCGTGGGCAACCGGCCGCTGATCGGCCTCGACGGGCACGTGCTGGCCCCGGGCGACGCGGCCGCGAAAGTAGCGCTTGCCTGGCTGTGCGCGCTGGCCCCGACGCTGGCGCTGGCGGGGATCGGCCTCCTCGGCTCGGTGACGCTCGGGCGCTCGCCGATGGGGCTGCTGCTCCCCGCGCTGGCCGGGCTGGCCATGGACGGCGCCCAGATCCTGCCGCTGCCTGTCGCGGTCCGGGTCGCACTGCCCAGCTACAGCTTCATAGCGTGGCGGGGACTGTTCACCAGCCCGGTGCAGCTCAGCCCGCTGCTGGTATCCATAGCGGTCAGCCTGGTATGGGCCGTCGTCGCGACCGGCCTGGCGTACTGGCTGTTCCTGCGGCGCGACTTCACCAATGCCACCAACGACGGCATCGTCCGCCGGACGCTCACCGTGGGCGTCCTGCCGTTCGCCGTGGTGTACGCCATCACGATCGGCGTGCTCGCGGTGTCGGTGCCTGCGACGACAGGCTCCGGGATTACGCAGGGCAAGCTGCAGCAATCGGTGTCGACGGCGTTCGCTCACCTGTACCGCATCCAGGCTCAGGAACTGCACCGGCCCAGCGTCACCGAAGCCCAGCTCCGGGCCAGCACCTCCTGCGACAACGGCGGCGGGCTGGAGGCCCCCAGCGGCCCGGGCAACGGCTGGCGCTGCACGGTCACCTGGCACTTCCCCGGCGTCAACAACGCTGTTGGGCAGGCGATCTACCAGCTCGCGGTCACCCCGGACGGCCGGTACATCGCCGATGGTGACGGACCGGTGGAAGTTAACGGCTACTTCCTCGTGCGGACCCCGGCCGGGGACGCGTCCAACCCGCTCTGGCAGTTCGACGGGACCGTCGACCTGCTCGCCATGAAGGGATAACTGATGCAAGTCACACGCCAACGACGCCCACGCGGGCCGGGGGCCTATGCCAGGCTCTCTGGCCGCCTGGGGCGGCGCAGGGCACGCCTGGTGATCGCCGGCGTGGCCGGCGCAGCGGTCTTCCTCGGCATCGGCGGGGGAATGGCCTTAGGCACGACGCTGGTGTTCGGCGACAACCAGGTCGGCACGCAGTACCCCAACGGGATCCAGGTCTCCGACGACCAGATCATCAACCCGATCGGTGATCGCCTTCTCACCGAGTTCGGCAAGTTCATGGGCTCGACGGTCAGCCCGGACGGCCGATTCCTCGCGGCGACCAGCGCCGACAAGCCGGTAGTCCTCCAGATCTTCGACCTGTCGAGCTACAAGCTCATCTGGACGGTCGGCTCCGCATCCGGGGTCAACCAAACCCTGTCCGATGGCACTGTCGGACAGGAAGGCCCGACCTACTCGCCCGATGGCAAGTTTCTCTGGCTTCCCGAGCAAGACGCCGTGACCCGGTTCCCGGTCAACCCCGACGGCACCCTGGGCGCGCCGACGCGCTTCTCGCTCCCGACGGTGGGCAGCCACCTGTCTGGTAACGCCCGGACTCCGACACCCAACTCCGCGCTCGTGGGCCAGATGACGTACTCGCCCGACGGGTCCACGCTGTACGCCGCGCTCAACGGGCAGAACAGCGTCGTGGCACTAGACCCCAGCACCGGCGCGGTCGAGCACACGTGGAACGTCGGCATCGCACCTCGTGAGCTCGCCTTCGTGGGAAGCAAGCTCTACGTGAGCGACGAGGGCGGCCGCCAGGCCCAGCCCGGCGACACGACCATGGACTCCTATGGCACCGCGGTGCCCGCCAACGGGTACCTCGGCACGTCGACGACCGGAGCGGTCAGCGTCATCGACACCGCGGACCCGTCCGCGGCGGTCGGATCGATCGCTGTCGGCCTGCATCCGACCGCGATGCATGTCAGCGGCAACGCGTTGTTCGTGGCCAACACGAACAGTGACACTGTCTCGGTCATCGACACGAAGATCGACAAGGTCGTGCAGACGATCGATACCAGGCCGTGGCCGGAATCCGCGGTGGGCTATCAGCCCGACGGCATCGCCCTGACCAAGGACGGCCACCTGCTCGTCACGCTGGGGCGGGCGAACGCCGTCGCGGTCTACCAGTACGACGGCACGCCGGAGGATCCGGTGAGCTACATCGGCCTGCTGCCGACGGACTACTACCCGGCGGACGTGGCGACCGTCGGTGACCAGATCGTCGTCACCAACACTCGCGGCATCGACGCACGCGGCCCCGGAATCACGACCGACAAGGGACAGGGAACCGTCCCCGTGACCGGCCACGACACGCACAGCACCACGGCATCGCTGACGCGCTTCACCCTTCCGAGCGACCTGGACATCGCCAACAAGTACACCGGCATAGTCTTCGCGCAGAACGGCTGGGGCAAGAACGACGTCCAGGAGGCGACCGGCCCCAAGCAGGCAGCAGTCCCCGTCCCGAAGCGCATCGGCGACCCGTCCGTGATCAAGCACGTCTTCCTGATCATTAAGGAGAACCGGACCTACGACCAGGTGCTCGGCGACCTGGGTGAGGGCAACGGCGACCCGTCGCTCACGCAGTTCGGGGAGAAGGCCACGCCGAATCAGCACGCGCTGGCCTTGCAGTTCGGTGACTACGACAACGTGTACGACGTCGGCACGAACTCGTCCGAGGGTCACAACTGGATGATGCAGGGCGACAACCCCGAGTACTCCGAGTCGGACGCGGGTGAGTACCAGCGGACCTATGACACCGAGGAGGACGTGCTCGGCCACCAGCGCTCGGGCTTCATCTGGACCGCCGTCGAGTCTGCCGGAGCGACGGCCAGGAACTACGGCGAGTTCGAGTACCAGGAAGGCAAGCCGTCCGGTACGTGGCAGCAGTACTACTGCGCGAGCAAGAGCGTCATGAACGGTGGCGACCCAGCTCAGCTGACCGCCCCCGGCCTGAAAGGCGACTACGGCTCGGCGATCCCGTCGCTCAACGCGATTGCCGACCCGCTGTCACCACCCTTCGACCTCTCGATCCCGGACATCTACCGGTACGAGATCTGGAAGCAGGACTTCGAGCAAAACGGTCCCGCCAACTTCAACATGATCTGGCTCTCCAGCGACCACACCGGCGGGCCGGCGGACTCGGAAGCAGGGGTCGCCGACAATGATCTCGCCCTGGGCGAAATCGTCGACACGATCTCGCACAGCAAGTACTGGGCATCCACCGCCATCTTCGTCGCCGAGGACGACAGCCAGGATGGCGCCGATCACGTCGACGGCCACCGCGCCCCGATTCAGGTCATCAGCCCCTGGGCCCAGCACGGCAAGGTGATCAGCACCTACTACTCGCAGATCTCGATCGTCCGGACCATCGAGCAGATCCTCGGTGCCCAGCCGCTGAACGAGAAGGTCGCTGCTGCCACGCCGATGTACGACGCCTTCACCAGCAAGCCCAACTACACGCCGTTCAACGCGGTGCCGAACCAGATCCCGCTTACCGAGGGCATCGCCACCGCACCGGCCTGCGGCCTGGACACCCTGGGCCTCACCGGCGCAGCGGCCACGGCACTGGACAAGGCGGAGGCCGCGAAGATCGCGGTGCCCGCGAACGAAAAGGCCACCGCCGCCCTCTGGCAGACCTGGCTCGCCAGCCAGCACACCATGGGCAACGGCGCGGTCCCCGACTACGCCGACCCGGAGCAGATGAACCGGTACACGTGGTACCAGGCCCACGACTGGAAGGTGCCCTACCCGGGTGACTCGAAGATCTACACCCCGTCCCAGGTGCCCGGCGCCTACATCCCGAGCTCGGACACCTACTGACGAGTCTCCGAACAACAACTGAATAGCATCGCTACACGACGGCCCGCCGGTCATCCGGCGGGCCGTCGCCAGTCGGGCGCGATCTGCACGACCAACACGGCTACGGGGCGGCAGGGATTTGCACTACTGTCGGGTCGGCTCGATCTCGAACCGGATGCAGTTGCCCGGGCAGGCGCGGCTGGCCTCGCGGACACGGTCGGCATACTCGTCAGGCACTGATGCCTTGCTGTCCGGGCCGGGCGGCATGACAAGGCCATCCTGCCGGACGCGGCTAAGGCCGTCCTCTTCAGAGAGAACGAATACTCGCTGCTCAAGCATCTCGCAGAGCCCGGCGCCGGTGCACTGGTCGATCTCGATCCAGACCCTCACGCCGGGATCGCCGGCTCCCGGACGCCCTGGTTCGCCGGGACCAGATCCTGCCACGGCTGGCCGGCGTCGATGATCTGCGAGGCGGCACCGATCCGCGAGAAATCGCAGCCCTCGCCGAGGCCGACCGGGTCGCCGCCCGCCTCCACCTGCCTGACGGAGTCGGCGAAGAGCCGCCGCATCCTGATTATGGCGAGGTCGGCGGGGACCAGGTGCTCCTTCGCCCGGTCGTACAGCCTGCCCTCCGACATCTGGACCGCGGCGTCCTGGATCCTGTTCCCCCCGCGGAACCCGGCGAAGCTCCTCCCCGCCGCCATCGCCTCGCGGTCCTGCGCTGGCAGCCGGATCCGCCGGTTTTCCGGCTCCGGCCCCCAGACCGCCGGGTCAGCCCAGGGCGCCCGCCGGGACACCGCCCGCCCGCCGGCCCCGTGCGGCACCCTGAACACGCCGATCGACGAGCACGTGTAGTCATCGCGCGGCACGACGATCACCGCGCCGTCGGAGACCCCGCCGATGAACGCGGTATACGGCATGGCGAAGGCGGTGACGCGGACGAACTTCTTGCCGGGATCGCCGGTCACGTCCCTGACGGCCGCGTAGTGGAAGCCGAACGGCGTGTTCTCGACCTCGATCCGCGGTGCATTGTCGTCGCTCGGCCACACGGCGGCCGGGGCGCGCCCGGCGCCGGGTGTCGGCATGTCCAGGTCCCACGGCTCGCCGGGGAAGCCGAAGGAGCCGACGCTGCGCGGCCCCGCGCCCATCGTGGCAAGGGTGTCGAGGTGCAGGATCGCCACGTGGGAGGAGTCGATCGAGCCTTCCTGAACCTGCATCCAGTTGCAGTCCATGATCATCTCGCTGACAGCGAGCTCGGCGGGGGGCGCAGCCGTCCAGGAGAAGGCCGGGAAGGGCGGCTCGGTACCCGGCTGGCCCAGGTAAACCCATCCCAGTCCGCCGGCCTCGCGGACGGGGTAGGCGCCATGCCTGACCCGCTGGCGGAAGGTCGGTGATGCGAGATTGGGAGTCTCCAGGATGGTTCCGTCCGCTGCGTACTTCCATCCGTGGTACAGACAGCGGAGGCCGCCCTCCTCGACCCGGCCGAGCACGAGAGAGGCGCCGCGGTGACAGCACAGCTCGTCGAGGAAGCCGAGCCGACCCGAGGAGTCGCGGAAGGCGACGAAGTTCTCTCCGAGCACGGTCACGCGGATCGGCGGGCAGTCGGGCTCGGGGAGGTCCGCCGCCTGGAACGCGGGGGTCCAGTACCGGCGCAGGACATTGCCCATCGGGGTTCCCGGCCCCACCCGGCACAGCGCCTCGTTCTCCTCGGTAGTCAGCATGGACGGCTCCTCCTCGGGCGGCTCTGCCTCGCTCCGGCAGCCTCAGGTGACGACGGGTTCGTAGGAGGCCACCTCCGGGTCCGCGACCAGCGGCAGGCCCAGCAGCATGAGCGGGCAGTCACGGGCGACCTCGCCTGGCCTGGCGGCGGCCACGGCCTCGTAGACCGCGGGGCTGACCCGCATCGTCGTCAGCCGTGCGCCAGTTTCAGTGGCTGCCCAGATCCGCGTACACGCATTGTCGAGGACGACAGACAGCCAGAGCACGGAATTCAACGTCCGCCGGCCCGCGGCTGCTGTCAAGGTGATCTGCCGGTGCGCGGCAGACGTTCGCGCACCCGAAAGCAGAGCTTTAAGAAGGGAACGGGCAGCCGTGGACGGACTCCCGCTGAAGTACGCGCATGTCGAGACGGAGCGCCGGTTCGTTGTCCGGGCCGTTCCCGAAGGCGTGAAAAGCGTGTCCGCCATCACCGACCGGTATATCGATGGCACCCGGCTTCGCCTGCGCGAGGTTACGGCCGGCGCCGGCACAACCCGCAAGCTCGGGCACAAGGCCCGGCTGGGCCGGGGTCCGGCCAGGATCGCGCACACCTCGATCTATCTCGACGACGCCGAGTGGGACGTGCTATCCCGGCTGCCCGCGCGCACCGTGCGGAAGCGGCGCTATCACATCGAGCGTGACGGCGTCCTCCTCGCAGTCGACCAGTTCGAGGATGGCTCGCTGATCGCCGAGATGGACGGCGGCGACGACCGGCCGCCAGACCCGCCGCGCGCCCGCCCAGATGCACTGTCCTCCCATGGTGGCAAAAAGCGGTAAAGACCATGCACGCTGATGGCCGGCTGTGAACGGTCTGTGCAGGCAGGACGGCCAGTGAGTGGTAGGTTCCAGCCGTGTCCGGTCCTCGGCTCCGGGCGCCCGGTCACGCCGGGCCCGGAGCGCACCTGGCGCACACGGGGGGAGAGCACCGCGTCCGCGCCGTGCTTGCCGACCTGTTCCCAGCGCCAGCCGAGCCTGCGACCCGTCGCGCTGGCCTCGCGCGCTGGGCGTTCCCGCTTGCGCAGGTGGCTGGGATAGCTCTCGGGGCGCTGGTCTTGCTCGTCCGCATCGGCGGTCCCAGGCCGTCCTGGGACCGCGTCTACGCGGAGGATCCTGGTCTCTACCTCCCGGCGGCGCTCGCGCACCCGTGGCACCTGCTCCAGTCCTACGGGGGATACCTGCAGCTCGTCCCCCGTGTGATCGCGCAGACCGCCGCGCTCCTGCCGATCCGGCACGCGTCGGTCGTCTTCGCGCTGGGCGGCGCACTCGTCGCCGCCGGCTGCGCGCTGTTCTCCTATCACGCCAGCTCAGGACACGTCAGGAGCCGGTGGCTCCGCGTCCTGCTTGCCCTGTCCGTGCTGCTGCTGCCGGTAGCGCAGCTCGAGATCGCGGACAACGGCGTCAACTCGATCTGGTACCTGCTGGTCGCCCTGTTCTGGGCAGCGCTGTGGCGGCCACGATCGTCGGCAGGCGCATGGGTCGCCGCGGTGGTCGCGTTCGCCGGGGCGGCGTCCAGCTCGCTCGGCCTGCTCTACGCGCCCCTTTTCGTTGCCCGGTTGCTCGTCGTGCCCCGCCGAAGCCGCGACCAGGCGGCGACCCTCGGCTGGGCGCTCGGCAGCGCGCTGCAGCTCGGTGTCATCTTCACGAGTCACGTGTCACGGATCAGCCTCCGCGATCCGCTCAACGCTGTCGTCTTCTACAGCCGCGATGTCCTGCTGCCGTCGCTCGGCTGGCACGACTCCTGGCACCTGCGTCACCTCATGGGCCCGAACGCGGCGAGCGTGCTCGTCGGCGGGCTCATCGCGGTCGCGCTCGTGGCCGCCGTAGCCACGCAGGGCACGCGCTGCCAGGTGTTCGTCGTCACCGCCGTAGCCGGCAGCCTGATACTCACGGCCTTCACCTCGGCTCTCGCCTGGGGCGGGCCCGGCCAGCTCGACACCGTCGCGGTCGAGCACGGCGCCCGGTATTCGACTGTTCCCATCCTGCTGCTCGTCGCAGCCCTGATCGTGTCGGCCGACTCCGTTGCCAGCCGCTGGTGGCCGCAGCCGAAGGCGGTCATCGCTGTCGCCCTGCTCGTCGCGGTGCTCGGGACAGGCTGGATCACGGACTTCCGCTACCCGGTCCGCCGTTACGCCGGACCTGCCTCTGCGTGGGTGACAACAGTCGACTCCTGGCTCCGGTACTGCCAGCACACGCCGACGGGGACGATCACCGTCACGTTCACCGACTGGTGGTCGAACACAAGGCTGTCCAACACGTTCAGCTGCACGAGCCTCCGGCGCTGACGTCCCGACGGCTCCCCCAGACCGCGCCTAGGCTGCCGGACCGAAGCTCGGCGGGGCGACGACACGCATGTCGGTCCGCACGTCGATCACCGCTGGCAGGCCGGAGGCCCGCGCCTTCTCCAGCGCGCCAGCGAAGTCGGCGGGGTCGTCGACGCGCTCACCATGGCAGCCGAAGCCGCGTGCCACATCGGCGAGACTGGCATCGGTGAAGATCCAGTTCCTGGCCTGGTCGGCGTTGCCGGCGTCCCAGAGCCGCGCCTCCTGATTCAGGGACAGGTTGTTGTTCACGACGACGATGATGCTGACGCCGTAGCGCCGGGCCGTCTCCAGCTCGCCGACGTGGTAGTAGAACCCGCCGTCGCCCGTCACGCAGATAACCTCGCGGCCGGGCGCCGCGCACTTCGCGCCGATCGCGGCCGGCAGGGCCCAGCCGAGCGATCCGGCCGCGCGGATCATGTCCTGGCCGTCTCGCAGCTTCATGTGCCGCGCGCTCCACGCTCCGCAGTGCCCGGTGTCAGCCACGACGATCCCGTCGTCCGCCATTTCACCTGCCACCTGCGCGAACAGCCGTTCTGGCCGGATCGGTACCACGGCCGAGCTCTCGGCAGCGGCGATCGTGCTCCGCCAGTCAGCGCGCAGCTGCTCCACCCGGCTGCGCCAGGCATGCGGCGCGCTGACCGAGCTGATGCCCGCCGCCAGCTGCGACACGGCCGCACCGACATCGGCGACGAGCGGAACCGTGACCGGGAAGTTGCGGCCGACCTCCTCCCCCTCGATGTCCACCTGGATGATCGCCGCCCCGTCCGGGATCAGTGTCCAGTTCCGGGTCGTCATGCTGCCGAGCGAGGAGCCGAGCACGAGGATGACGTCGGCCTCAAGTAGCACCCGGTTCGCGCCGTCAGCTCCGTAATCCCCCACCACGCCTGCATATTGCGGGTGGTCATAGGGCAGCGTCGCGATCCCGTTCAGGCTCATCACCACCGGCACACCTGACGCCTCGGCGAGAGCCCGCACTTCAGCCGCCGCGCCCGAGCGCGCCACGCCGTTGCCTGCGAGGATCACCGGGCGGTGGGCTGCGGCCAGCACGGCGAGTGCCTCCGCCACCGCCGCCGGGTCGGCCTGCGGCCGGTCGCTGGGCGCCGTCGCGTACCGAGGCTCTGTCCGCCCATCACCCTCCGCCGGAGAGTCACCGCTGTTCCCGGTGCGCCCGGCGATCTCGAGGTGGACGGGCCGGCACGCCGGGGATGTAGCTGCGCGAAACGCCTGGCGGAGCAGGTCGGGGAAGCGACTGTGATCGGTGACGTGCCCGTTCCACTTCGTCACGGCCTCAAATGCGCCGTGATCGTCGACATCCTGGTAGAGATTGCGGTGCCGGGTGGCCGCAGCGGGCACGCCGGACAGGGCCACGACCGGCACCCGCGCCATGTAGGGATCGCGCAGCCCGGCAGCGAGGTTGGTCGAGCCGATCGCCTGGGCTCCGCAGACCCCGACCTTCCCGCTGACGCGCGCGTGCCCGTCGGCCATGTACGCGGCTGCCTTCTCGCCGTGAGTCATCACCGGGGTAATGCCGAGTGCCGACAGGCGCTTGAGCGTCTCCGGCAAGATCACCGGCACGAAGAAGAAATGGCTGACACCGTAGCCCTGGAACATCCCGGCGATCTGCTCACTCGTCTGCACCTGCGGATCCTTTCCCGTGCACCCGTGGACTGAGGTTCTGCGGCCTGGCTTCAGCCGGTTGCTGCCAGCCAAAACATGGATATTGTCGGACAATTTAAGTCTGGCCAGCGTGAGCCGGCCGGTCAAGTGGTGGCAGCACAGGGCTGCCGCCACCGGACCTGTGGCCGGCGGACGAGCCCTTCCGGGGAGGTCATCCCCGTCAGCGCGCTGCCAGGCTGGGTACGGCAACCTTGCTGAGCGGGGGTCCTCATGATGGACGTGATCGTCGCCGGCGGCGGACCGACCGGCGTGATGCTGGCCAGTGAGCTGCGGCTGCACGGCGTGGACGTGCTCGTGCTCGAGAAGGCTGTGGAGCCGACCAAGGTTGTCCGTGCGCTCGGCCTGCACGTCCGCAGCATCGAGGTGATGGACCAGCGCGGCCTGCTGGACCGGTTCCTCGCGCTCGGCCGGCAGTACCCGCTCCGCGCTTCGTT
>Ga0123355_10005062_pt1 | contig 19202 bp, 19 predicted proteins | sample TergutEmb28metaG_3_FD_89872 | JGI IMG/M metagenome (GOLD analysis project Ga0123355, IMG submission 89872) | Embiratermes neotenicus P1 segment gut microbial communities from Petit-Saut dam, French Guiana - Emb289 P1 | ecosystem: Host-associated > Arthropoda: Insects > Digestive system > Gut ... | reverse complement strand
TCGCTATGCTCCCGGCCGCCAATTTTACATTTTGCGGAAGTGAATTCCGCAAAATGATTCCAGTCTGCGACGCTAAAACCTTTTATGCGTTTGCCCTGCGTACATGACGAATTTACATTGTCAATTGTTCTAAAATATTATATAATATATTAACTCTCTTTGACACGAATCAGAATTGTGGTAACAGGGGGTAAATAGAATTTGTATAAAAAACAACCAAAGGCCGCTGCGATTATTGTAGTGGCTTTTGTTAAATACTAGGAAGTTGCTTTGCAATTTTGCCCTTGTAGAAAAAAGCGGCGCGGGAAGCGTTCGCTTTGATCACTGCGCCTAATGCGGCAGAGCCGCTTTCTAGTTAAACTGCGTGAGGAGAGAGCTAACATGAACATAATTGTAATAAACGGCACAGAACAAAAGGGTTGCACTTATGCGATGAAGGAACTATTTCTTTCTGCAATAGGCGGCGGGCATACTGTGACGGAATACACATTGCCACGGGACTGCCCTGCATTTTGCACAGGCTGCAAGGCGTGTTTTTATCAAGATATTAGTGTTTGCCCACATTCGCAATATACAGTTCCTATTTGGGAAAGTATATTGGAGGCGGATGTGTTGGTAATTGCCACGCCAACATATGTATTTCACGTTCCCGGGCAGTTGAAAGCTTTGCTTGACCACTTCGCAACCAAATGGATGGCACATTCGCCTGAGAAGGAGATGTTTGGCAAACAGGCAGTGATAATTACTAACGCCGCAGGGAAAGGCGTGGGTAAAACTGCCGGTGATATAAAGGATAGTTTGGATTTTTGGGGTATTGCTAACACATATGTTATAAAGCAACCGTTGTATAGCCCTAAATGGGATATTGTTGCCGATAAGCACAAGACGGCTATACGAAAAAAATGCGAAAAAATTGCAGCAAAAATAAAACACAAAAAACGTGTAAAACCACGTATGAAAATAAAAATGTTGTTTTATGTGATGCGTATAGCGCAGGTTATGATTGACAAGGCAGAGCGCGGGGCAGGGCGGGAGCGTACCAAGGACTATTTGCACTGGAAAGCAAACGGGTGGCTGGACGGTAAAAAACCGTGGAAGTGATAGGAGAATGGTCGTGAACACATATTTAGCAAGCATAGCAAAAACAGAGGCACGCAAGTTCTTCCATGGCAACATTATGGGCAGCCCCACAAACCTACACCCCATAGCAGATTTGTTTGGGTATACTGAAACTTGGACAATAGATAGCTGGGACAACAACTGGTGCGCCGCTTTTGTATACTGGTGTTGTATAAATGCGGGGTATGAGTTGCCTATAAGACATAAAAACGAAGCTGTAAGTTGCAATTTTGCCGGGTGCATTGCGTGGGAGCAATGGGGTAAGTTGCCGGAGGTTGGTTATTGGGTCGAGCGTGAAGGCCAAATGGTTACTGAGAGTAACCATTTGACATCAAACGCCCTAAGCCAACCGAAAAGTGATTACTTATGCCTAAGCCCGCAAATAGGCGATATTGTGCTATTCGACTATATCTGTCAAAACAAAGAGCACGACCATATAGCAATAATTACAGATGTTTCGCAAGAATATATCGAAACAGCGGAAGGTAATTTTAATAACATATCCGCAATAGTCAAAAGACCATACAATAACGTGCGTGGATACATACGATTGCCGCAATTATAAACGAGGTGCTACATGATTTTAGGATATATTTCTATAATATATATCCCCAAGATAGGAAGACCAAACAACACAGGCATAACCCTGTACGAGAAATATGGCTTTACAAATATGTTTGGTGAGTCTATGCTTATAAGGCTGTGACTATAACAACCACCAAGAAAGGACACATACAATGAAACCAGAAACAGCCTGCATCCACGGCTACAAACAATCCCCGGATACATCCGGCGGAATAACCGTACCTATCTACCAAGCCGCAACATTTGTACACCCAAGCATTAACAACCCGTCCGAATACATCTACTCCCGTGTAAAAAACCCAACACGGGAAGCAGCTGAGCAAACCGTAGCCGCCCTCGAAGGCGCAGAGGAAGGCTTTGGCTTTTCCTCTGGAATGGCGGCCATTGCCACCGTAATGGAATTATTCGAACCCGGCTCTCACATTATAGCCACCGACGACCTTTTTGGCGGCTCAATACGCTTGTTCACCACAATAACAAAACGCCACGGACTGGAATTTGATTTTATAGACACAAACGATGTACCAACCCTAAAATCCAAAATCAAACCAAACACAAAGGCCATTTACATCGAAACACCCACCAACCCAATGACAATTGTTACCGATATCGCCGCAGTAAAAGCCGCCGTAAGCGGTACAGATATCTTGCTTATCGTAGACAACACCTTCCTATCTCCATATTTCCAAAACCCAATAGCACTTGGTGCAGATATCGTAATTCACAGCGGCACAAAATACCTTGGCGGCCATAGCGATGCACTTGCGGGGTTTGCCGTGCTTAATTGCCCCGCTCTGCGGCAACGGCTAACGCACCTTCACACGTCCATAGGGGCAACCCTTTCACCAATGGACAGCTACCTTATTGTGCGCGGCATAAAAACGCTGGCCGTGCGCCTAGACAGAGCGCAAGAAAACGCTCTTGCCTTGGCCAATTGGCTGCAAGCCCACCCAAAAATAACCGCCGTGTACTACACAGGCCTGCCACACCACCCCGGCCACGAGATTATGAAAAAACAAGCCCGTGGTTTTGGGGCAATGATGTCCTTTGAAACAAACGCCCCGGAAACTGCCCGTAATATCGTGGAGCGTACAAAAATAATAAGCTATGCAGAAAGCCTTGGCTGCGTAAACTCACTAATAACCATCCCGGTGCTGTGTACCCATGCAGATGTCCCAGAAGAAGAACGCTTGGCACGGGGCATTAACGACCGGTTGGTTAGGTTTTCTGTTGGAATAGAAAACGTGCAAGATTTAATAGAAGATTTAGCACAAGCAATGCAATAGTAATTTAAGTTGAAAATCGCCTCAAGCTTCGCCTGCAACGCGCCTAGAGCCGCGCATTGCAGCCTCGCTTTCGACTGTTTTCAACTAGAATTACTATAGTAGAGAGGAATAACAAATTAGTGTTTACAATCTACGGCAACTTCGGGTCTGATAAGCCCAAAAAAGAATTTTTTGAAACAGCAGTGCAGATTGGTTTTACCGGCGCAACACTATGGTGGAGCGATAAATATGGCGACAACAACTTCCGGTTAAACCCAGAGCTCGCAAGAAACGCCGGGCTGTATGTGGAAAATATACATTCCCCATACGACGGCATAAATGATATTTGGTTGGATAACCACGATGGAGACGCCCTTACAAATAACTACTTCAAAATAGTTGAAGACTGCGCCAATTACCAGATCCCCACCATGGTTTTTCACGTTTCCACTGGGAACACGCCACCGCCGCTTAACGTAATTGGCCTAAATAGAATTAAGCGAATTGTAGAAAAAGCAGAAAAGCATAACGTAAATATCGCATTCGAAAACTTAAAAAAGGTTGAATATCTGGAATATGTACTAAGCAACATAAACTCGCCACGTGCAGGGTTTTGCTACGATACGGGGCACCATAACTGCTATTGCCCGCAATTAGACTTGTTAGCCAAATACGGCTCACGCCTAATGGCCTTGCACCTACACGACAACGACGGAACAGCAGACCAACATCTACTGCCGCTTAAAGGTACAATCGACTGGGCAGCAACAATGCATAAACTCGCCAAAACAGGTTATACCAATCCGCTAACTTTTGAACTTAGAAACCAAAAAGATTTACCCCTAGCCCAATTTTTAAACCAAGTTTATGAATGCGGAAAAAAACTGGAGGCGTTAAGAGTATGACACTAACCAAAAATAACTTAACTATAAGACCGGCTACCAAAGCCGACGCTGAATATCTCTGTAAGTATTGGAACGCCGACGGTTGGGATATTAGCCTAGGTAAGGTGCAAGAAATGCTGGACGGCAGCACCGCTCAACACATGATAGAGCTTGATGGACAAGTTATAGGAGATATCCACTATGGTGATGTAGAGGAAAAAATTGCGGAAATAGGCGTGTATATCCGTAACCAAGCCTATAGGGGCAAAGGCTACGGCTTTTTGTCATTGCAAATGTATGCAGATGCATTGCTCTACACCATGGGTTACGACAAAATTATACTAAACACAAACGCAGGCAATAAAAATATGCGTTACATTTGCGAAAATAAACTTAATCTACAGCCAACTATCCACGAAAACATAGAGCAGCCAGATGGATCTCTGGAAACGGTTGTAGAATATGTATTAAAAAAGGAGAATATGCATGATTAAGAATTTCTATAAAGTAAAGCCAGAGATGGTAGAAAATATTCACGATGGCGTAGGCATTGTAAATGTGTCAACAATTTTCAGCGAGTTTGCAACAAAAATGCAGTTTTTTCATTACACTGTTTTGCCCCCGGGTACAGCCATTGGCGCACACAAACACGGTAACGACGAAGAATTTTATGTAATACTAGAGGGCACAGGAGAAATGGAATTAGACGGGGAACTTCATCCTGTGTGTGCCGGGGATGTTATAGTTAACCAACCATTTGGCAGCCATGGGTTGCGTAACATCTCAGATAGAGATGATTTAAAGATTTTGGTTTTTGAGGTTAAGGTATGACAGGTAAAACGTTTAAGGATATGGCACAGTACCTAAAAAGCCTGCTACCGCTAGAGATACCCGCAGACTATACCATCAGCCCCATGTTTACAAGTATCGCAAGTGAAGAAAACATAAAAAACGGCATTCACGCATTAAAAGATTTCATGGCTCTCTTTTATGGCTTGCTAATAGAGGATAGTAGCAAATACGAAAAGCCAAGCACAATAGATAAAAAAATAAACAGAGCTCCAAGCCTTGCCGTAGATTTTCCGTTTATTTACCATACAAAGAGCGTATTACTCAATATCGGATACCACAGTGTATTAAGTACAGATGCATTGATATTTAGTGGGTTAAAAACACTTACACCTATCATCTGCTGCGAAGGCATGGAAGCAATGAGTAAAATTTCTGTTCCGAAACTAATGAGTTGTATGCGGTTTTTTAGCGAATGCGGTATGTATTTCGAAGGATGCTGCCTTGATGGAGTAAAGCCCAATATGGCAAACGAAACTCTTATAGAAGTAACATACCCCGACAACCCAAGCTTTCTAACCGGTCTGAAAATTATGTCGGTTGCACAACGGGACTTGAAATGGAAAACTAAAGACGAAGTTTTTCTACGGTGCGATTACCGTGCTTTAGCAAATTAAACAAGGCGCGTTGCCATAAAAATTGTGGGGCACGCCTTATTTATATGCCGTAATTATAGTCATTTAGCCCGAAAACGCCTAACGCATATAGCAATTTGGTTTTGCGTAGCCTCAAATTTCGCCCGAGAATGCACATGAAGCCGTGCATTTCGGTCTCACCGTTGGCGCACTTGTGCCAACAATCGGACAACACAAAATCAATTTGCTATAACTTGTAAATTTCCCGCAATGCTGCGTCGCTAAAAACCTTGCGCACTCCTAGTGCGCTGCAGCTCTCAGCTCCTTGCCTTGCGAAAAATTTCCTGCGTTCTGCGTGGGCATTTTCAAGCTAAATGACTATACATCAGCACTGTTACTTTTGCATGGCGCTCGTTATTGCTGCCGCAATATCTTCTTCATCCATATGAGCAACAATACCAGAGTCGGAAAGGGCCTTTAAACCATGGTTTTTTACCAGCTGCGCCGCTACTTCTGCCAAGTCTTCACTATCCATATGGCAGGCGATATTGGCAACAGTAGTACATGTAAGATGCTTGCAGTCTAGAACAACGTCTCGCAAATCTTCGCTATCCATGTGGCAAGCAATCTGAGCAATTGTATCACTGGTGATATGCTTGCAGCCTAGAGCAATTTCTTTTAAGTCTTCACTATCCAAATAACATGCTATTTGGGCAATGGTGTCGCTGGTGATGTGTTTACAGGTTAAGGCAATTTCTCTCAAATCTTCGCTGTCCATATAGCATGCTATTTGTGCAATAGTATTGCTGGTGATATGTTCGCAGTTTAGAGCAATTTCTTTTAAAGACTCGCTATCCATGTAACAGGCAATTTGAGCAATGGCGTTACTGGTGATATGCTTGCACGTTAAAGCAATTTCTTTCAAATCTTCTTCATCCAAGTAACATGCAATGCTTACTAATGTCTCGCTATTTATGTTACCGCTTTTAAGCACAATTTCTTTTAACGTTTCGCTGCTTAAATGGCATGCCATAGCCACAATTGCCTCCATGTTACTTTGATTTACTTCTTGGCCATGTGTGCCTGAGGGGGTAAAGTTTTCTGCCAGTGTTTGCACTTGGCTAGGCTTTAATATTGGCGCAATTTCTGCTAATGACTCTATGTCCGTGGTGTTTTGTTCTTGGCCGGTTAGTACGTTTTTTATTATTACCGTGGTTTTTTCATCCCCTAAAAGCTCATCTATAGACACTGCTAGTACCTGCGATATGTCCGGCAATTTTGCGATATCTGGCATAGAGTTACCCCGCTCCCAGCTGGAAACGGCTTGGTACGTTACACCCAGCTTGTCCGCTAGGTCTACTTGAGTCATGTCTCTTTCTTTTCTTAATGCGGAAATTTTCCTGCCTATTTCTTGCATGTTCATATAAATACCTCCTGAATTTTGCCGCCTTTTTAAGTTTGATGGCGGTTTTTTGTTGGCAATGAGCCAAGCGGGAGTGCGCACTCCCATTTAACGAATGCCTATCATCGAGTAGGCTTGCCTGCCCGACTGTGATGGAGTAAGCCTACAGGAACTGTGGCAAAGAGTAAATAAAATGTTATTTGCATTGCCGGCATAGTTGTAAAGCAAACAACTCAAATGCTGTTTGAGCTAGAAAGAACTCTATAGTCATTTACTATATACGGAAACTGTGCAGAATGCGCGCAGCTACATTCTCACATTCTATAGCAATATTGATTTTGCGTTGTCAGATTGTTGGCGCAAGTGCGCCAACGGTGAGGCCGAAATGCACGGCTTTAGGTGAGTTCTCTGGCGAAATTTGAAGCTACGCAAAACCAAATTGCTATATTAGACAGTATCATAAACCCGGCTAGCTTGTCATATACTCAAAAGAAGGGGGCAGGGGGACAAGTCGGGGGTGCGGGAGCCAAAGCCCCTGCGGTTTCAACAGCCTACGACCTAAAATCAGAAATAAAAGGAGCAAACCCATGACAACTAAAGAAACCATACGATCATTCCTAGGCACAGAAATTTCCCGGCAGATTGACATAATAACACCAGCAGAGTTCGAAAAAATTTCGGAAATCCGTCTGCGGTCAAATAAACCTTTAATAATAAAGCTTAACGGACGAGACTATGGCGTTAACCCTTCAAAAGTGGCATTGCTCCATGATTTTGCCACCCCATACCACCCCACCCCAGACCATATCTACGAAACAATGGAACGCATCAGCCGCCATTCATTTTACGCATTCGAACCGGAGCTTACCATGGGGTATATTACCCTACCCGGCGGGCATAGAGTTGGCGTGTCCGGCCAGGTTGTGCTCGAAAAAGGTGCAGTACGTTCTTGGAAATACATTAATAGTATTAATATTCGTGTAGCTCATAGCGTAAAGGGTTGTGCAAATTCAGTGCTGCCCCACATCATGGAAAGCAGTGGCCTTTGCCATACAATGATAATATCCCCGCCAGGTTGCGGCAAGACCACACTTTTGCGGGATATAGTGCGCCAAATTTCCAACAAAAGTATGACCGTTGGCTTGGTAGACGAGCGCTCGGAAGTTGCAGGATGCTTTCAAGGAATACCACAAAACGATGTGGGCATACGTACAGACGTAATGGATGGCTGCCCAAAAGCAATTGCAATGGTAATGTTGTTGCGAGCCATGTCGCCGGATGTAATTGCTGTAGACGAACTTGGCGGCGAAGATGATGCCCATGCAGTTGATACGGTACTAAATGCAGGCGTGAAATTATTATGTACGGCTCATGGCATAAATGTTGCAGATGCAATAGAAAACCCAGCCTTGGCCAAAATGCTTGGGCGGGGAATTTTTGAACGATTTATTGTAATTGGTGCTGGAAATAAAATTACCGGGGTTTTCGACAAGAACGGCGAGCCTTTTTCCACACAATAGCCGAATGTTGTGCACAAAAAGCTGCAATATTCTATTTTTGTCCACAATGTGAAAAAATATTAACAATTGTAAAAAAATAATAAAAACCGCTTGACTTCAAATAGTCTTGCTGATACACTCCTTATAACAAAGAAAGTGCTGTAGGGGGAGGACAAGCACTCTAATCTAAAAGGAGCGGTAAACATGAGTAATTTGCTACACGAGCAAGCTAACACCGTCACAAGAGAAATGGTATGTGACAATGGTATTTCATGGTTATTGAATTACGACGTGCAGGCGTACAAAAGCTCTGACGGAACGGAACTTTATGGGATACGAGTTACAAAGCGTGCCCCAAATGGTAATGTGTCCGACCAAACGGAACATTTGCAATAACAGAAAATCGTAACAAGGCAACTGCAATTCAATACTATCTTGCCAGTGGCTTGGTTCCTCCATGTGTGTTACTTGAAATGGTGGATGAATGGTTTTCTAACGACGTATGGAGTCAAGGCGATTATTCTAGCCCTCCTCCCCTTCCCATCTGGCATACATACCACAAGGGAGCGTAATGCCAGACTTAGCATCAAGTCCGATTTCACCAACTGATACTTGCCCGCCAAGTTTTTTGGTAACAATGGAAAGAATGTTGCCATAAACAGTTGGGGAAAACCCTGCGGTGTATGCATTAATTAAAATGAATTTTTTATCCCCGGCATTATTGCTTGGGGATTTTTTTGTGTTACTTGAAAGAAGCCGTACACAGGCTTCTACCAGCTCATACAGCCGTTCTTCCAGCTTCCACATTTCGCCGCCCGGGCCGCGACCAAATACAGGAGGGTCCATTATTATGCCATCATAAAAACTATCACGGCGACTTTCACGTAGTACAAATTTTAGGGCGTCGTCTTCCATTATACGGTGTGGGATGTTTGCTAGGCCCGACAGGGCGATATTATCTTTTGCCCAGCGGTTCATACCTTTTGCTGCATCTATATGCGTTACGTTTGCGCCAGCATTAAGACAGGCTAAAGTTGCGCCGCCTGTGTAGGCAAATAAGTTTAACACTTTTGCATTTGTGCCTTTTAGCTTATCTCCAAGCCATTGCCAGTTAACTGCTTGTTCCGGGAATAGTCCCATATGCTTAAACCCTGTTGGGCGTATGTGGAACTTTAGCCCTTTGTAACCTATTTGCCAAGCTTCGGGAACGTTTTTGCCAAGCACCTCCCAATGGCCACCGCCAGATTTGCTGCGGTAGTAGTACATATCTGGGGTGCTCCAGTCTATGTTAGGTGATTTTGGCCAAAATGCTTGAGGGTCTGGTCTTACGACGGTTACGTCGCCCCATTTTTCTAGCTTTTCGCCGCCTCCGGCGTCTATTAAGGTGTAGTCCTTCCAATTTTTTGCTGTGTGTATCATTTAGGAGCTCCTTCTCTGTACATCGAAATTGCGGGCGACCACAGGCCACCCCTACAGGTGCCGGAAATACAGCGTTTATCCGTAGAGGCGAACTGCGTTCGCCCGCATTGTCGTTCAGCTTGAGGAAGGACATAAAGCCTATCCTTAAGTTATCTTGTTTTTACGTTTTGTGATTTTATTCAGAATGGTGTATCAGATATAACTTATGCAAAGCACGTGTACATATCAGATACATCAGCCTATTTTTAAGATCTTCATCTATCAATTTCTCAGAATATGCTGTCGGGCAAATTACCACATCAAACTCCAGCCCTTTTGCAAACGGCACAGCCATAACCATTACCCCGGGAGAAAATTCACTATCTTCACTGGCTATCAGTTTTAATGGTTTACTGCTTTTGGGGTATACTTTTTCAATTTGCTTGTAAAAGTTCTCTGCTTCCCCTGCGGTTGGCAGCAAAATTCCGATTGTATTGTACTCGTCCTGCAATTTTTCCAATATATCCAACACGGCCGTGAGCGGGCTAGGTACATTAATAACTTGTGGTTCATCTCCGTGGCGTGTGTATGACGCATTTGGGTTAGGGTTTTGCAAAAACTGTGCAGCAAAAGTGTTAATTTCATAGGTGGAACGGTAGCTTCTTGTAAGGGGAATATCTTTGGCTGTGGGGTAAAGGGTTTTTAATTCGTCTATAGTATCAAGGCTTATGCATTTATACAGGGCCTGATTTGCGTCTGCAAGTACTGTGAAATGGCTGGAAACATATAATTTGTTTAATATCCTATGATGTAGGTGGCTTAAGTCCTGGGCTTCGTCCAGTAATATATGCTTTACAGTTTTGTCCTGTGGTACTTGCCCAGTTAGGATATCTATATAAAACAGCATCAATGCATCCTCGTAATACAATTGCTCCATATCCAAACATTGTTTTGCAAAATTGCGGGATAGGCCTGTATTTGTGGCGTAGCTACGCAAAAAACGCTCGTACAATTTTGCAGAACGTGGGCGCAAGCGGCTTATTAAATCTCGCATAACTATGTTTTTTTCTTCTTCGAATTTAATGCGAATTTCATGGTCGCTAAAATTTTCATCGTGTATGCTGTTAAAAAGTGCTGTAATTGATTTTTGGTTTGCCTTAAAATATTCTGTATAAGCACGCTCGACATAAGACAAAACACGATCGCTTTTGCTTTTTATTGTGCTGGTTTTTGTGCGGTCCTCGTACAGTTGTTCTAGCCGGTTGCTAGTGCATAGTTTATCAATGTTAAACATTACGTCTTCAAAAGATGGGGTGTAGTTAGATACATAGTTTTCTATCTGGTTTAAAAATTCAGGGGAATATTTATGAGTAAGCCATATATTACGGGGGTCGTTTTGTTGGTGGGTTAGCAAATAATCTATCTGCTCATACAGGCCATAGAATTTTCTGCGGTCTTTTGCTTTTTCTCTTAACAACTCTGGAAAGTCTAGGTTTTGGACGTCTTCTTCCCCAAGTTCCGGAATAATGCCTGCAATATAAGACGTAAAAACAGGGCTGGGGGAAAATATTCGTACTTTAGAAGAGCTTATACTATTCCTATCACGATACAGCAAATAAGCAAGACGATGCAAACCAACGGAAGTTTTGCCGCTACCAGCAGGGCCGTGTACAAGCACCGTTTGAGCCTCCGCACGTATTGCCTTATTTTGCTCTGTTTGAATTGTGTTAACGATGGTTTTTATGTGAGCGTCTGCAGTTTTAGAAAGCTCTCTGCGTAAAATTTCATCGTCTATGGCAATGTCATTATCAAAAAGATATAGCAACTCGCCTTTTTCAATTTCATATTGCCGTTTTAAAGTTATTTCCCCTGCAATGGTTGCACCTGTGCCGGGTACAACAAAGCTTGCAGTCCCAACGCCGTAGTCGTAATACAATGAAGAGATTGGTGCACGCCAGTCATACACATGGTAGGTCTTTGTGTCCTCATCGAAAAGGGAGTACCGTCCAATGTATATTTGTTCTATCTGCTCGTAGCCTTCTTCTATAAAATCTATTCGGGCAAAGTAGGGTTCGTTTAACATCTTCTTTAGCTTAATAATTTGCTTGCTGGATTCTGCATATTGGTTCTCGTTTCGTGCTACTTCATCTGCAAAAATGGAAAGGTCTGCTACATCGTCAAAGTCTCTTATTACTATACGGGCTTCTCTCCACATTTCCTTACGGGCTTCTAGTACCTCCGTACGGTGTTTAGACAGCCCCTCGCCAAGTATGTTTATCTGTGAAAGTATGTTTTCTTTTACTGTTGAGAGTTTTGTAATTTCTGCGTTTTCAAACATTAAAGATTCTCCTTATATTTTTATGTGTCTTGTCCCAACTTAAACCCTTCACCCAAAACCTCTCGTACATCTGTTACTATTACAAATGCTTTTGGGTCTTTGGAATACACCAGTTCTTTTAAGTTAACAATTTCTTTTGCGGAAACAACACACAGTAGCATCATTTGCTCTTGCATAGAAAATCTACCACGGCTTGGTAGCTCTGTAACACCTCGGTCTAAGTCCTTTGTTATACATTCTGCAATAGTGTCGGACTCTTTTGAAATTATAAACGCCGCTTTTGAAAAAGCCAGTCCTTCGATTGTAATATCTGTAACTTTTGTTATTACAAACACAGTAATAATTGCATACATTGTAAATATCGGGCCAAACATTACAAGGCCGACTATGATAATTGTAGAGTCTACACAAAATAAAATTTTTGCCATAGATATATGTTTAAATGCCCATTTGTGCAATATGGCTGCAATGAGTGTCGTCCCTCCTGTGGTTGCACGGGAACGGAACACCAAGCCTATACCAATACCACCAATTACACCACCAAATATAGAAGCCGTCACCAAATCTGAAGGAAAATCTGGTATATGGGGGAAGATATATAAAGAGGCAGTAAGTGCAACATATCCATAAGCAGAACGAACAAGATATTCTTTAGGAATAGTTTTGAACCCAATTAAAAATAACGGTAAGTTAAGCACCAAGTTGCTAACCCAAATAGGTATTGTAACCTGAAAGCCTGCACTTTCCGTATAATAGAAAATTATTATTGCCAATCCGGATATACCGCCTGTAACTATGTTATGAGGTTGCCAGAATGTAATTATAGAAAACCCCAGCATAAATGTGCCTAATGTAATGAAAAGATAGTCTAATGCCGTTTTTTTATTTAACTTCATGTTCAACCTCTTCTAAAAATTACTGCCGCCATAAACCTTGGGATGTCTAGCTGGCGCTTAAAGCGGAGTTTTGGGTTGGAGAGTAGCCTGTATAACCACTCCAGCCCAAGTTTGCGGAAAATTGACGGTGTAAGTTTTACCTCTCCCGCCATAATATCTAATGTTCCCCCAAGGCACATGGTTATGCGGGCGTTGATGTTACGGTTTTTTGCTGCCCATAGTTCTGCACGAGGCATACCTGTACACACAAGTAGTATATCCGGGGATAGTGTATTAATTTCATTAATAATTTCGTAGTCGCATTCATAATAACCGTGGTGATGGCCGACTACTTTCATATTAGGGTAGCGGGCTTCCATTTTTATTTTTGCTTTTTCTGCCACACCGGGTTGGCCTCCCAAGAAATAGGCCGTAAAGTTGTGGGTGGTGTTTAACCTTTCGCATAGGGCAACAAAAGTATCATAACCTCGTACCCTGCCGGGTATTTTTAATCTTTTTAATTTTGCCGCCAAAACAATGCCCGTACCGTCTGCTAGGCTAAGGTCTGCGTTTTTTATGGCGCTGGCCAGTTTTGGGTTGCGGCGGGCTTGCATTACACCTTCCGGGTTGGGGGTTACAATTATGTGGTTTTTATTTTTGCCCAGATATGATTCTAGGATGGTAAGGGTTTCTTCCATTGTAAGCGAGTTAAATGGAATGCCTAAAATTTTTATTGTGTTCACAATTTATCTCACCTTAACGGCGGCACAGCCTCTTGAGACATCCACATCGTAAAAAATGTTTCTAAGCTGTCCTCGTATATTTCTTCTGCCATGATAATAAAATCTTCCGCAGTTGCGACCCGGAAAGAAAATGTTTGATAGTAACGGTTTATAAGCAGCCAGAAATTTTCTTCCCCCATACGGCGTTTTAGTTGATATAGCATTAGCATAGCCCTGTATCTTTGGGCGGCTACAAATGTCTCGTGATCTGTGTATGCCCAGAGCCCATCTGTAAGCAGTAAGCCAGTGCGATGAGCGATAGCTCCATGGACTTGCCACATATATTCGTTTAAAAGCTCTGCTGTGTTATGAAGCATTGTTGCCTGAACAAAATGGGTAAGTCCTTTGTCTAGCCAAGGTTCTGCTATACGGTTTGTTCCTACAACACCGGCAAACCATTGGTTTCCAATGCTATGAGCCAAATCTGTTAAATCCCCATGCCTAAGATGCCTTGAGTCTGCAAATATTAGCTGAGAAAATGCTACGCTGTCTAGGAGCATATCTGTTTCTACAATAGTAACTTGCCCAAATGGGTACACCCCTACATAGTGTTCGAAATATTCCATGCTGTAGCGTGCAAATTCCAATACATCCTCTACACGCCTTTGCATAAGTATAGACTCCGTATTATAGTGGAAATTTATTTCCACGCCACTTTCTGTTGTGATACTAACATGGTTGTATCGTGGGGATAATACGGCAAAGGCAAAATCTCTTGTCATTGTGGCGGAAAACCGGGTTACTTTAATATCTGTGTCATAAATTATTTCTTCTGTTCGGTGGCCTGTTCCCACAACTGTGTAGTATATTGGAACTGTAATTTCTACTTGATAGTTTGAGGTTTCCATTAAAAATGGAGAGCCAACAGGGTAAAAAGCGTGGGTAAGCCAATCATTTTCACTATATGCGGCAATGGTAGGCAGGAACATGCCAAACCACATGGCGTCTTCGTTACCGCCAATACTTGCGGCAAGTTTTGGTACGTATGCACTATATTGCAGACGTAGTTGTACGGTTGTATCTGGCTCCATTGGCTCTTCTAATTCTATTAAAAGGATGGTGCCGTCTAAAATATAGTTTAATTCTTCGTTATTTACAGACACATATTCGATAGCCATGTGCCCTCGAGTGGTATCGGGGTTGTACAGCCGCCATTCGAAATCTGGTGGGTATGGTCTAGGGCATATAGTTGGATCAAAGGCATTCAAAAAAACACGTAACACAATAGTGTCCAGTGGCTTCCCGGTGCGGTTTGTGAAGGTAATGCGTGATAATCCGTGAACGGTACGTGTTTCCGGGTTTATCTCCAGAGCAACAATGTAGTCGTTGTGCTGAGGAATGTCTGACATGGAGATATATTCCTCCTCAGCGGGATATAAGGTGTTTGGATAGTAATTGTTCACAGATATGCTGGTGCCTTGTGTATTGTCCGGGTAATCATTACTGTTTCTGCTGCAAGCTGTAAGCAGCAACAAAACAATTAGGCACATCAAACACAATGTTTTAAACATGGGTACAAAGTACCTTTCTGTCGAAATAGAATATGTTATTATATCATATAAGAACCTGTATTTGGAGATGAACTAGAGTTATGAGAAAAATAATTTTAACCGGAGGGGGCACCGCCGGACATGTTGCACCCAATTTAGCACTTATCCCCTCGCTAAAGTCCGTAGGGTTTGAAGTGTATTATATAGGTAGTCACACAGGTATAGAACGAGAGCTTGTGGAAGCGGAAGGTATCCCGTATTTTGGCATATCTTCCGGGAAGTTTAGGCGGTATAAAAGTTTGAAGAATATTACGGATATTTTCCGTGTGTGTAAAGGCATGACAGATGCTATTGGCATAATACGAAAGATACGGCCAGATGTGATTTTTTCCAAGGGGGGGTTTGTGGTTGTGCCTGTAATTGCTGCGGCACGGCTTTTGATGGTTAAGAGTGTGATACATGAATCGGATATGACGCCTGGCCTTGCAAATAAACTTGCCATGCCATTTTCTGCCAAGGTATGTGTTAGCTTTCCGGAAACATTGAACCACGTTAAGGGGAAGGGTGTTTTGACGGGTACACCTTTGCGTCCGGAATTATTTGATGGAGACAGGGATGCGGGGTTGGCGGTTTTTGAAAATACGGGCGATTGTAATTCAACTGGTAGTAAAACTCAACCGGTTGAAAGTATAGATAATGATGTTCGCCCTGTTTTGTTAGTAACGGGAGGCAGCCAAGGTGCAAAAGCAATAAATACTTGTGTGCGGGAAGCATTGCCGTTGATATTACAAAAATTTAGGGTTATTCACCTGTGCGGGAAAGGCAATTTGTCAGGAATAAACCAACATGGATATGTAGAGTTTGAATATATAACGCACCAAATGGCAGATATATTTGCTGCAGCAGATATTGTTATCTCCCGAGCAGGAGCAAACACAATTTTTGAGCTTGCAGCACTTGGCAAGCCTAACTTATTAATACCCTTGCCCATTGGCCAAAGCAGGGGAGACCAAATACAAAATGCTGCATCTTTTGAAAGGCAAGGTTTTTCCATGGTATTGATGGAAGATGAAATGACACCAGAGCGGTTGTTGCGGGATATTTCTATACTATATGAAAACCGGGAAAATTTTTGCCGAAAAATGAAAATGCAAAATGTTGCCAATGGTGTTAAGAATGTAATAGATGTTATAATGTCTGTATGATAATGTAGGTTTGCAATATTTACAAAGCTCTCGTTATAGTATTAGGTGGGCTAGAATAACCGGGTAAATTAACATTATTTTTGTAGCGGGGGTATAGTCGTGACAATTTTTGGCTATAGAGGATATGGCTGATGGTTTATCCAACCGTTATGTTTGTAGATTCCAAATACGAAAATGAAAATGACTATAAGCGGTTATTATCTGATATTAAAGATTTTTTCCGAAATGCTTTACTTGGTAAGCCTTATATTTCAAAAACAGAATACGACAGATAATTTATAGAAGAAGCGGATACCCTTAATAGGTCTGTTTTTCTGTTGTTGCTGAGTGCGCCCACAATAGTTGCGACATTAAATTGTAATATATGTGAAGTGGAATTAGGGTATAATTACTTTGTACGCTAAATAACGACTTATGAATGGAGTCTTACAAATGACCTTGTTTTATTTACTTGCATTTGTTGTAGTGTTTGTTTTAATGATATTTATGATGCCGATATTCCTAAAGCTGGCCAATAAATTTGATTTTACGGATAAACCCACAGAACGAAAAAAACATGCTGCTCCGATGCCGCTTTCTGGCGGTATTGCCATGTTTGTTGCGTTTGTTGTGGGCTTTTTAATTTTTGTAATTTATCGGGATCCTGCTATGCCTGCAATACTTGCTGGTGCGGCGATGATTGTTGCTGTCGGTCTTGTAGATGATTACTCTAAGTCTAAGGGTAAAGAATTCCCGGTATGGCCAAGGTTGCTTGTGCATATTGGTGCGGCATCTGTTGCTTTTGCGGGAGGAATACGCTTTACCGGTTTTTTCAATTATTTTACAGGTAGTTATATGTACTTGCCAATATGGCTGCAATTTATCCTTACTGTTTTGTGGATTGTTGGGCTAGTGACTGTATTTAATTTTATGGACGGGTTGGACGGGCTTTCAGGCTTGCTGGCACTTGTTGCGGGCTCTACGTTTTTTGTGGTGGCTCTTCATATGGGGCAAGTAGAAACTGCGTTTTTGGCGGCTGTGTTTGTAGCTGCAATTGCAGGTTTCTTGCGGTTTAATTTACCGCCTGCTAAGGTTTATATGGGGGATTCTGGAGCTTATTTGCTAGGGTTTGTACTTGCAGCAATATCGTTGCATGGGGCGTTTAAGCAGGCCACTGTAGTGTCGTTAGCAATACCTATGTTGGCTATGGGTGTGCCAATTTTTGATGGTGTGCTTGTTGTAGTGCGCCGCTTGCTTGCAAGGAAACCGGCACATATTGCGGATAGCACAGATATTACGCATTTGCATTTTAGGTTGTTAAAGCGCGGGTTATCGCCTAAGGTTACAGTGTTGTTGATATTTTTAGTTAGTGCATGTCTTAGTTTAACTTCTATTATTTTGATGCTGACGTTTCAGTAAATACAAGAAAGCTGCTTGCCGCTTTCTTGAGGCTGTATTGAAATTACAGAGCAATTTCCTAGCATATGAAGAAGAGCCGCCCCTGATATCGCATTTGCAAGCATGTGGCAAAATATGATATTAGGGGTGCTCTTTTTTTATGTGCTAGGAAGCTGCTTCGCATTTTACTGTCCGTGCCTTGCGGCACGGTGCTTTACGACTGCATGAAAAAAAGCGGCAGAGCCGCTTTCTTAACGATCAGACATTCAGCTATCTAAAATATGCCAACAGTGCATTAACCACTGCCCTAGCATACTCCTCCTGCCTGCGTGGGTTAATTAACCACGAAAAATCGTGGATATTATTTGTAAAACTAGCCTCTAGCAAAATAGATGGAGACCACATTGGGCGGCAAACAAAGAAGTTAGCCTGATTTGGTGCGTTATTGCGGTTTGTGGCCGGGTTTACATTATACATACTATTCATAAACGACGCAGCAGCAGGACGGCTGTTTTCGTTGCGGAACCAAACTGTAAACCCGCGAATGTTAGTTGCGTTAGTTGTTTCTGCCGTGGCATTAATATGGAGCGATATAAACATGTCCGGACTGGCGGCACGGCTTATATCCACACGTTGCTGCAGGGTATAAAATGTATCTGTGCTACGGCTTCTTATAACTGTTGCGCCAAGTGCCTCCAATTGGTTGGTTATAAGCTCTGACTGGGCAAGAACAATTACGGCTTCGCTTTTTGCAGAGCCCATTGGGCCAACGGCGCCTGGGTCTGTTCCACCATGGCCTGCATCAATTACAAATGTGAAACCTTCAAATGGACTGTTACCTGAGGAAAGCGGACGCCTGCGGCGTAATACCAGTTGGAGTTCATTACTTTCGTATTTAGCATAAAAACCTTCTAAATGCTTGTCGTCCCGCAATGTCATAAAATATGCAGGTACGCCGTTATGCATTCCGGTTCTTATTTCCGAAAACAGGGTATTTCCTGGGGTGTAAAAAATTGGTGGAGCTGTTGTTTGCATCCCCAGTGTGATAATAAGCTCCCTGCCGTCAAATTCTCCTTGCATAGCCGGGAAGAAAGGAGCTTCCCATTTGATAATATCAAAATAGCTACCTGTTATATACCTGCCTTCGGACAGGAAGCCAAGTGGCGTTGGTGGAACAAGTTCACTGTCACGCCAAGTGCGCACGTGCTCGCTTTCTACCCAACCACCTGATGCAAGCCGTGTCCATTCGCCAGAAATGGCGGCCACACGGTCTGTTTGGCCTTGTAGCATTAACCAGCTAGAGCCACCCGTTGTGCCCGCTTGTGGAAATACCCATGCAGAAGATGTTGTAATTTCCACAAAAAACGGAGCTTCCGTACCAAGCTGGCGGATATGCCCAGCAGCAGTTATAGTACGGGTGTTGTCGTTCCATGTCATGGTGTATACAGGCCGGCCAATGTCTATGATGGCATCATTTGGGGCGGTGGTGCTTAAGGTGAAACTGCCTGTAAACTGTGCTGCCAATATATTAGATGCTGTAGATTGCAAGTTTGCGTTTG
>Ga0123355_10005061_pt1 | contig 19205 bp, 6 predicted proteins | sample TergutEmb28metaG_3_FD_89872 | JGI IMG/M metagenome (GOLD analysis project Ga0123355, IMG submission 89872) | Embiratermes neotenicus P1 segment gut microbial communities from Petit-Saut dam, French Guiana - Emb289 P1 | ecosystem: Host-associated > Arthropoda: Insects > Digestive system > Gut ... | reverse complement strand
TAGGGCTATTTAATTGTATTTATGAGAGGTTTTCCCCTGGTAATCTGGGTTGGGGGTTCCTAACAAACCCAAAAACCCCCCCCCCCCCCCAAAGTAAACACTGTCAAAAACAAAAACAACAGAAAACTCGCCGTCAAAAGACACGACTTAATTTCAGCCCATTGCATTCTAAAATGGAATACTTCGGTTAGTTGAGTCCGGACACTGTAGTTGGTACAGCCACTAGCTATGGGATGGATAATTCCGAGATCAAATCCCGGCAGAGTGGAGAGTTTTTTTTGTTCACCACCAAACCATCCAGACCGGTCCTGACCCTCTCTCCCCTACAGCCTACTATTCAATTGCTACTGGGGTTCTTTCCGAAAAGGAGGCCAGGGCCTCAAGTTGACCACTCATTTCCATCTAGTGCTGAAGTTACAAACGAGTAAGCTACAGGCTGTATCAACATACCCTATATCCCTTGATGGGGTAGAGAGGGACAACTGCAGCTGCTTCGTAACCTGGTTACTTGTAATATGTATGTAATGTGCTGATGTCCCCCTGCAGAACTGCTACTATATGCTTAAGTAACCAAACCTGGGTTCTTTAAATCTAAAAAATTAACATATGACCCATACACTCCGTGCAACCGCTCGACAGATCTGTCAGTTACAGAACCTTTGATACAACAGTAGACCAAACCAGACAGGCTGTATTATAATGACACTATTATTACACTTCACTCATGTTTATATGTTAACCACACAGGAAACACTTATTTTTGTGTTGGAAAGGAGCCCTCTGCCGAAAAGCTCTTGTTGACACCATTCTGGTACTCCCACGGGACTATATGCCAACAATAATGTAGAGAGGTACGACAGTAACAAGTGCAAATTACTGCGACATGCTATGAAATGAACTGGGGCTGGCTATTTGCACAAAAAAAAGAGAGGAAGGTTGTCACAGGATGTTGTTTTGTTACACAACAATACACGCCACCATCTGGCATACCACATCATCAGCACCATTCAAATACTGAATTGGGAAGTTCTTGAGTGGCCTGCCCACATTGCAGATCTGGTGCCTTCCGATTTCTATCTGTTTGAACCCATCAAGAATGCTCTAAGAGGTCATTGATTTGTGGATGATGACGAGGTGAAAAGAGCACTGTATGAGTGGCTTCATAATCAACCAAAAAATTTTTTTCCAGACATTAAGAAGCTTGCAGATTGCTTGGTTAAGTGTAATGAGAAGAAAGGAAATTATATTGAAAAGTAATGTTCTTCTAATGTCCAAAACATAAAGATTTTTAACAAATAAAGTGTGTAAACTTTCTAAAGTATTTACATACTATCCCAAGACTAAATTAATGCTGTGTTATTATGCTGACACAGTTCTGACATGGTTCTCCTTCGACCCCTCAATCAGCTGGCAGGTCACCAATTTGGCAGCAGTCCCATGCACTTTCAAATGCTCTCAACTGACACCAATAAAATGCCTAAAATGTCAGCAACTTCATGAAATGCAATTCTTCTGTTTTTGGGCACAAGTTCCTTCATTTGCTTCATCAAAATGTTCATCAGTTTTGATCCTTGGAGGATGTCTTGAGAATGAGGCATCACACTGTTTTTGAACTTGGCAAACCACTCAAAAACTTTAGTTGTTCACCTTGCCTGCCCTACAAAAGCTACTTTCAGCATTTTAATATTTCTGTCGCATTTTCCCCCACTTTAAAGCATAATTTCTTGCAGACATGCTGCTCTTTCAAGCCTGTAATTTTCTACGAACATCATAACCACAAATGGCACAACCAACCTGTACTTAATGAAATATTATTCAACTATCACACATGCTACAGGTTACCCAAGCAGGATATGTCCCAGTAGACTCTACTGTATCTACGTCCAGCAGTAGAAGATTGTACTAGCAGCAGCAGTGTCACCTCATAGTCAGTCCAGAAACTATGTAATTGCAACATGTGAAGATTTGTACCAGGTCGCCTTGAAGATGAAGACGAATTTTATGAAACCTCAACATATCAGCCCCCAGTGACATGGTACAATTACATAAAAATGGACACAAAATTATTTTAAAATTGCCATGAATGCCTCAAGTATGTGATTTATTAGTGTGTGACAGGAGTCTAAGGTGCATCACAAAGACATTTCTCACCAGAAAAGACTGAATATATTATATTCTTATGTACAATTAACAAATAATCTCATTGTGGCATATTGTAATTAAAAATGAGCATATATAATAAATCTATCTATGGTTAAATGACAACACAGTAAACAAAACTTACCACCACATAAAGAATTGAACTGAATTCATTCAACTCAATGGCATCTTGTACTTACCGATTTTTCACAGCTATACATAAAATCACAATGAAGGACTAGGCATTGTATTAGAATATTATATTTACTGTAGCACATCTTACCAAATATCTTGTCTTTGGCTGTCAATACTGGGTTATTTTCTCTGTAGGGACTACATTTTTTATTCTCTATGTGACTATACAAATTGTTAAATCTTATCATTGTGTAAGCAGAAATAGAAGAATTAAAGTTTAACGATGTCAAAACGGTAAAATGTTATCCAATAACAGTAATACTGGAAGCATTAAACTAGAAGATATCTAGCAACCTAAGAAAACAGATTTCATTCAGTTCACGTCTATGTGCATCACATCTGTCAATTAAAGGTAAGGAAGAAATGTGAATTTGTAACATTAAGTTGAAAAGTTACTGGAGGAAGTACTTCTTCTTCAGGAGTTCCAATTGTTCTTCAGATGATTTCTGGGGCGAGCTGGTGGATGGATGCTCTGTAAGGGAATCTATAACAGAGAAAATGGAATGTGTGTATTGAGATTGCTCATTCAATTGGTGTACTTATGCTGCTACCAAAGCATCACTCTTCATTCATCAGATTCCCACTGACAAACAGGGACAGGTTAAGCATCAGGCTCATTCAGCTATGTTGTGTATATATTCTGTATAGGTTCTACTCTGTGTATTTATTGTAAGGCCAACACAAAATTAAAATTAGGATAGACTGTAGCAAGTTGTGGTCCACAAACATATAAATTAGTTGCCTTCCTTTTGTCCTATCAGACAAAACCCTGCCATTTCAGCTGTGTGTGTATGCCTTTGAGATGCATGGAATTCTCTACTGAGAACTGGAGGGTTAGAGTACTATAATGGTATATTTCAATTTTTCCCTCTCACACAACAACACATACTTTTGTCTGGACACTTGCAGAGTGAAGGTTGGTAAGACAATCATCTGCTAGTTTTACAGTACCTCTATTAACATACATTAACAAAAGTTATTCTGTTCTGTAGTGAGTAACTGCATTTTGTGGTTGCCAACCCATTACTGTCATTTATGCAATCTGAGTAGTCCCTAAATTACAGGCTAACTGCCTGGCTGATGAATTTGAAAATTACCTGCCACTATCTGGGGTTATGACATCTCACATACCCTGCGACATTATGTACTGTGAAAATGTGTTACGGAAAGTGTGTGGTTCAAACCTTTCCCTGAAGTGAAGGTGTGGGTTATGGTCTTCTCGATTACAAACTTTTCTAGTTTGAGAGTTGACAATCATACTGACGCACCAGTACGTGTGTGTTTGCGGATGCTCCTCTCTAGCTCTCTGCGCAAGATGTGACTGAAAGGATGGTCAGTTTGCCAGGCATCAGCTATGCTGGTCGTCATTGCAACTGCTGGACTGGATACAGAATTTATCACAGGTTGTACTGGACTTGACCGGTGTATGGGAGATCTCATATCCAACAAGTAACCTTTAGAATTTAGCTCCTTCTCCTTCCTGTAATGATAAAATACAGGCAGGAACTGTATGTTTATACAAAAACCATTCTAAACCATAATTTGCATCTCCCAGCCACTACCTTCATCTACACTATGAACTTATCACAAGCAGAAAATACACATCCTATTCTGTCTTGTGGTTTCATATGTACACCCCACCTTAACTCTCACAAGATGGCCACAAGTCATACCTGTAGGAAAAGCTCACTAACACATATACATTACCTCACCAATGAGTGAAATATTTGTAATCAATTTAATTAACAAAACATGGATCATCATACTAATGGTCATTTTTAAGTACATCCTATAATAATACCTGCATGAAGACTACTGTGACACTAAAGTCAACTGGAATTTCTTAATGTTAGTACATTCAAGATGAATTTATATAGCTGGTGTCCTGTCTGGATGCATAATAAAACACAACTAGCACATAAAAATCACAAAAACTGTTAGAAGCACTTACAAATTGGAATTTGGGGCAAGGTTTACATTGTATGATTTTTCTATAAGTTTCTTCCTCCTAATTTCATGTTTTTTCTCACACTCCCGTGTTAACTTCTCACATTTTTCTCTCAATTCTTTTTCTTCCTCTCCTTTGGCTTGTAGAGAAGCTTGAACTTTGGCCAACTCAGACAGAAGTTTAAGTCGTGTCTCCTGAAAATCTTGCTTCATATGGGATTCAGTTGCGTTCCTTAACTGGCTAAGATGGGTTTGTTCTTGAACCTAAATGAAAGTTAAAGGGTTGAATTCAGAGTTATATTTGCAGCATTTATTCACCCAAAGGCATTTAAACTTATAACAAAAGAACAGGTCTTAACAAACCACATATCCTCCAAGCAACCTAAATAAAGCACTTAAATTTTCCTGTATCTGAAACTGAAAGTAATGTAAATATACAGTTAATATCACAATTCAAATCATTCATAATATCCTTGCATATGCCTGCATATGGCTTCTTTCTGCCATCAATTAACAACATTTATTAATGCCAGATATCTACTAAGCAAAGATACTGATATCTCTGCCTAATATTAAGAAATATATGCATTACTTTTAATGCCTTTAACAAGCTGTGTGACTAAGTTCCACTGATGACTGTTCTTCACCTGCACATCCATACTTGCTATAAGACATGTTGTTGGGAGAATACTTAATAACAATACGTCAAACACAATCATATTTACTGTATAACAATATTCTGTTAACAATAACATACATGTTTCGTCCTAAAGTGGCCATCATCAGGTTACAGCAACATATAAATGGATGTCAGGTATGTTATTATTACGTGTGTAATGTAAGGGTGAGCTCTCACAATAGACACACATAATTATACCACATTTACTTCCTCTTATATTTGTATATAAAGCCTGATGATGATCCTTGTAACCTGAAACATGTAGTTTATTGTTAACAAACAATGTTATCCAATAAACACAGTTGTGCTTGACAACAAACAAATAATTATTCGCTTACAGAAACAAAATCAGATGTCCTTAATTAAAAAAAAAAAAAAGAACAGTAGAAGAATAGAACTGGGTAGATGTGAACTATGCCAAGTAAGTTGCGGTAAATCTGCCTCCACTGCCACCCCTTCTTCCTCCCTCCCTCTTTCTTTGTCTTCATTTTTCAAATTTTGTATTAACACAAGTACTCACCTGAATTATGCAGCTGTATTATTATAATGTATGTTTCACAAGTTAATATACTAGCTGCATAAGTGACAACAGAAGTGCAAGTGATGCAGATATTTCTGATATTTTTTTTTGTTATTCACTGGCAAGGTTCTATGTTTGACTGTGACTGCAGACAAACAGTTTTATTTACAAGCAGCACATATTTTACAAGCATTTTGTTTATTACAATATCCTATTTACACAAAATACGAATTAGTATGTTAGCCTTTGAAAGGCTCTTCTCAAGATCTGGCATCTTCAACAACTTGCTGAAAATCCCAGAAGCTGAACCTTGGATCAAATTTGTCTCATACGAATTCCATCAGAGATTACAAAAAACAATAAAGGCAACTTAATTGTTAAATAGTCTTATATCAGTTCACTACGGGCTTCCCTCGCCTCCTTAATGGACTTCTCCCAGTCAGATGTGTTGTTTTACCTCTCTTTCCAATATGTAATTTCACATTTATTAATATGTGTTTGTACACAGTTCTACCATCTATTTTTTGGGCTATTTATTACTTACCAAGTTGGGAATAAGTATGGTTGTTATTTATGTCGAAGAAACTCAGGGTCAGGCTCATACACATTTGTGATTTACGTTTCAAAGTGCAGTGGCAGGTTATACTCCATGGTAGGTGGGATGAGATGTTTGTATATCCCTTTGTATCACTGGTAAATCTCCTAGAACTCATGTATGAGGCATAAACTGCTACTTCTTTAGTTACCACAGTGGGTGACCATGACAGATTTATTCTCGAGCATTCATCACTTCAGCTGAGGATAGCAAAGTAACTGCTGGTACTCCAGGTGAACAGTCTAATATCTCAGAGTCCATGGCATGACCATGTCTACAGAAGTACCAGCCAGACAGGCAAGTTGGAAGATGGCAAGGAAATGGGTTGTGGTACATATCTAGTTCAGCTGAGGATACTGCATTAGCAGAAGTGAGGTCGAAAAACCTTGGCCTGATCTCCCCCAGGAAACAGAGGTGATCTCTGTCACTTGAGTGCAGGAAATTTATCTCAAAGTCATGTTTGATCCCTAAATACATCCTTGCTGAGACAAAGTCTGTTGAAGCTCAGGGATTTTGCACTTTACATAACAGAAAACATCCCTACCAGCAGTTAATAAACTAATTAATGTTTTATATAAGTAGTATACTTCAAGAAGTAAAATCTCTTGTACAAAATGTGCTTCTTGCCAACAAAACTGTTTGTCTGCTGTCACATTCAAACACAGAACCTTTAAATTGGCTTGCCAGTTAAAAGCAAATCACAAAAAAGTAACAGAAGTACCTAATTTACTCACACTTCTACCTTCACCAATGCAGCACAGTAACTTCTGAACCATCTAGTTGAAAAACATAAATGTACAGCTGATTTTATTGGTAGCTACTGGACTATGCCAACAATTGCTATGATTATATAGCAATGGGGACAGACATGAAAATAAGGCACATGGGTGGGATGATACCGAGAGGAAAACTATCCTAGTGCCACTCCATCCACCACAAATCCCACATGGACTGTGCTGGTAATGACCCCAGGCCTCTGTGATGGGAGGTCAGTGGCTAACTGCGACATGACCCTGCAGAGTTGAAACGAATATTTCTTTGAGTATAACGTCTGAAGGATGAAGGAAAAAGCTGATATCACAATGCCAACTGGCAGAGTTTATACATCAACTCTCTTCTCCTGGTGACCTGTGAAATGTCGAGTATGCTTAAGAGATATTGGGCATAAATACTGTACAAGCCTGAAGAAAAGGTGACATCACATCTCCTATTTGGGTCTGTGGAGGAAAAAAATTTCTCAGAAAATGTAAAAGCTGTAATAACAACATTAACAAAGGTTAAAAGAGGCAGATATAAGATTAAAAGTATGAGAATGGGCTGAAGAGTTTTGCCTCCTCTGTCACACATTTTATTAGTGACGAAAACTGGATAAAACCAGTTCCAAGTAGGCACATACATAACCTTGAACCTACAGCTATGCCTAACTCTGGTTGAGTGCCAGTTGAAATGAAAGGCTGTGAGGATGTGCAGTTCAAACAACATACCTTCACCAAGTTCTTGACTGCAGAAAAAAATTCCTCCCTTGACATTCATCACTGTATGCAGGCAGTGTATGGGGATAAATGTGTTGATGTAAGCATAGTTAGATGTTGGGTACAAGAGTTTCAGCAAGAAGAAATGGGGGAAGCATGGTTGTGTGGGGAGGCCAATGACTGCAACAGATGAGTCACATCATGAATGTGTTGAAGAAATGATTCGAGAAAATGGTCATATCCAACGGGGGAATCTCTAAAGAAAGAGTGGGACACATTATCAATCTTCTTGGATTCCAAAAAGATTGTGCCAGGTGGATATCAGAAAATTGATAGATGAGATGACAGGTGAAAGAGCCAGAGTTCCAAGGGAACTTCTGGGTCATTTTGAAGAGAAAGGTGTGAGATTTATATGGCTGATAGTGACAGGTGATGAAACTTGGGTCCATCATTATGATCCTGAGAACAAAAAAACAGTTTATGGTATACTGCCACAAAGAATCACCAGCACCAAAGAAATTCAAAATCAAAGCCTCTGCTGGAAAAGTTATGTTGACTGTATTCTGGAAACCTAAATGTGTTTTACTCACTGACTTCCTGGAAAAAGGTGCTAGAGTCAACTTAGAACTCTGTATTGAAAACTTAAAAAATCTCAAAAAATGCATCACAAGGAAGAAGGCAGAAATTTGAGACATCTTGTTCCAACAAGACAATGCCAGGCCTCACACAAGTGCTGCCACAACTGATGCCATTATATGTTTGGGGTTTACAGTGCTACCACATCCAGCCTACAGCCTGGACCTTGCTCCTAGTGATTTCCACTTATTCCCCAAAGTGAAGGAAGAGCTCAGGGGCAAAACTTCATCTCTGATAAAGAAGTAAATACTGCGATATGCCAGTGGTTGTGGGAGAAAGGAAAAGACTTTTTTAAAGACGGAATTCAAATACTGGTCAACCACTGTCAATAGTGTACTGAAGCTGGAGGAGATTATGTGGAAAAGTGATTATGCAAAGTTGTAAATAAAGGTTAAAGGTACACATATCTTCATGTTTCACTTACATATCTCACTTCCTTCATTTTTTATTTAGCTAGAGGCAAAACTTTTCAGTCCACTGTCGTATATATTACTGATCTACTGTACCACATAAACATCAATCAATACATCCTTTTTAACACAAACACGTCTCTTTACACATGATAGCTGACACATTACTGAGAGATGACAGAAAGAGTCGCTCATAAAGCAACCCTTACTTTTCTATGTGGTTATTTCTTTCTTTCTTGTTTTTTAACTCACCTTAATTTCAGGATTATACAGTAACTGTAACTGACAGAAGTAGTAAAAAAAGACTATAAACAAATAACAGATACAATGAATGACTGTATCTAGGACATCAGCTGTATTCTTACATGATGTCTGGCATCAGACTTGAGACAATTTTAAGTTCTTGAATTTTTGTTGCACTCAGTGTACAAATGACAGTGGTATGTCAACAGATATACCTGTTTTTCTATGAATGTATTGATTTGGCACAATTTTTCATTGAGATCATCACGTGCTGCCATGTCAGCCTCATATTTTGCACGACTCAGAGCCATTTCATAACTGTTTCTCAACTGCTCCATTTCGTAACGTGACACAAAATCTTTGTCAAGGCGATTACGTAGGATATCGAGCTCTCTCTCTACTTGCAACTTTTCCTAAAATAGAAAACAGAGATTAGACAACTTCATACTACAAACAAGATTAGAAAACTGAGATTCAACATTTTCATGCAAAAAATGAGATATATTGTTATAAAATTAAGCTTTTTCTATTCCAGCTAACTCCTACATTTGGCAGTAGAAGTTATTGCGCAGGTTTTAAAAGTCTCAGTTAGCAAAGGAAAGGTTAAAAGCTTCTGTGAGTTTTCAGACTTCTTCTTTTAATCTTGATAGTAGGAGGGTACAGAAACTAAATTATTCTTTGCAGATTCTATGGTTCATTTGATTATGGGAAACATTTTTGTTAATACCTAACGTGCAAGTGGTTTACCTATATTGGAGACTAGCCAACTGAAGAAGTCACAATCAGGGACACTACGGTGCAAGCGGAATGATCAGCAGTAATAAAAAATGCACATAAATATCCACCACTGCAGAAGTAATTAAATTAGGCACAGTGCTTTAAAATTGTGACTACTACATTTTATACATATGTTTTGGCAGAAATGTGAGATTTGTAAACAAAGGAAAACCACATTAACAGAATCAATTTTAGAAAAGGGTAACAGACGGGAATGTGAAAATTATACTTGGAACAGTGTAATGAACATCTGCTATTAAGTTTTATCAAGGATAATAAATAAAATACTTCAAATTATACATAAAATTTACTACTAAAGAAGCAAAGTGCGTTTACAAGGGTTAATATTTACTATAAAGCAGGTTTCAGGAAACAACATAAGGGTGTTTAATTCAGGAACATAACTAGCATATACAGATCTTGTAAAAACACTTGTTCAAGTAAACTTTGGTATAACAGAGAATACATACATTATGTGATTCCACTTAATATGAAGCACATGAAGATAAACACCCTGTTACACACCAGGAGAAAATCAGCAAAACAAATTTTAACTAATAAAGGGTTTTCACAGCAAAATATGCAGCAATTTGACTGTTACATGCTCCAATATTTGGTATCTGTAAATTTTAAATTCCAAAGGACTTTGCAAAATTTTGTGTACTGTTGACTGTGGCATGTTTTACTGTCTGGCAGCTTGTCTTGTTGATCTTCTCAGACTGCCAACACAACTTGCTCAAACTCATTCATCTCACCTTCAGTAACTGGTCAATTGGGGCTTTACTTTTACAAATGCAACAACCTCAGTGAACAACTTATACTACTTGTAGAGGACTGTTATCATTGCTGGTTTTGTACTAAACTCCACTGGAGATTTCCTTTTGCAGTATAACCACAGGATCTGGATGCATGATACCAGGTAAAACATTTAGCTTTCTGTACTTCAGACATCGTTTTTCACAACAGTGGTTTTCATGCCACAGTTAGTAAGACTTGGAAATTTGACGAGCACAATTTCAAAACTCAGTCAGTTACGTGAAAATGTTTAGTCTTTATTTGTGTGTTTTTCAGTTCATAAGAAATATTACATTAAAATGATCTACACTTCAAGTGTTCATCCTCTATTTTAAATTTTTGAAAGCATAAAAACAAGGGCTGGTCATATACTAAACTACACAGTAAACACAGGCTACAGATGGACTGTCATCATGCTGGAATACAATCACATAAAACCTGGCAGAGTCATGGTGAATATTTCAATGTCTGTGATTTATTAAGTCTCATTTTAATGCAAAGAGAGCTGTCCATCGGAACTGAAGAATTCCTGATACCTCTCTTATGGCATGTACTGAAGGGATAACCAACCCAATAAATGCTGCCATATTCTATTTATATTTTAAAACAGTAGGATAAAGCATCTGCTAACAGCAAAAGTATATTTTCTGAAAATAAATCACAATGTTCAAATGTAGAATTGAGTAAGGCACTGTTCTTGCAAGAGTCTGCACTCATTTCAAATTAAACACATTTAAAAACTCTTTCCAAAATTCTGTGAGTTTTGAGATAATGATTTGTTCTAGTTATTCAGTGCTACATCCTGAGGGAGTGTCTGGTGAGCAGCACAATCCTGACTATGACAGTGTTAGAAAATAATTGTACCACAGTTCAACAAGAAAGAATTTGAATAATAATTTACCAGTTTTCATTACCTGAAGTTCACATCTCATTTTATTTACTTGAACTTCCAGTGCCAATCTCACTGAACTTTCTTCTCTCACTTTTTGTTCCAGTTCAGCTACCTAAATCCAAACATAATGAATCAATGGTTTTATCATGCTCTTTTCAACATAGTAGCATTAAAGTACAAATGACCCATAGCTGAACAAAGACAAAGTTATATACAGGTTGGGTGATTCATCCCACTGTTATATACAATAAAGCCCAACTATTGTGTCAGTTGAGCACAACTTTTATTTTAGTGGTTTCAAATCTGGCTACAGGTACACATGATGGATTGCAAGAAGCCACCATCGGGCTGTGTATAAGAAGATAAAACTTTACAACTCTGATTAATAGTCATTGAAGGATGAGATTTCAATCTTCTTACACAATAATCATTATGTCATATACAAAAAACTGTGAAGACAAAACCTTTGTATAATACACACATAAATGATGGCTTGGGATTGGAAGGCAGTGTTCAGATACAATGAGATCTAAGATAATCAAGTCTGGCAAATGAAGCACGTACAATCTGCCAGTTTTGATTATCTTAGATCTTGTATCTGAACACTGCCTTCAAGCCTATATGTTCTTAACACGATAACATAATTCTTACATATGATATACAGCTATGACCTAAAGCCATTGTTTTGTATGTAAATCATATATAAAGATCTTGTACTATAGTTTAGATTCTTGGGCCCATTACACCTTACAGTTATTTACAGCATGTTTTTCTACATATCCCTTTCCCAGTCATTGACCTGAATGGCTATTTAATGAGTATCTTCTTTTGTAATCAATTTGCTGATGTTGTCGATAAATCAAGACAATAAGCATTGAAGGATATTATGAAAATTGGAAAGGATGTGGAAGGATGTGTTTGTAGCCTGTTGTAAGGTACTACTCCAGTGTTAGCATGGAAGGACTGAGGAAAAACTATAAGAGCCCTCAGGCAGGATAGTGTCTTGTACATGATTCGGACTGGATGACTCCCAAACACAAATTAGAAAACATCACCGTTTGAGACATACTGATCAATGATGCTCTGTAAGCTGACAGAAACATAGTTACAAATGCCTGGTAAGGACGTGAATGAAAAACCTAATCAGTTTGTACAGTTGGCGTACTGGCGCAAGATTCAAACTGAGTAGAAGATTAGGGACTTGCCAAAACACAAAGCTGCATGTTTATCACACTTGGAAAAGGAATAGAATTAAGTTTAAGCTGCACAATACCCCAGACTTTCTACACAAAAAAACAAATTTAGAGATATACACTCACATAAGAGGTGGCTTTAAGAAGGGCCTATCTAAATTTATGTCCCCTATTATGTAACACACACACACACACACACACACACATATATATATATATATATATATATAATCAGAACTACCAAGTACAAAATAAGAATTTCCCATTTAATCACAACACAAACATTATTAGGCAAGAACTATAATGTCACTTCACATTAACCAAAAAGAAAGTAATGTCTCAAAAATATTGGCAGCATATGCTATCACCCACAAGAACAACAACATAAGCATAACATTTTGTCTTTGGAATGCTTACCTGCCTCTGGAATTCAGCCAAGTTTGCATCATAATGTGAAGGGCTTTGCATACCAGTAAGTAACGAATTATTATTAGCATTATTTTGTTTCAAGGCCAAGTTTGACTCTATTTTTCCTTGTTTCCTACTTTCACCGAGTTTGTTCTTCAGGAATTGCAGATCAGATTTTAGTTTCTTTACATTCTGCTGATACTTCCTACATTTATCCTTTTCTAATTGTAGTTCTCTTTGCAGTTCACTATTTTGTATTGAGGGTGCTGTGTTTGTTGCTGCATCCCTGTACAATCGAAAGTTTGCTCTTACAATTGGCTCTTTACTTACTGATGCCAGAGCTGAATTCATATTCTCGCTTGACAGCCCACATAGCATTTGGTTATGGCAATATTTTGTGCCCAGCATCACTTCAGAGCTACAGCTGCTATTATCCTTGTCCATTTGCTGATGCTTCACCATAAGAACAGACTCCTCAGCTAATGTAGGTTGCAGTTTTGGGATGTAATCCTCTTGTGTTTGTTCTGAAGGTAAATTGTCTGATTCAGTTTTCCCATGTGACACCAAACTGCGATTTTGGGATTTATTTTTAAATATACATCCCATGCCTGTGTGCTGCACTGAAGTTCCAGGATACTTGCTGATTGGTAACTCTGTTGACTCAATATTTTTTAATTCTTGTTTCTTTCTATAGCGCTGTATTGGAATTTGTGACGTACTTTCAACATTTGGTGAGTTTTGTTTTGCTTTATTCAAAAGTAAAATATCACCAACATTTTGTTCACTTTTACATATATCGTCTGTCCTTATGGAGAAGTTGGGTTCATCTCCATTTGCTGCAGGCATATTAGGGACAGAGAATACACTTCCCTTCTGTGATGGCATGGCTATATCCAATGTGTCTATATTATTTGTCTTTATGTCTCCAGTTTTTCGGTTTTGTGCTTCTTCTACAGAGACTGGGTAGCCCATGGAAATCAGAAGGGCTAATGAGTCCAGATTCTTATTTGTCACCACCCTATAATCAAAATTACCTACTGACTCATCTTTGGAAGTTTCTTGGGTTTGCTGGATATTATGATATCCATATTCATCCTCCTCTTTGTGCTCCTTCTCAATTAACATTTTCTTTAACTGTGTTTGCAGATCAATATTTTCCTTCCTCAAGTAATCCAGTAAGTTGCAAAGTTCTGTGATTTTAGCTGGATGATGTTCTTTAGTAGCATCTGTTCTGCTTTTATATATTTCTTGCTCCTGATTCTTAAATTTTTGTTTCATCTTTTCAAACTCCATCTTCAGTAAAGTGGTTTCATGTGCATTTGCATCCCGAGCCTCTTTCAGTAGACAGCTGGAAGCTTCTTTTGTTTCTCTCAGTAGTACTAATGTTCTTTCCAGGTCGTCACTTTTCATTTTATATTCTCCAGTCAGATCCTGTAGCTGTGCACGTAAGGCAGCATTCTCCATAGATACATGTACCAGCTCAATATCTGGATCTGTCATTGTCTGAACTGTATGAACATTTGTTTTTGGAGACTGTACTTCATGCACCATTGTTTTGATGTGAAGCTTTTCCAGTTCAAGTCTTACAGATGCTAACTGCCCCTTTAATTCCTTGTTTTCCACTACAATGCCTTCCACAACATCCTCTTTTTGGTCTGTCAACTTTCCTTCAAAAGCCTTTTGTACATTATCCTTAATAAATGCCTCATTTGAACAGCACTTATCTGACAAAACTGAACAAAGTTTTGAAACACAGCACGTAGCTCTTCCCATTTCATTATCTTCCAGCACTGCTCCAAAATCTGTCCCTGAATCATTAAATTCTTTGTTACATTGCCTAATTTTATTCTCAGAAAAGGGTAAATCTGCTTTGCATTTGCCATCCTCAGCCTCATATTTCTGTTCCCATTTCCACTCCAGTGGATCAGTCATGGTTTCCCTGTCTTCTTTAGCCTCTCTTTCTTTCAACTGCACCTCACACAAGCGCAACTGATCTGTTAGCTTTGTGTTCTCTATTTTCAATTTATTTAGCAGGTCCCTGCACTGTTCTGGGAGCTCATAAGCCGAATGTGCTGGCATTATATCTTGTTCCACCACACTGTTTTCTTTTATATTCTCCATAAGTAAGGCTATTTGCTGCTTTAGTTTCTTATTTTCCATAAGCAGTTCATCAGGTGGCTGCACAGTCACTGTCATGGTTTCCTTACTTACCATGTCTTCCTTTTGTTTGATGTGTTGCACAAGAGACTCCATTTGTCTTTGCAACCTAGTATTTTCACTCCTCAATTCAAAGAAAATTTCCTGGGCATGATTTGGACTCTGTTCCCACATCACTGTTTTCTGTTCCAGCAAGTTTCTGCATGCTGTATGTCCAAGTTCATCTTCTTCATTTAGTTCCACATTCTTTCCAAAGGTAATCATGGTTATATCTGTCACAATACCTTTATCACAGCAGCCCACAGTTTTCCCCATCTGATCCCTCAGTTCAGCCACCTGTTTATTAAGTTCATTACTTTCTGCTTGTGTACCATTTCTCTGGTCTGATTTAATTGTAACTTCTTGCTCTTCTTCATGCTGGACACGCTCTAAAAGTATGCCTATTTGTTGTTTCAACTTGGTGTTCTCATCCTTTATCTCAAGCCATAACTCTCTTGGGTTATCACCCAAAAGGTTTATTATCTCTTGCTTCAACAACACATTCTCCCTTCTCAGTTCCTCTTCTGTCACTGAGGTCTCCTCTGAGCTGGTAAACAAGCTATGTTTCAGTGCTTCTGACTTCACCCTTAAGTTTCCCAGTCTCTGCTGAAGTTGTTGACATTGCTCCTTCAGTTCAATGGTCAGTGATGTCAATTCCTCCAGTTGTTTCACTGCTGTGTATGCAGTACCAGTCTCCATGCTCAATTCACTATGTGGAACATGTTTTGTGTAGGGACCTCTCAAGTCCTCCAGTAGCTTACATACAACAGACTCAAGTTTTTTATTATGTTTCAACAGTAAAGATTCAACTTTTGAATACTCAGCATTCAGCAGCTGAATGGCATGCAGAACATCTTCCTAAGACAAAAGAGAAAGACAGAAAAAACATCAACAACAAAGATGGTGACCACATGCAGCATATTATAATATCTCCCCATCTATGTCAATTTCTCACAAGCTATCTCTTCCCTTGAGGTTATCTACAAAAACTTCTATGCATTTATGAATTTCATAGCTTGTGCCAAAAATGCCAAACATCTGATTCTCACTCAATAAATTACACCAATTATACCATATAAGGTAAACAGCAAATGCCAGGAAGCTCCTCAAAATGTACTTTTCTCCATCCTCTTAATGCTTGCTATTTCTTAGTTGTAAACATTCTCATCCATATTGTGTTCTCAGTCTCCTACAATCCGTATTCCTCCTTTCATCAGATACCAAGTTGCAAGTTCATATAAAACAGCAGTTCAAATTATGGTTCTGTACATCTTTAGCTTCTTCAGTGATTATAAAGAATGTGTTTATTAACACATGCTAAAATCTAAGCAATAATTGTAAGTTATAACATGATTTTTTATTATTTTAATCTGATAATCTACACTGTAAAAATATATGTAATAACATAAACAAAAACAAGAACAAGAACAAGAATGGGAAAAGAAAACAACATAATAACAAAAGACTACTACTACTACTACTACTACTACTGATAATGATGATAATAATAATAACAGTAATAGTAATAAATATTCTATGGCATGTGGTGTTTCTTTAATAATGGCAAGATGACATCCAATAACAAGCACATGTGAAATATGTGTCATTAAAATGAAATAGGGCTTCTAAAAAGATGTGTCTAAGACATGCTGAAGAGGCAGCATTATGAGGCAACAGCAAAACAAATAATGGAAAATTAAATGTTTTTTAAACACCACAGAGGAAGGAAGACATGAGACACAATTAAATTTATGACATTCAAAGAATGGATGATGAAAATATGTAAACAAATATTAAAATTGGATTTAAGAAGACATGAGAAAACAGGGACAGACCAAACATAACAGTGTGTAGAATTGCGTAGAAGGCCAAAAGAATGGCACTTGAGATAGCAGCTTTGATGTTACATACATACATACATACCTGTACTTTAGTGCGCAAAATAACATAACTATTTTCTTTTGCTTCCTCAATTCTCTGAATAACTTGTTCCACTTTATCCCTAAGATCTTCTCTTTCAGTATGCCTGGTGTGGCCTTCACTGGCAACTGAAGGTTTACATGAACTGAGCAACTGCAGTTTTTTGACACAAGTTTCATATCTAAAAGTAGGAGAAGAAACTGCTTTAAAAATACGTGTTTCAAAATGTTTATACTGAGAGTAATAGAATGGCAAATAATGTGTACTGGTGACTAATATGGATACATGTTGACACCAAACACAGTTAAGTGTGAAATGGGTTAACAAAACAAATTTAGATATGAATTTGAGTACACTAGAATTACCTGAAATGAATAAAGTCTGGGTGATGGCATCAATGTGTGGTGTGCAACAAACAGCTACAACATACGACTGGTCTCTTATGAATGTGAAACTGATCATTAGCTGCTCTGTTACATAAAAATACCCAGTTATTTTCTTTATACACAGAGTTAACTTTGAGACTTCAGTTGTGGCATATATGTTCAGAAAATCATCACCACCAAAACAATATTTTTTTAATATAGAAAACATCTTATCAGTAATAAACTTTATCACCATAACTGCTGATCTGTATCCCCATGGATAAAAAACCCTTGTCCCATGTGATACTTTTCACTCCACATTCACATCAACAAAAATTATGTTCTGCTCAGTCTTTACCACCCTGTTCTCCCACTAAGTTGAACTTACATTGTTTGGCTAACTGTCTTGTTTCTATTTAATGCATGCTATGCTATACAGACTTGTGACTTTCCAAGTTCTAAATCTCAAGTTCATTTTCCATCAATGGTAGGAAATTAAGAAATACAAGCTTGGGATAGCCTCTGATAATGAATGATGGTCACATAATTTTCACGTAAATCCATAAACAGATTCTGAAGTTAAGAGTGGGCACAGATGGAGGCAGGGACTTATGCCAATTTTCCTAAGGAACAGGACTTAACAAGGACATAAGATGGAAATCCAGAATATCACAAAGTTACACTTTTAGTAGAAATAAAACAAGGCAGAATTCCTTTAACCCAGCAATCACAGAACCAGACATGTGCCAGATTATCAGACAGCACCTACACTGGCCTAAGCATGATTTCAGGCTTCCATCACAAAGTAGATGAGATCTGTGCTCTTCTGGGATATTACACAGTGTATAGTGGTAATTCCTTACCGATGTTTTGGGACAACCTACCGGTCCCATCTTTGATGGTCAAGCAAATCAAGACTTGGATTTCTGGACACTTGAAGATGGGACCAGCAGGTTGTTCTGAAACACTGGTAAGGAATTACCACTATATGCTGTGTAATATCTCAGAAAAGCGCAGATCTCATATACTGACCTAAGTTCTTACAGGTAATTTTTTGTTACTGTTCATATACTTGGGCTGCACAACTAATCAGAGGTGCATTCCATTTGGATATATCCTTCAGCTGTTTTTGCAGCCAGCCCCCAAAGAATGTGTATAAAAAGACTAGGGTTTTTAAATTATCATAGGCCCAGTCACAGCCTTTCCTTCAGAATGCACTGTTGTAAACCACTGTCCCTTGAAAACGTCCTTCCCGCTTTCACAAGAAGCCATAAACGACTGTAAAATGTTCTTCCATTTTTTTATATTGGGATAGCAGACAATGCACAATCTCTCTTTGGCTTCTGCTGCTTTCAAGCTTCCTAATTATCTAAATTTTCTGATGAACTGTTAAAGTTGCATGTATCCTCTTGACCACAGTACCTTCTTTAGTCAGCTCTTGATCTTTTGAAACTGTTACAATAAATCAATGGGCTCAATACAGTCTGGACAGCCCAAGGTAAAGTCACGGAATCAGTTCATGCACCGCAAGTTATGAACAGCAAAAATTCCAGTCTTGGGACTATGTTTCTCAATTGCTGAATTATTAGGAGTGCCAGATTAAAGGAGTTCTACTTATTAACTTCCACTAGCATGCTGGCTGCATTTGGAAAAGAAGGAAGGAACCAAGTCTATTTCTTGAAAGTTTACTGACAGTAAAGAATGCCTGACATAGTTCATGTACTTATTAACTTCCACTAGCATGCTGGCTGCATTTGGAAAAGAAGGAAGGAACCAAGTCTATTTCTTGAAAGTTTACTGACAGTAAAGAATGCCTGACATAG
>Ga0123355_10005060_pt1 | contig 19205 bp, 9 predicted proteins | sample TergutEmb28metaG_3_FD_89872 | JGI IMG/M metagenome (GOLD analysis project Ga0123355, IMG submission 89872) | Embiratermes neotenicus P1 segment gut microbial communities from Petit-Saut dam, French Guiana - Emb289 P1 | ecosystem: Host-associated > Arthropoda: Insects > Digestive system > Gut ... | reverse complement strand
GGGATTTGCAGTAATTATGATGAAAATATTAGGCTCCACAGTATAAAATTTGAGATGAGAAGAATGAGATAGGCGGGGCATGTAGCACGTATGGAGGAGGGGAGAGGTGTATAAAAGGTTTTGGTAGGGAAACCTAGCGAAAGATACCACTTGGAAGACCCAGACATAGATGGGAGGATAATATTAAGATGGATATTCGAGAAGTGGGTTGGAAGGCATGGACTGGATTGATCTGGCTCAGGACAGGGACAGGTGATGGGCACTTGTGAATGCGGTAATGAACCTTCGGGTTCCATAAAAAGCGGCGAATTTCTTCAACAACCGAGGACCTGTTAGCTTCTCAGGAAGGACTCTGCTCCACGCAGTAAGCAAGTACATATGCACAAACTGTAGCCGCCACTTGAGCAGGCGCCCGACATTTGCGCACTGCTGTTGTCAGCCACATGTTTTACGTAGCACCAGTCAGCAGCAGAATCGTGCGAGGATGGTAAGTGGATCGAAAGTGCTGTTTTTTGCATTTGCGTATAGGAAGTGTGTGAAGCTACGGAAAACCTCAGAGCGGTTGCTTTCGGGTCCCAACTTCCGACTACAGCCACAATTCGAGTTGAGCGTCGAAGGAGAACCAAGGTATTGGGAACACGAGAGAGTTCTGAGGATGCGAAGGGCACAGTACCATCTCTCAGACTGTCAGTCGCCGGCCTTGCACCACGGAGGCCCAGGCTCAATCCCATGAGAGTCTACATGGGATTTATGTTAGACAGTGTGCCACTAAGGTTTTTCTCGAAGCATCATCATCATTCCACCAATGTTCCGTACTCATTCGTTCATCGCCAACGGTATATAACCTTAGCAACTGGCAGAATCTTTAAAAAACACACTGGAAAACGCAAAGATTCCAAGACTACAGATGCAAACAATGTGTCATGCAGTACAAATGTCACCTTTCTAATGCCATTACAATCTAATTTGTCCGAGAGCCGATAGAATGCAGCAGTAGCCTTACATGACAATGCATAACGGAAGTGATATGATATGCAGCAGCCAGTTACCGCATCACCTCGAATATAGGCCGAATCCCTATCGACAGTGCTGACGGCATGGCGAAGGCAACCGGTACAAAATACTGGGCCCCGCTAATCCCGAAGGAGGCCCCGACTATGTTTTTGTCCCTCTCGGTGGTATCACTGTCTGTATACTGTGCAAATGAACCCTTTCAGACCGAGAAAAAGTCACTCTGCAACTGACGGTCAGTCTTTCCGATTGAGTGTAAAGATTTTTAGCCGGCCCGGGGCCTGAATTTTTTTTAACTAGGGCTCGAATCGGTTCTTCGTGGCTCTGCTTATCGACATATTTAGAGATAAGACTAAGAGATTCTAAGCGGTGTAATACAAACAACAATACAGTTTAAGAAAGGCACTTAGCTTGACTGGCTACGAACTTGAAAGACGGCATCACGAAGTGCCAGAATAAATATGTAATAAAATTAATTATATACGTCAGCACTGGCTTTTTTTGGTTATACATAAGGCTACATGTTTCGACCCATCAGTCTGCTACGTAGACCTGAAGATGACCGACTGATGGGTCGAAACATGTAGCCATATATATAAATAAAAAAGTTAGTGCTGACGTATATAATTAATTTTACTCTACATTTAAGAAAGGCAGACAAAAATAAAGTCTACATATGTAACTGACGTAAGACAGACACTTCACATAATACAAGACATCTTCATTCAAAATGGCCACCTGCCCTCCAAGACGTCGATTATAAGCTGAACTCCAAATTTCGTGTGAGGTTCGTTGCAGAAACAAAGAGAAACCTCGCCTTATATTCGGACTCGTACTTGGTGTCGGTATAACAACTCGCTACGGGTTGAACGGTCCGGGGATCGAATCACGGTTGAGGGCGAGATTTTCCGCACCCGTCCAGACCGACCCTGGGGCCCACGCAGCCTCCTATACAATGGGTACTGGGTCTCTTTCCCAGGGGGAAAGCGGTCGGAGCGTGACGTTGACCACCCACCCCCATCTAGAGTCGAGGTTAAAGATAGAACAGAGCTATACCTATACTCCCTCTGTGGGCCTTCGTGGCCTGTTACAGGGTGAACTTTACGGCGCTTGGTAGTATTTTGCTAGTCAAGGCTCCCTTTCGTCACCCCTATCTCTCGCTGTGCAATCCAGAGCAGCTGCTTTCAAAGGCACAATAGTCAGTCTATAGCTGCACAAGGCGAAGGGAGAGGGAACCAATTCTAAGGGGTAAAGGCGACATCGAAAGCCCCACTAGAAAAGCCAGTGGGTCTGTTCTGGCTTTGTGACGAGGCAAACCGAGGCAAAACTCGGCATGATTTATTTACGTGAGGATTCAATTTCCAGATTCTTTAAACACATTATAATTCATTAGATTTACCGGTGCTGACTTGGGCTTGTGCAAAAGTGGGTTACGAGACGGGTTTCTAGGTGCATTCGCAAAAATTGCAAAAAGCAACTATTAGCCCCGTCGTTTCTGTCCGTCCGTCCGTCTATCTGCTGTCCCTCTGTCCACACGGAACAACTCCGATCCCACTGGACGTATTTCAATGAAATTTGATATTGTATTTTTCGAAAATCTGTCGATAAAATTAGAGTTTTAATAATATCTGACAAGAATAATGGGCACTTTTCATGAATACCTGTGTACATTTATGGTAATATCTAACTGAATCTTTCTTATAACGACGATCTTTCTGAAACAAGTTGTAGAGAGAATCAAAATACACATTTTAGGTTCAATAACACTTCCCGCCCCCCCTTTCCGAAAATCGTGCCGTTTAGGAGATAATGTGGAAAAGTTTGGTGCAGCAGACAGGCCACACAGCTGACAATATAATATGGCGCAGAAGAGATGCGATTTGTCTGCCGGATAACTGAGACAAGAATACGGACACACACTCTTAATGTTCAGTAGTTAATAATAATAATAATAATAATAATAATATTTATTTACTGCAATTGGGTTGTTACCCGGTGGCAGTGGTTATTTTACATGTAAACAAAACATGAAATTGGTTCAATGTGTAATAAGAAACCAACTAGATGTCACTTAGTATTATATTTATTTCTCCTTATAAGTTGCTCAACATGTTTCGGGCCACCTTGTGCCCATCTTTAGGAGTTGACGACTTAGTGGTATTTTTTCACGTGTGGTGTAGTGTCGTGGCTGTGTAGGCAATCAGATCCGGTTGGCTGCTTGTGTGTCCATTGGGAAGCACGTAGCACTTCCCAATGGACACACAACCAGCCAACCGGATCTGACCGCCTACACTGCACTACACCACACGTGAAAAAATACCATTAAATCGTCAGCTCCTGAAGATAGGCACAAGGTGACCCGAAACATGTTGAGCAACTTATAAAGAGCAACTTATACGGAGAAATAAATATAATACTAAGTGACATCTAGTTGGTTTCTTATTCCACATTGAACTACAAAGCACGGTCAACCACACATCAAATGAAATTGGTTACTACCAAATTTAAGTCGGTAGGGCTACATGAGAAGCATGTAGTGGCAACTTGGAATTTTGGGAACCATCTAAGCATTTGTTTTTAGGCACAGTCTACTGTTAACAGCAGTACGAATTATTTTGTGACTCGAAAACTGTGCAAGGGGACCCACTGTTGAATTTCCTTGACAACAACGAACACACACATTGTTGACAGCTATAGTTATGCCAGCAACTGAACGTATCCTGTTGCTGGGTAGGCATGGCAACAGTCAAGCGAACGCGTCACAGTGTTACGCTGTACGTAAACTGTCTGTCTTGTTATATTCAAGTAATTACTGCAAACACATAAAGTCTGCATCAAACAAAGACAGCTAAGCTAATCTGACATTCAGTGGACCGTGCATCGTAATATATTCTTATAATAAAACCAACGAGATACACTACTCTCTCAAATTTATTTTTGGAATACAACTCCACATGTTTCGGACAGTATCTCTGTCCATCATCAGGAGTCTAGAACTGTATACACAGCATAACCTGTATGACACACATACACACACACATATATATATATATATATATATATATATTGCTGTGTGTAAAGTACTAGACTCCTGATGATGGACAGAAAACCTGTCCGAAACATGTGTAGAGTTCTATTCCAAAAATAAATTTGAGAAATTAGTGCGTATAGTTGGTTTTATTATAAGAATACAGCTACGCTACATCATCCTGAGGACCGGACATTCAACCACGATGTACGTGTCTGAAAAGCAACTATAAAGAAATGTTTATTCCGTTAATATCTGTAACTTGGATTGGCTGGAAACGTAGAAATTAAATTTTTAAATGCGTTATTTAACGCCGCTCTCAATTACTTCACGTCGTAATAGACGATTACGGAACCTTGCTATGGTACTGGTAGGGGAAAACCGAAATAGCTGGAGAAAAACCTGTTTCAGTGCCACTTTATTCACCATAAATCTCATACGGACTGGAGTGGAATGGAAACCGGGCGTCCGCAGTGGGAAGTCTGCGGCTTATCGCCCGAGCCATTCTACTTGTCCACTATTGACCATTTGTCGTCGACAGTGGGACATTGCTGTGAGGGCGACAGCACTGTGGGTCTTGTTGAAGGTCTGATGGCTGCCGATCGCGTAGAGCACTTGTGGATAGTTATGTAATATTATGCGAAATAATGTCAGTACAAGAGAGGCAATGTATGTATACCGTATCACTGAGACGCGTTCGCGTAACCATTGTTACGGTGGAAAAGCAATAAGTATTACATATTCTAAGTGTGTGTCTGTAGCTGTAGTCATCCGGCATTCAAAGCCCATGTGCCGTGTAACAATGTCATCTGTGGCCTCTCTGGCTCTACCAAACTTCTGCACGTGATCTCATGAATGGTATGGGTTTCGGAAAAGTCAATTTCGAATATAAAAGTTTTTATTTTTTTCTACAACTTTTGTCTAAAATATTTCTCATTGTGAGAAGAATTCGGCGAGATATCACAAATGTACATCGGCCTTCATGTAAAGTACCCGTTATTATTGCCAGGTTTCAATAAAAGTTGAATTTCTGGACGGAATTTCGAAAAAAAACTTTCAAATTTCATGAAAATACGTCCAGTGACAGCCGAGTTGTTCTGTGCGGACGGACGGACAGACATGAAGAAGCTAATAGTCGCTTTTGGCAATTTTGCGAACGCGCCTAAAAGTGGGCTGCGAAGAATCAAAAACGGAAAGACGCCGTCGCAACGGATTCAACTGTTATGTGCTTCTGGTGAGATGACACCAGACGGCCTCTTACGAACGGACCGCACTACGAAAACTGTAGGGAGGTACGACAAGGTAAGCGACGGAAAACGGAATTACACAAGTTACGGACACAGCAGTGAGTTCTTGCCAAGCCACTGTGGATAAGAGACGATTAAAGATAGCTGTTAACACATGTTACTCGCACTGCAGCCAACATCACATACAGTAGCGTCCATGTCCATCAACACAAAATCCAGTCTTTGGAGACCCCACATCCGATTTCCCATGTCTGGAACCAGACCTACATAAAGCAGGCCCCAGTTTGATAGACTGAAAACCATTGTTAGTTGACTTCCTTTCAGAATTAAACAGGGCCCCGTCACAAGCAGAATCATAACTGTTTTATGAAACGTCGTTAGGGCCCTGTGTGCATCGACTGTTGGAGAAACAAGAGATTATTTGTTGGGAGTCTGATGGAGTGAGTGATAGCTGTGCCAGACGGAGACTGGAAACAGAACACAGGGGGGCAAAAACAGACAGGATCTTACTTCAAGATACTTGGGAAATATATTACATAGAACAGCGAAGATGTATGACACAACACAGAATTGAATTAAAAAAATGCTTTCAGAAACACAGAGCAGAGTCCATTACTGCCCGGGACAGTCGCTCGCTTTGTGACAGCGCACCCACAAAAACGCTCTGTCTTCGAGATTTAACAGCAGAAAAAGACAGTCGAGTTCGCATTATCTAATGACATCTCTCTTGGTGGCAAACTGGGAGCAAGCCTGTGGTCACACAGCTAATAAGAATTATACTAGATACACTTCACTGTGAAGAATCCAGTCGATTCAGCGTAACTTCACGTGCGCGTGACTAGCCCTACTGCTTCGTAAGCGGGAGGTCCCAGTTTGAATCCCTGCCCGGAAACCAACTGCAAGTTTCTGCGAGGTTTTGCAAAGTTTCTGGGCCCAGCCCACTGCACACGATGTGAGCATCTCAGCACGCTGTGTGACAGATGACGGTTAGTGGCAACCTTGTTGTTAGACCGCGTGCAAGCAGTCGCTGGCCGCACAACAATATGACGACAGAATACATTGGGGAGGGGCACGGGTTCAGATTATAGTTATTTAAGCATATTTCGTCATCCCATTCACTTAAACGGCGTATACAAAATTCCCAAATCAAATATATTTTTTTGAAGTGCAGAAAATGTATCAAGTTTCATTAAAATCGGATAAGGAAAAAACCAGTAATTTACATGAAGACCGATGTACATTTATGATAATATCTCGCTTAATTCTTCTTAGAAATGTTTCAGACTAAAATTGTAAATAAAATCAAAACACACGTTTTATGGTCAATATTATTTTTTTTTTCTAAAATGATGCCGTTTGTGAGATAATGTGGAAAAATATGGTACAGCCGGACAGGCCACAAATGACAATATGATACGGCGCATGCGCATTGCATGCTGTATAACTAAGGCTACAGACACACACCCAGAATATGCAGTACTTGCAGGCTTTCCACGGTAACAATGGTTATTCGAACGCGCCTCAATGTTACGTTATACGTACAGTGTTTGTCTTGTACCTTGTAGACAGATGCGTGTTGGTCAGCCATAAAAATGAGACGTATTGTTGCCCTTCCATAGCAACAATGTTCACGCCAACGCGCCACAACGTTACGTTACACTTGCATTGTGTATCACGTCGCAACAAACATTTCGCACCGCAGGCAATAAAACTTTGAGGTTATATCTAACAAAAGGTCTGTGCTTTGCACCAAAACACCTCATAATTACACCAACTTCCATTCATCCGTTTGACCTACGTTCGATCCAAACATAACGGTCCTAAGAAGGCGTACGGACCCTATTTATCTTTTCACATTTATCTTTACTCTGCAGCATGTCTAATTTCTGAGCAGTCAGCACGAGCTCTTGTTTTAACATGAGGCACTGGACTGCAGTAATTGATGACTCTCAATTTATTCAGTCTGAAGCCACTGATGAACCTGCAGTCGTCAGCCATTAATTCTTACACGGTAGGCTGTTCTATGGAACAGGAACAGTAGACCGGTGCTTCAATAAGCATCATGCCATGAAAGTGTCTGGGAGCAATGGAAGTACAGCGCTACGCATTCGTAAATTTCGAGACTCAGATTGCGGTGAGTGTTGGGCTTCACGCTCCGGCATCTTAACCCCCCTCCGAGAAAGGTCATTCTGTACGTACTGAATGGGAGGCTTGGTGGGGCCAGAGCTGATCTGGAATTTTTGTAGCAGAGAAAAATTTTCTGGCCCTGCTGGGAATACAGCTGGAGGAAAACATAAATTCTCGCTGTGTAGTAAGTCGAAAACAAGAGTGAAATGGACAATGAAGTTTTAATTAACCCTTCAGCGCCCAGTGGTCACTATACGTACCACCATTTTACCACTCACAAAACCCACGTTCTGCCCACACAGTGTATTTTTGTATTTTGTGTGGATCTCAGAACAAACAGTGATTATTTCTCCATACGGCATTAACTGGTTGGTTTTTATAACCCAGACGGAGAGTATTTACTGCGCGGTACAAGCTGGGTCTTTATAATTCAGGTTTCAATTTAAAAAAAATTGGCGTTCTGCCCACATAGTGCATTTATGTTTTGTGTGGATCTCAGAACAAACAGCGATTATGTCCCTATACAGCAGTAACTGATTGGCTTTTATAACCGAGGCTGAGTGCGTTTACATATTGAAATAAGCAGTTCAGCTCTTACAATTCTATAATTCTCCGAAACGTCCAGACCGGCGCTGAGACCCACACGGCTTCTTATTCAATGGGTACTGGGGATCTTTCCTGGGGGTAAAACGGCAGGGGCGTGAAGCTAACCACTCACCTCCACCTAGTTCCGAGGTTAACAATGCGTGGTGCTGTACACCAACTCTCCCTACATGCTTTGCATGCCTTCAAGGTGTGGGCTGGGAGGGCTGTGTCATGTTACCTGCTTACAGACCGCCTGCGTCAGTAGCTCTGAAAGCGTTTAATTCCGAGTTTCTCGTTCTGTTTTCAACGTGGATTCACCAATTTCATTTTATACCAGTTCATGCATCATTCATCTGCAGTACGTCACAGCACTGCTTCTGCTGTCTTCCAGGGTTGGCCAGCTTTCTCCTTGTTTGCTTCGACCGTGTGTTAACTCCAATTTTTTTTTTCTCTCTCCGTATTCCTGGCGTTCTACTCGTATTATCACACGATCATTTGCCGCATTTTTAACGTTCCTACACAACTTTCTTTCCGATAAAGCTTGTTCTGTAAAAAAGGTAAAGATGTCTCCGTCCACACCATTAAGGCATATGGCGGGGGTTACAGGTATAGCTCCACTCACTCATAACCTCGGCTCTGGATGGGGGTGAGTGGTCAACTCTCTCCAGGCCCCATCGCTTTAACCCCCAGTATCCATTGAGCAGGAGGCTTGGTGGGCCAGAGCTGGTCTGGATATTTTAGACAAGTGACAAATCCCTTCATCCCGGTCCAATCGAGCCCTGGATCATCCCTACACTGACTGAGCTACACAGCCCTTGTCTTTGTATTGCAACATGCATTTTATCATTTCAGTCTGTTGGCTGTAACAGTGCCATGTTTAAATTATTAATCAAGTCTATAACCTGTGTAATGGCATCCAGGTCATAAACAGTTGGTGGTACATTCTTGCGTATTTAGTTTTTTTCATAACGTCCTGCCCTACTGCTGCTGCTGCTGCTGTTACTACTCCTTCTACTACTATTACTACCACTACTTAGGGCCATAGCCAGAGGTGTTCAAGTTGGTGTGACGCACTCACTACAAATTTGGATGCACCGACTAGGAATTTGCAAAATATCAAAAACAAAAGTGTCGATCAGCCCGCTTAAATGTGCAACACCATACCACATCCACACGGTGCCTCTGTTGAATACAGTGGTTGGAAACAACTCATTTTCAAAAAAGAATGCATATACAAGGTGTTTTATGCAGGGTTATAGAGCACATTATATAATTAAAATGGTGATTTTATGGTCCTAACGAAGACGGTTTTTACACTTACGCACACATAACATATACACGAGGGTGAGTCAAATGAAAATGTTAAATATTTACACTTGTAATAATATACACTTTTAAGGTTTTCATTTGACTCTCCCTCATTTACACACTGTGTATGTATAACAGAGTATTATTTGTGTATATACCTACATGCAACCACACTGGAAACTGCTGCAACCAATGTGTTCATGTTCTGGCTATAGGCATGCTGCTGCTGCTGCTGCTGCTACTACTACTGCTCACTACTAATAGTGAGGGAGTAGTAGTACTGTTCTAACTGCTACAAAAATTTAGACATGTTGGCAATACAATACATGGTTTTGGAATGCCACACAATTCAGTGAACGTGCGGCTGACACTTGTGTCCATTCTACATTTCTGTTACAATAACAGGCGACGACTTCTTCCATTGCAGACTTGTTGCCTGTGCATTGAGGTGTGGCCAAGCTCTCTAACAAGAATTCCGACAGATGGTATCTAACCTGACGGCACAGTATGATGGATAACCATACAAAGTCAGTCAGTGAAGAAATCTACTATCCTCGAGGAGCGACGATCTTTGCCTCGGTCTGTGCTGTTGTTTTCAGCATCATGGGTATAGCAGGTAATTACAGAGCATTAAAATCCGACCATGTTACTTCCACAAGGCATAACAATTCTGAATGAGTTTCACAAGGTTTGCCTACAACTGCCATGCAAATACCCAGATAGCACCTTGGTTATGCCATAACTGTCACTTCCAAACCCCTGTCAACTCACCATTCATGGATCACCCTGCAGTTAAATGTTACATAATCTTTCATACTGATAGCACTGTTCAATAATTCATAAGAAGGGAAAGGAAATTTTTCATTGGATTCCAGAAAGACAATTATCAAACAGCTATTGGGATTCATGAATGGAACAAGCATTACCAGACTGACACATCAGACATGTTCAAGTCTACATAAACAAAGAGCGTTTTAATACACTGGGATTTAACCAACTGCTATGATGAAATATCATCCTCGAAAAGTCTATGTGGAATCAGCTGGTCAAGAATTTATTGTAAAATATGGTTCATCTACCTACCTACTTAGGACCAGCACCTTCATCTTTGTGTTAGCACTTAGGTCTTTCCATGTGTTCCTGTTTCATTTCCATCTCTCATGTGGTCTACCTGGGTATCTTCTTCCTGAAAGGTGGCAACGGATTGTAATGTTTAGGCACATCTGCCTTCACCTGCTGTACTGCAATTTTTTCTGAAGCTCGAGAGTGTATGTTTACACATGGGGCAGGTACCAGCCACCTGCAAAGACCCCAACCTGTAAGATAAGGATTTTCTGTCAGGGTTTACACCCTTATGAGTGTTGGCTTTGTCATGCCTAAAGAGCCTCTCCTCCCCCGTGTTGTAAGACATGCTGGGTTCAGTGAGGCCTGTCTGGCTTGGGGGCTGTGCCAGTAGCCATGCTGTGACTGGCACAGCTGTCAGCCTCATCACACCACACAATCCTCCGCACCACATACAGGTAGTGTCCCTTGCGGAAATGTGAACAGCGTAATAACTATACTAATAGTTAAGCATGCTTAATTCATATTACACAAAAACATATCAAAACGCTCTTCCACTACTGAAGATTCTGGTATAGGAATGTGAAATACATTCCACGATTGGCCACTTTTTGTTTATGGCCAGATATGTCCACATACTTAGGTTCCATAAGCTACAGGCTGGTTTACTCAGGGTTTGAATCACAGCAGGGTGCAAGATATTTTTCTCTTAGCTAAAATCTCCAGACCAACTATGGTGAATAGCCAGCCTCTATTCAGTCGGTACAGCAGCTAGGATGTGAAAGTGAACACCCACCTGCATCTAGTGCCTACGTTAAGAATGAGTGGAACTATGCCTCTGCTCCCTCATTATGTCTTCATGGTGTGGACAGGGAGAAATGTAAGGGCTGCATTAAGATACAGCATAAAAATATTTTGGTATTTTAACCTAAACTCTGAATATAAACAAGAATTGTGTATTACTACAGCAGTTCACATTTCAGGGTCACCGCCACTGAACAGGAGTAAACCAACATTTTACAGGTCTGCAGATAAGAATTTTGTATCCATTTCCACAACCTTGAATTCAGTACAGACAGAGGAATAAAAAAAATATTATGTAATAAATTATCATGTACTTTTGCATTAGAAATGATAAAACAATCCAAAATTTACTGAACTTAAATCATACAAACACAACTAAAAATGGTGACAAGGATAGGATATCACTAGGACTCTTGTATACAGTAATCAGATGTCAATAAAACAGGATTCTTGTGGACAGTGGTAGGGTGTCAGTAAAACAGGATTCTTGTGGTAGGATGTCAGTACAACAAGATTTTTGTTCTTGCATGTACTGTTTTTCTTTTCCCAGGTAACCTTGTAACAGTAATAGCATTACTCCGGTGTTCCAAACTGAGACACCATGCCACTACAGCCTTTGTGATCAGCCTCGCCATGTCTGACCTGCTATTTTGCAGCATCAATTTGCCTCTCACAGCTTCACGTTACATCAATCAAGCCTGGGTGTTGGGTCCTGAACTCTGCCAGCTATTTCCATTCTTTTTTTATGGCAATGTAGCAGTATCCCTTCTTAGCATGGTGGCCATCACAGTCAACAGGTATAGTTTACAACATCCAGCAAGTTACACAATTATTTGTAGCGCCAAGTAAAAATATCTTATGTGTATAGATCTTCACAAAGTAGATCTTTTCTAAAAGTAACCCCAACAAAGTAAGTCCAATATTTGCAAGATTCCAGACTTATGCCACAGAATAAATGGGGCCTTCACTCTTGTGGGCTGACATGCAGTGTTCTTCTTGGACGGCTTGACCCATGAAGATGGGGCTAAAAGGCTGTCCCAAAATGACGGTAACTACCAATCAACGCTGCATAACATCCCAGAAGAGCGAAGAGTTTACCAGTTACAGAATGCATTTTGCAGACAGTCCTGCACCCAGAAGTGACCATATACGATACATGGAATTTGACATTATTTATAGTGCAGTGCATCTTGATGGACAGAAACAAATGACAGACAGCACTCAAAAGGTCTGTCCGCAATTCGTGCATGTCTTCTTTTAGTTTCTGAATGAGTGGGTCTATTTCAGGAAATGTGCTCTTACAGCCACTGACTACAATGCATTTTGTGAAAATAAACACTGAATGGTGATGTACTGTGGGATAGAAATACCATGGGAATTTTTCTCTTTTTCAGAACTTCTAATTGTTGACGGTTAGTTTCTAGTATAGCTGTTCTCTGAGACAGTTACCTGTACAGCCTGTGCCACATATCTTCAGACTTTGGTACTGTGAGCATAAATTCTTTGTTGGCTGATGGGTGTGAAGGAACACTCAAAATCGTGCAAGACTTGAGGCTCTCACAATAGTGAGGCTGAAGATTCAGGTCTTCTGGGATATGACCTATGTCACTAGGTATCTCCCAATGTTATGATGGATTGTAGAGCCTTCAGAACATCATGAACTACTTGTGAATGGCAAAACATCACATCCAAGAAGGCTTGAATCTTCAACACAAAGTCAGTCTGCAGATTATTCAGGTGGTGAAAGAATGGCTTTAAGTTTCTCAAGTCTGTGTTGCCAGATCATGCAAATACTAGCAGTATGAGAAGGTTGGCCAAGACTGTCATATTTATGTGCCACAACTTCAAAATTTCCACGAGGAAGTTTACAATTATGATGACTGTGACAGACACATTGCATTGTCATCAGTTTCTTTGCTGGATTAGACGCTAGAAGAGAAACATGTACTGTGATGGACTATCTGATATTTACCAAAATGTATCGGAGATTTGAGTTCAAACACCAGATATTACATTACATAGCAGTAAATTCACTGAGTATCATGCGGTAGCTTATGAAGCCAGAACAGTAAAGTGTTGCAGATAAAAGTACTATTGCATGGTAGATGTTGCATGTCCTTTCTGTGGCTTTTATCAACCTGGGCATTTATACGACCACTGATCTCTCATTGCAGGTACATTCTCATTTCATACCACAGTCTATATGATAAGCTGTACAGACCATGCTATATTTGCCTGATGTTGGTGTTTGTCTGGGTGTTCAGTTTTTCCATGATGATCCCCCCATTAGTGGAAGTATGGGGTTGTCTCGGCTTGGATCGTCCAACATTCTCTTGTACAATTCTAGAGAAAGATGGCAAATCACCAAAGAAGATGTTATTTGTTCTGGGGTTTCTATTGCCCTGTATTGTTATCATCGTGTCTTACACGTGCATCTACTGGAAAGTGCTCCAGAGCCAAAGAAATCTCGAGGCACATCAGTAAGTTCTAGAAACTAACATATTTAATAGGAAGACTGCAATGATGTTGCAAAAAGAAAATGCTGTAAAAAAATACAAATATCTTAATTGTGTATATAATGACTGATGACTGGCATTGCCCCTGAAACACGTGTATGATGTCAGCTACTGAACAAAGAATCTCAAGCTGTATCACCAAAACTAATTTCCAAACACCTGTTTTGGCAATATTACCTGATCTCTGCTTTGTTCAGCGAAGTGGCTGACATATAAAACAGTTCCTTGTCTGGAATACCGTACAGCTTCATTATCTCCACGATGCAAATTAAACCTTACTAGCTGTAATGTTGTAGACATTGTGGCTGCATTTATTTATGACCATGGAACTAGATAGCTCATGTGTTGTCAGCTTTAATGATTCTGCTGGTGCACACTCCACATGTCTGTAGTTAAGATGGTGAAAACAAATTGAAAACCTTATGTATCATGTAGATATGAAAGTAAAACTGGTATTGTGTTGGCAGCGCAGCAGGACCAAAGCCCAGTAGTGTTGCACTGCAATTCGTACAGAGACGTGATGATGCTAGATTGACACGTCTCATGCTCACCATCTTCTGCTGCTTCCTTCTCTGTTTCCTGCCATTGATGCTTGTCAACGTTGCAGAGGTAAGAATAACTGATGTAGGTACTTCCTTGTCAGCTGTTGACACTATTGAGATTGTGACAAAATGCGATTTTGGAACCCAAAGGTCTTCAACGTTCAGCGCACCATTTGCTATAAATTTCCTGTTTGTATTTTGAATGATGGCAGAAGTACCAAGAAGGAATAGACGAGTTACACTGAACTGCTAATAAATGGCATAATCTTTGATGCGAGTATAGTAATGCACACAAACCATCCAGTAAAAAATGATAAAAGGAGAAAAAAATGTAACATATGAACCTATACCAAGAAAATACATAAAGCACCTAATGTGGGAAGGATTTCTGTAGGGAAATCGAAGAAAAGATAGTGAATGGCATGTTGCTTCTAGGCTTATCAGATCTCAACAGTACTGGAAGCTAGCTGTATGGGCAGCAAAGACTGGAAACAAAATATTTGGGTGGTGAGGCTCACTCTGGGCACCAGAACAATTGGATGAAGGGAATGTAAATGTATATGACTGGAAAATGTTACAGTTACATCCATAATTTAATGACTATGTCAGCTAGCAGTGTAACACGTTTATTCAAAGACCATTTATACACTCTTGATGTTCCTGCCATTCCAATGCTCATAAAAATACCAGCTATCTTTATTTGGTTGATTCAGACTTCTGGGACGTGACACTATGTCACCAATTTTGTGGTTCCCAGTATAGTGCCTTCAACTTCCAGAGTTAAACAGTTCAAGAGCAAACCTTGGAGTGGCTAAAAGATTGGAAACCCCTAACATAGTGACACATCCTAGAAGACCTGAATCCCCACATATTATATTTGCTACAGAACTCTACAGTGCCACTAACAATGTGTTATACTCCGAAGGTAGTCCACTTACCACATTGACACCTATGAACTTGTCCTCCAGTCTGTGGTTTATACCTGCAAGCTGCAATGGTACTGATATAAGCCCTGCTACCTATGTTACCATGCTTGCATGAGTCACACTTTCAAGAAATGAAGCAGTCCTGTTACAAACACGTTCCAGTGCACTCTGTGTAGACATCCCATGCTTTCTTGGCTGCTGTTACTGCCCACATGTGGTGTGCACAGTTGGTTTCACTGAGAGAAAAATCTGGGCTCTTGCCTTGGCACTGCTGTCATTCCCACAGAATCTTTCCATTAATGATAACTGTGTACTTGGTCAGCTAAGATGTTCGTGGATTCATGGTACTTTCATTATATAAATGGAAAAAGTCTGGAAATGCTACACCTCAACAGCCAACTCTCTCCGGTGTTGTATCTTCCTGCCTTGCAGCTTCACTTCTCACAGACACACAAACAGTAGTGGCACTGGGCACCATGCCATTAGTCTGGAGCGATTGACAGAAGACAGAAACTGGAACATGCAATGTGGGCAGATCATCCCAATGGTTACGTAAGTTCTTAATACAACCTTAGACTTCCAACTGTTTGTTTCAGATCCCCTACCCAATAATTCATGTGATGGCATCAGTCTTGGCATGGGCATCCAGTGTTGTGAATCCATTCATATATGCTGCCAGTAACCGCCAGTACCGAGCCGCGTACCGCAAACTTCTGTGCTGTGTGCACTCTCAAGAACATAGAGATATGGTTCATCAAACAGCCGCCCCAGGTGGGGGAGGTAGCCTTACACATTCCCATTCGGGTTCAGGGAAGACCTTCATTACAGAAACGTTCCAATACAATGCAGCCATGGACAAAGTCAGTGCTGGAAAGGCCAATGGCATTGAATGAAGTAACATTAGAGGTGTGCTCAAAGTGCAATGGCATATACAATGACTGGTTATTGGGCCCTGCAATATTGCTCTCTCAGGGGCATTTGCTAGTGAAATTCATAATGGCAACTGAATAAAAGGCGAGAACTGAACTGCACCTTATTCTTTACACTTTACGAGACCAAGAATGCCAGAAGCCAGATCAGTCTGCACACACATATGTTTACTTTATGCTGTGACAGTAATTTTGAACTCGGTCACAGCATCCCTACAAGATTTATAACAACTTACTGTCACTGACAATACAGTACAACTAGTTCATAATGTGTTCAAGCAAGTGCAACATTACAATAATAAAATTATACAATTTCTTTGGTCGGTCTGGGGGGTGGATAGTGCTAACGAAATGGGTGTTCTCTTGTATATGACCAACAGATCTAAGGACAAATGAGTGACCATGGAAAAGAGACGTGAAAAAATAAACACACTTTACAAGTGTTAATTTTATGATCATTAAATAAATCTGCCTTAGTAGAATTAGTATTAAACATGAAGTATGTTTAGACAGACTTGATATTCATTATAGCTGTCCTGACACACAAAATTAGACAGCCATAATTGGCACGTATGCGTAAGTTACTTGGCATATAATTTGAATGAAACTTTATTGTGTTATCTGGTTCATGTGACTTACTGCTGGTATTATTTTATTTTCATTCTCAACTAATATGCCACAATCATCACTTCATCCTGCATGGCATTGAATTCAGCAAAATTATGGAAAACTGACTGAAGATGTGGTATTTCAAAATACAAAATATGAACAGCACAAATGTCACCAGAATTAGAAAATGCTGTATTATTAATCATAAAACATTTTACTGACCAATAAAGACTATATTGCATGCATTTTTACCTGTATGGCAGTAGAGAAAAAAATACTCTGCATCCATATGCTCTTATTTTTGTTGTATTTGAATATCCTCCATTTTCTGGGAGAAGTGTTTATAAATGAATGTGGTGTTGTTTGTCCCACATAAGTACTGTTTCACATTAATTTCTTCTCTTTTAGACTCCTCAGTGTCTGGAAAAACATAAAAGAATAATCAAAATAGCTAATGTTCAAGATATTACTCATGTTTCTGTTGACTGTCTTTCTGGTGAGGTCATCCTGACCACGCTACCTGACAGTCAACACAAGTAGCATGACAAATACCTATTGCTGTGTATACAGTGTTTAGACTCCTGATGATGGACAGTGGAACTGTCCGAAATTGCAGAGTACTTTATCAAAATAAATTTGAGAAACAGTACATCTCGTTGGCTTTTATTATAAGAATACATCACAATGCACGGTCCTCTGAATGTCAAATTCATGTTTCTCTGTAATATGCTGGAACTTCTTACCAGATATGAACAGCCAGGTAATTATTTTCAACAAAATAATAAAGATTTATAACATTAACCTATACACTTTTATCAGAAATAAGTAGTTTGTTACAGTATGTTACCCATTATCCAATTCTGTGGGAATTTTGATATATCTGAAACATATCACTCATGGGCAAGTGCACATGTTCCGTTATCTTCTAAATTCATAATTCCTATGACACCGATTGCTAAACTTAGCACACTTCTTAAAAATATTAAAACAGGATAAATCAAATTAGATCTTGAATAATAAGGTACTTCACAACAGAATATAGGCACCACTCTTCATGTTTATTAACGCTGTCATGTGTAAATTCTTCAAACAATCACGCAATCACAACACCTGATGCTGTTAGTACTCATGAAAAGCAATACATATTCATGAAGATTGTTATATATGTACCATATAATGAAAAAGTAGGGGCAATTTATTTGTACTTATTCTACAGAAGGCACACAAGGACAAATGCACAGTCATTCTCAAACTAATCTCACAACCTCTTGACATATTACTCTGGCCCACGAGCTTCCTGACAGCATCTGCTGGGCACATTTACAGTTGTGGATGAAGCCACGTATGCACCGTGTCCTTGACTTCTTCATCATCTGCAAATTGGCATTCATGTAACACTGAACAGTCTGAAAATATAGCAACCTGACAGTTCCAAATCGGAACCACTGCTTCTGCTCTGTGGTGCTGAATGTTATGATCAAATCAAGTCCTGTAGTTTCTCCAAATGCCAGGCTTCAATTCTTTTTCATGCACACCACAACACATACAACATTGTCAGGCTACAGTCCTGGTAATGCTCACCATTTTAGCAACAGAATTTCTTGGTCATGTATAATGTTGTGTCTTTCCACGCCATACTTGAACACTGACTCGCACTTTGTTGATGGTGCATCCACTTTCATCACCTATGACAATCGGTTATAGAAATCTTCTCCTTCAACACAATACCACTGCAATAAAATCATACATTCTTATAATAAAAGCCGAGATGCACAATTTCTCAAATTTATTTGATAAAGTACTCTACATGTTTCAGACAAGTCCACTATCATCAGGAGTATCTCAATACTGTATACATGCAATAGGTATTTGTCGTGCTAGTTCTGTTGGCTGTCACTAGCGTTGTCAGGATGGAACTATACAGTGTTGAGATACTCCTGATGGACAGTGGACCTGTCCAAAACATGTAGAGTACTTTATCAAATAAGTCTGAGAAACTGTGCTTCTCGTTGGCTTTTATTATAAGAATATATCACGATGCACGGTCATTTGAATGTCAAAATCATACATGGGTTGTATCCAGCTGTACTCTTTGATAAGCACCTTGCAAACATTTTGTGATATCAGTCACCACGGTTGAAGGCACATGCCGACATACAGCTACATTCTGATGACAAGCCATCTGTCCTCTTGAACTAGACTACTAAATTGCTTGACAGTGCTGGATGTGGTAAGAAGGCCCACGTGATTGTCATCAACACCTTTTGTTCTGCCACTCTGGAATCTTTCCACTGTAAGGCACAAGGTATAAATACAGTACTCTCCATGCTGTGCTAATATTCTTCCGACATTTTTACCCCCTGGCTATAAATGTCTAATGATACTATCTTTGAATATCCAGCTTATTGCACAATGTTTTATTATTAAAATACACTAAAAGATATTATATTACTTAAAAAGTTAAAATCTCCAACATGTTTCGGTCAACATAGACCATCCTCAGGGAGTATG
>Ga0123355_10005059_pt1 | contig 19206 bp, 18 predicted proteins | sample TergutEmb28metaG_3_FD_89872 | JGI IMG/M metagenome (GOLD analysis project Ga0123355, IMG submission 89872) | Embiratermes neotenicus P1 segment gut microbial communities from Petit-Saut dam, French Guiana - Emb289 P1 | ecosystem: Host-associated > Arthropoda: Insects > Digestive system > Gut ... | reverse complement strand
GCGATTGCTGTGCTGACACCGCTCGGCGCGTCCGTCTGGTTGAGCCGTGCGCAGGATGAGCTCGCGCGCGTCGGTCTTCGGCGCTCGAGACAGGCTCCGGGGCTCACGCCGGCTCAACGCCGGGTCGCGCAACTTGTCGCGCAGGGGATGACCAACCGCGAGGTCGCCGCGGCGCTGTTCATGAGCCAGCGGACCGTCGAGACCCATCTGACGAAGATCTACGGTGAGCTCAACCTCAAGACGCGCACCCAGTTGGCCGCGGCGCTGGCGAGTGGTCAGGCAGCGAACCTCAGCGAGCTCAGATCCCAACCGTAGAGCGGGTGGAAGATCACGGCTCGATAGTCGATCCGATCTGAGGCGAACTCGGGGTATTTGACATATCCGAGGACGCCGACGTAGGCCTTGCGCGCGACGTAGCGCTCGAGCGCCTGCCACTTGCCTGCGACGGTCCCGAGTCCGGTCGTGGGAGTCGGTCCGAGCTCCGCCACCACGGAGTTGATGTGGGCATCATCGACTTCGCCGAAGTTCTCGTTGCTGGTGGGGGTGATCGCACGGCCGTCGAGCAGGACGCCGTAGAAGTCGACCGGGTCCGGGAAGTCCTCCAGCCAAGACCCAAAGCCGGTCTGCGGATGCACGGTCCTCTCCTCACCGATCGTCGACCAATACGTCGCGCTGGCTATCTGCTTGAGCGTTGCCTTGAACCCGAGTGAGTTCAGAAACTGCGTGTAGTAGGTCATCCAGTTCAGCATTGGTTGACGAGTCTGGGTCCAGACGCTGACCGGCTGCCCGGCCATCCCCGATCGGCGCACGAGGGCGCGCGCCCTGGCGAGGTTCCCACGTCCAGGGCCGCCGTACGGGCAGTGAGCGCCGGACAGATGGCCAGGCACGTTGGGCGACAGCAGAAAACACGCCGGCTGCACCGTGCCCGAACCGAGTCGTTCGATCGCGTCGCGATTGAGGCCGGTGACCACCGCCTCGCGCGCGAGCTGGCTCGAGAACGGCTTCTCGGCGCTGTTGAGAAAGACGAAGTACGTCGAGTCGCCGAGGCTCACCATCCGGAACCTGCGGGCCGCCGTGGCGCGGATCTGCGCCAGCAGCGCGCCGGGCACCGTGTCGGACCAATCGAACACGTCGGCTGAGTTGTCAAGTACGGCCAGCGCGTTGGCGGCCTGGTTAGTTTGGATCCTGATGTGAAAGTCGAGGTGCCCGGACGGTATGTCGGTGATTCCGAGTCCTCGCCAGCCTGGGTTCCTCACGACCGAGAAGGACTGGTTTGGAACGATGTCCGTGACCTCATAGGGCCCCACCCCCGGGGGTGGGTTCGTCGGCTGCGCGGTGAACGGCGTCCCGGCCGGAATCAACCCAAGCGCCGGAAATGCGAGCACGTTGTCGAACGGGCCGTACGGCGCCGTCAGGTGAATCACGATCCGACCGGTCGCGTCGTTGGTGGCGATGCCTGAGATCGTCGTCGCCTTACGGGCGGCGTACGCCTCGGCTCCCGCGATGACCGAGGTGATGAACTCGGCGCTACCGCCCCACGGGATCCTGATCGCACGCTCGACCGTGTGGGTGAAGTCGCTGGCGACTACCGGCGCACCGTTGGAAAACACGAGGCCCGGTCGCAGCGTCACGGTGTACGTCTTTCCGCCGTCCGAAATGACCGGCAGCGCGGTGGCAAGGCCTGGAATCAGCTCGGTGCCCGCGGTGCCGTTGGCGTGCCGGTAGGTGGTGAGCCCCGTATAGACGAGCCAGTTGACCTCGGCGCCTTCGGAGGTGTAGTCCAAGCCGGGATCAAGCGATTGCGGCGCGGTGCCCATCAGCATCGTCGCCCACCGCGCCGGCGAGCCGATCGGAGCCTGATTCCCGGACGCTACCGGCGCCGCCAGCGCGACGGCGAGTGCCAGCGCCGCGACTCCGGCGAGCAACAGCCGTGTCGATGCGGATATCCGACGGATATCCGACCAACGCGTCCCCCGCGTCTCAGCTTTCGAACTGCACCGACCACCAGCCCTCGCAGAGCGGCTCGAGCGTCTCGCGCAGCAGCTGCTGGTGCGACGGCGCGCTCTGATAGCCGGGGAAGGCGTCGGCGCTCGTGAACGACACCGACAGCAGGACGTCGGCCGCCCGCGGTGACTCGCCTCGCAACATCAGGCTCTCTTCGACCACCGCCGGGCCGGCGGCGTTCGGCGGGTCCTGCGCGAACTGGCGCAGCCGCTCGATCAGCAGGGTTCGGTCGGCCTCCGAGGCCGGCCGCTTGAGGCGGAACAGAACGGTGTGCATGATCATCAGCGCACCGTATCCGAGACCGAGCTTGTCGCGACTGCGCCCGATTGTCATGCTGGGGGCAAGGACCCTGAGCGAGAGGAGTGCAAGTGCCGAACACGGGAACGATTCGCGGGACCCATCACCTGACCTTCTGCGTCGGCGGCGCCCAGGAGGACTACGACTTCCACGCGCGGCTGCTGGGGCTCAAGAGCGTCAAGAAGACGGTGCTGTTCGACGGCGAGATTCCGATCTACCACCTGTACTACGGGAATGAGACAGGCGACGTGTCGACGCTGTTGACGGCCTTTCCGTACCGGCAGGCGGGGTGGATGGGCAAGCGGGGGACCAACCAGGCGAAGCAGCTGAACCTGTCGGTCCCGGTCGACGCGCTCGGGTACTGGTCGGACCGTCTCGGTGACGCCGGCGTCGAGGCCGAGGAGTTCGAGCTGTTCGGGACCCAGCGGCTGGGCTTCAAGCACCCGTGCGGGATCGACTACACGCTGGTCGCGGACCCGGGTCCTGACGGCCGGCCGCCGTACGAGGGCGCCGGGATCCGGGGTGAGTACGGGATCCGGGGGGCGTTCGGGACGACCACCTCGGTGCGCGAGGTCGGCGAGATGGACTTTTTCATCACCCAGGGGATGCGGGGCGAGCTGTTGGCCTCCGAGGGTCCCAACCACCAGTACCGGATCGGAACCGACGAGGGCCACGGTCGGATGCTGGAGCTGGTCGAGGAGCCGCAGCTGCCGCAGGGCACCTGGCACTTCGGCGAGGGGACGATCCACCATCAGGCGTTCGACGTGGTCGACGCCGAGAACCAGCAGATGGTCAAGGACTGGATCGTCGGCCTCGGTTTCACCGACGTGTCCGAGCCGAAGGACCGCGGCTATTTCTTCTCGATGTACATGCGCAGCCCCGGCGGGCTGTTGTGCGAGATCGCCTGGTCGCACGACAAGGGCTTTCTGATCGACGAGGCCGCAGATGAGCTCGGGACGCACATGTGCATCCCGCCGCACTGGGAGGACCGGCGGCCCGAGGTCGCGCAGCTGGAGCAGATCGACACGATCGAGACGGTCGTCGCGTAGTCGGCGATGGCTGAGCGATTTGTCCCGTCGGGACCGCTGACGACGTCGCGGCGTGGCGCCTTCTGGGTCGGGATCGAGACGGTTCAGGGACCGGCGGGCAGAGTCAACCGCGGTCCGATGTTCGTCGAGTGGGAGCAGCCGGAGAACCCGCTGTCGGCGCCGCCGTGGATCCTCGTCCACGGCGGCGGCGGCCAGGGGACCGACTACACGATCACCCCCGACGGCAGGCCCGGCTGGGCCCGGCTGCTGGTCGATCGAGGCCACACCGTCTACAGCGTCGACCGGCCCGGCCACGGCCGCTCACCCCACCACCCCGACGTGCTGGGGCCGATGGGACCGCAGCTCGGCTACGAGTTCCTGCGCCCGATCTTCGTGCCGCCGCCCGACGGTCCCGACAGCCATCCGACCGCCCATCTGCACACCCAGTGGCCGGGCGGGCGCGAGCCTGGCGACCCTGTCTACGACCAGTGCCTGTGCACGTCTGGACCGCTGCTCGCCGACCCGGCCGAGATGCACGCACTCGAGGCGCGGCGGCTCTCCGAACTGCTCGACAGGATCGGCCCGGCGGTCGTCGTCACCCACTCCGCTGGCGGCCCGGGGACGTTTTCCGGCGCGGACTCCAGGCCGGAGATGGTGGCCGCGCTCGTCGCGATCGAGACACTGGGGCCACCGTGGGCCAAGCGCCCGGAGATGGGACTCGACCTGGCCTGGGGGGTTGCCAGCGCCCCGCTCGCCTACGACCCGCCGGTGGCAGATCCTGCCGAGCTCGATCTCGTCACCGAGGTTCGTCCCGAGTTCGGCGAGATCCCGGTCACGCTGCAGCGCGAGCCCGCTCGCCGGCTCGCCAACCTCAGCCGCTTCCCGATCGCCGTGATGACCGGCGAGGCGTCGATGTTCCTCGGCTTCGACAGGCACCTGGTGGCGGCGCTCGAGCAGGGCGGCTGCGACGTCGAGCTGGTGCGATTCGCCGACCGGGGCGTGCACGGCAACAGTCACGCGATGATGCTCGAGCTCAACAATGGCGAAGCGCTCGACGTGGTCGTCGACTGGGTGGCCGGGAAGCTCGGCTGAGCGTCTTGGCGGTCCGGTTGGTTGTCAGCGCGACAGCTGCGCGATCAACGCCAGCGTCCGCCGGGCGCCCTCCCACCAGGCCTCGTCGAGCATCAGGAACGGGTGCATGATCACCGTCCGGATTCGATCTTGGTCCCGCAGGCTCGCGGCGAGCCGCTCCGCGGTTGCGGCCGGCTCGAGCGGCGGCGCCTCCCCGCCCCGCCGAACCCGCAGCGCCGCGAAGTGCTCCATCAGGTGGTAGGCGTCGACCAGCTCCCAGTCGAACGGGATCCACCGCAGTCCGTGATCGTCGTCGGGCACTGCCTCGACGAGCGGCGAGCACCAGCGGTAACCGAGCTCGCGCAGCAGCGCAGGCGTCGAGGCGGTGAGCCCGCCGCCCGGCGGCCTGAAGGCCGCCGCGTCGACGCCGAGCGCCGCGAAGGCGGCGGTCGCCCGCTGCAGCAGCTCGCGCTCGCGCTCCGGGGCGAGCTCCGCCCACTGCTCGTGACGCCAACCGTGCACGCCGAGCTCGTGGCCGCGCTCGTCGATCGCGCGGACCGCGGCCGGGTAGAGCTCGCAGTTGAGCGCCTCGACGAAGAAGGTGGCGCGCAGCTCGAGCCGGTCGAGCTCGTCGAGCAGGCGCGGCAGCGCGTCGGTCACCGATGGGTGTCGGCCGAGCGGAAAGCTCTCGTCCCAGGCCCCCCGTTCGAGCTCGTTGGCCTCGCCGAGGTTGTCGAACGTCAGCACGATGGTGCCCGTGGCGGTCGCGTCCATCGACCGACAGGATGACAGTCGCCACGTTGCACCCGATCTTGATCTAACGTGGCGGCTACGGCCCGCACGCTCGTGATCTCAGACATGCACATCGGCGCGCGGGCGCACGCCAGCGTCCTGCAGCGTCCGGCGCCGCTGGAGCTGCTGCTGGAAGCGATCTCCGACTGTGACCGGCTGGTGCTGCTCGGTGACGCGATCGAGCTGATCCAGGCAAGGCCGGAGAAGGCGCTGGAGATCGCCGAGCCGATCTTCCGCACGATCGGCGCCAGGCTGGGTCCCGATCGCGAGGTGGTACTCGTACCCGGTAATCACGATGGCCCGCTCGTGCACGCCTGGGCGCTCGCGCAGGGGCAGGCGTTGGCGCTCGACTCGCGCGTGCCGATCGACGCGAGCCCGCTCCTGGCCCGGGTCACGGGTTGGCTGGCCCCCGCGCGCGTCGAGGTGCGCTACCCCGGCGCGTGGTTGACCGACACGGTCTGGGCGACCCACGGCCACTACCTCGATGTCCACCTGATCCCGGTCTCGTCATATGGGGTGATCCGCGGCCGCCGTCGACTGCCAGTCGGCGGCGAGCTGCCGAGCGACTATGAGCGGCTGCTGCGTCCCCGCCTCGGCCGCACGCTGCGGTGGCTTCCGAGCCCGGTGGACGCCGCCCTGGCGGACCTCGGCGAGCTGATCCGGGCCTCGACGATGCCGATCGCGCGATATCGGATCCTGCACCCGCGACTGGCGCCGCTGACCTCGCGCCTGCTCGGGGTGCAGATGCGCAGATTCAGCCTGCGGGCGATCTCACGGGTCGTGCACGGGCTTGGCGTCGGCGCCGACGTCGTGATCTTCGGCCACGTGCACCGACTCGGGCCGCTCCCCGGCGATGACCCGGCGCCGTGGCGCGACCCGGCCGGTGGGCTGAGCCTCCTCAACACCGGCTCGTGGCGCTACGAGTCGGTGCTCCTGCACCGCTCTCAGCCGCCGCATCCGTACTGGCCCGGCGGCGCGATCGTGCTCGAGGACGGCGCCGCGCCCCGAGCGATCGGCCTGCTCGACGGGCTCGCCGTGGAACAGCTACACCCTCCTCGGTAGCTTGAAGTCCGGATGCCGAAGCTGTGGATCTACACCCAGGCCCTGATCGTGCTGTGCATCGTGATCGGGATGGTCGTCGCGATCATTCGCCTCAGCTAGATGTTCGCCACGATCCTCGCCGGCGTCGATGGCTCCGAGGCGGCCGATGCCGCGATCGGCCACGCGATCGAGCTCGCCCGCGGCCTGCAGGCGCGCCTGCTGATCGTCAGCGCCTACGAGCCGGTCGCTGATCTGCGTTCTCGCGAGCGGCTGCTGCAGCTCCCCGAGGACCTGGAGTGGATCATCAACCCCCGCGACGAGGCGCTCGCGCTGCTCGACCGCGCGGCCGAGCGGGCCCGCGAGTCGGGCGTCGCCGAGGTCGACATCCACGTCCGCGAAGGCGACGCCGCCGACGCGATCCTCGACGTCGCGGAGGAGCAGAGCTGTGACCTGATTGTGGTTGGCCATCGCGGGATGACCGGTGCCAAGCGGTTCCTGCTCGGCTCGGTGCCCAACAAGATCTCGCACCACGCGCCGTGCTCGGTGCTGATCGTCCGGACCGTCTGACCGCGGCCGCTCGTTCTCAACGCCGGCCGGCGACGGCCGGTGTCGCCCCCGGCGTGCTGGTCGTCGGGGTGGTGGTTGTGGTCGTCGTCGTGGTGGTCGTGGTCGGGACCGTCCGGGATGTTGCCGCGCCGATGTTCAGCAGGCCGTATCCGTAGTTCGCGTTCGGGGTGATCCCGCCGCCGAGCGGGGCGGCCGTCTGCTCGAGCCGCCCGAGGATCTGCGCCGGCGTGGGCTTCGCCCCGAGCACGCCGCTGGCGATCACCATCGCGGCGGCCGCGGACACCGCGGGCGCGGCCATCGAGGTCCCGAACCAGCCGTCCGGAAGGCCGAAGACCCGCGGATGCGCGGGATCGTTGAAGGTCATCTGGTAGACGTCCGGGAGGTTGCGGTTCGGGTGGCAGTTGGGCCCGCCAAGGGTGCCGGAGTCGTCGCCGCCACCGGGTGCGACCAGCGCCAGCTGGCTGCCCGTATCCGAGTAGTCGGCGAGGCAGCGGTCCGACGTGGTGGCGCCGACGGCGATCACCTCCGCGGCTCGCGCCGGGAACGCGATCTGGGTGGCGTCGTCGTTTCCGGCGGCCCCGACGACGACGACGTTCTTGCCGTGGGCGTAGTCGATCGCGGAGAGGATGTCGGGGATGTCGCGGGCCGAGATCGACAGCGAGAACTCCATGCTCAGGTTGATCACCTGCGCACCCTCCTGGACCGCGTAGCGGATCCCGGCGGCGATCGTGCTGGCGTCGCCCTCGCCGGCGCCGTCGAGCACCCGGATCGGCATGACCGAAGCTCCGTAGGCGAGGCCCGTCAGCCCGATGCCGTTGTTCGTCGCCTCGGCGATCTCCCCGGCGACGAACGTCCCGTGGCCCTCGCGGTCGAGCGGGAACGGGTTGGTGCAGCGGCCGCGCACGAGCTTGCCGGCGATCAGGTCACACGGGTCGACGAATCGCGTCGTGCGGAAGTCCGGCGAGCGCGTGAAGGTGCCCCAGTTGCGGAACGCGACGCCGGTGTCGACGACCGCGACCACGACGCCCTTCGCCCCCGGCCTGCCAACGCCGCGCAGGTTCGCCCACGCCTCCGGTGCGTTGACGCCGCTGCCCGCGCCGAAGTTCCACTGCAGCTGCTGCCAGCCGCCCGCGCGATGGGTGAGGCCCGGGTCGTTCGGCACCCAGGTTCCGGCGAGGTGGGCGATGTAGTTCGGAACCGCGTAGACGACGCCGCCCAGGGATCTGATCCGGGCGGCGGCGGCCGGCACGCCGAGGCCCGGGGGCAGCCGCACGATCAGTTCGTGGGGGGCGCCGCTCGAGGCGTTCGCCGGGGCGAGCGGGATCCCGGATTCACGACGAATCACGGCCAGCGGGTCGGCCATCGACGGGCGGTAGCCGACGATCAACTCGCGCGGAACGTACGGCGCCGCGGCGATCGGCGGCGCCGGCGCGGGGGCGGGGGAGGCGCCGAGGATGTGCCCGGCGGCGAGCCCAGCTGCCGCCGCAAGCAGGGCAGCGGCAGCCACCCGAAGCGCGGATGGCAGCCCGATTGGGCGCGGGTGGCGAGGATGGACGGCGGGGATCGAGGTCATGGCGTTCCGGTCGCGCTGCGCGCCCCCGGTGAACATAGGACATCATCTTGCCGCGAAAGTTTCGCCTCCATGACCGGACATTTCTTCCCGCGCGAGGAGTACTTCATGCGGCTCGCCCTGCGCGAGGCCGAGCGCGCGCTCGACCACGACGACGTTCCGGTCGGCGCGGTCGTGGTCCGGGACGGGGAGGTCGTCGGCGCCGCCCATAACGAGCGCGAGTTGCGGGCCGACCCGACAGCCCACGCCGAGATGATCGCGCTGCGCGAGGCGGCGGCGACGCTCGGCAGCTGGCGTGTGCTCGACGCGGTCATGTATGTGACCTTAGAGCCGTGCGCGATGTGCGCCGGCGCAATCGTGCTGGCACGAGTCCCGCGGGTCGTCTACGGCGCCCGCGATCTCAAGGCGGGCGCCGCGGGTAGCGTGCTCGACCTGATGGACGTACCGCAGCTGAATCACCGGCCGCAGTGCCAGGGCGGCCTGCTGGCCGAGGAGTCGAGCGCGCTGCTGCGGGCGTTCTTCGCCGACCGGCGGTGATCTCGTCGGACCGGAGCGTGCCGGTCTCGGTGGCGGCCTCGCGGGGCCGCCACCGAGAAAGTCGGCGCTGTCGGGATGGATCAGTGGGCCGGCAGGAACAGCATCCCCTGCGGCGCGAACGACACTCCACCGACGGTCAGCTGCGTGATCGTTCCCGTGCCCGGGTCGACGCTGCCGAGGTAGTTCGCCGGGAAGCCCGGCGCCGGGCAGGTCGCCGGCGCGAGGTTGTCGTTGCATGGCGTGACCGCCGCGATCTCCGAGCCACGGACGAATGGCCCGGTGACGGCGATGATCGCGTTCGCCGAGTTGTCGGTCGTGTACAGGACACCGTTGGGATCGCTCGGCCAGGCGGTGTCGTCGATCGACGCGGTCAGCTTCAGGACCTTCAGGGGCCGCTGCCAGCCGCCGAAGAAGATCTGCTCATCGTCACCCTGGCTGTTGAGCATGAAGTCGCCGCCGAACCGATCTGCATAGGCGGGCACGACCTCGCTGGAGTCAGGGTCGGTCAGCGCCAGGTTCACCGGCGCCTTGAAGTTCGCCGCGTTGGTGTTCGCGACGTCGGCCTGCGCCTCGTCGCCGAACAGCGGGAACACCTGGGCGATCTGGGTCGAGCGGTGGAACCTGACCACGTACACGGCCGGATAGGTCGGCTGCGGGGCCGCCGCACCGGTCGTGCCCGGCGCCGAGGCGCTGATCAGGACGGCGCCGTGATAGACCGAGATGGCGTCGGTGCCGCCGGCGTGCGGCAGCGGCTCGCTGTACGTGTAGTGGACCGGAGTCGAGCCGGGGGTCGGATCGATCAGGTAGACGCTCGAGTTGGCGTCCTCGTTGACGGTCGCGATCAGCTCGCCGGTCTGCGGATCGGCGGTCAGCCCGTCGCACTTGCCGACGACGTCCCACTGCGCGATCTCCTGGCCGCTGCGGCTGAACTCGACGATCGTCGAGTCGAGGTTGCCGCTGCTGCTCGCCTGGCCCTGCGCGCCGACCCCGTTCTGGAAGCCGACGAAGATGTTGCCGTTCAGCGACGTGATGTCGTCGGGCTGCGAGATCGGCTCGGTGCCCGCGCCAAGCGGGTGCGTGATCGTCGACGCGTTGACCAGCACCTGGGCGCTGAAGCCGGTCGCGGACGTCTGGAGCGTCCCGCGGTGGACCGACCCGTGACGCGTCCCGCGGTGGGCTGACGCATGGTGCTTCCCGCGGTGGGCGGACTCATGCCGCGTCCCGCGATGGTGGCGCTGGTGCGCCGACGCCGCCGCCGGGATCGCGATCACGCCACAGGCCGCCAGGACCCCGGCGAGGGTCAGCAGCCTGGGGCTAATTCTCAACCGCATGCTCTCTCCTTCATGTCGGATTCAACCTGCCGATCGGCAGGCGCTGCGCCGAGCAGGCGCGCTTAATCCGACTAACCGTAATCCGGTCTGCCGACGAGGTTGTAACCGAGGTGTGAACGAGCGTTCATCCGGCGGCGGAAGCGACCGCGCCGCCCGCAGGCGCAGCCGCTACCTTTGTCAACGCCCGCCCTGGAGAGGTGGCAGAGCGGTTGAATGCGCCGGTCTCGAAAACCGGTATGGGCGATTCGTCCATCGGGGGTTCGAATCCCCCCCTCTCCGTTTTCCGGCGAATCAGCCATCTAGTTGCTCCCTGGTGCTTCAACGTGGGTAACCGGCAAGCCCAACCGGCGCGCCTTGCTCACCAGGTCGAGCCTCAGCCAGCGCGAGACGCCGAGAGGCAGGGTCGAGATGATGATCTCGTCGTAATCGCCGAGACGGATCGCGTTCTCGATTGCCATCAGCGGCTCGGACTCGCCGACGCTCCCGGTTACCTCCTGACCCGCAGCCGCCGAGAGCTCGGTGAGCGCGACGTCGAGCACCTTCTGCGCGTCGTCCGCGCCGGCCTCCTGAGGGTCGATGACCGTTTGCGTGTCGTGCGGCTGCGTGGGGACGAGGAGATGGAAGGTAACGTCTCCCTGCCCGGCGCGCTTGCGAACTGCCTCGAGTAGTCCGCTGTTCGTCGCCGTCTGATGCGCGACGACGAGTACATGGGTGGAAAAGGTGCGGAGGAGCTCCGCATCGGTGTTGGCCGGGTCTGACATCTGCTCACCTCCGGCTGGTGATGCGACCAATCGCGAGTTTGGGTGAGTATCCCACCGCCCTGGCCGCGGCTCAACCGCGCCGACCAGGCGCGTTGGCTGCCGTGCTGTCGTGCTGCCGGCCGCTACATCGCGGGCAGTTCGCGCGAGGATTCGACGGTGCAAGTGCCCGTTGCGCCGCTGGTGATCTCCGATGCCGCCTCCCAGAAGCTGGGCACGAACTGGTTGGTGATGAACTGATTGCGCGCCCGGGCGCGGATCGTGATGTCGACCTTGTCCGCCGGCACTCGCAGCTCCCAGGCGAGCGGATAGCTGGCCTTTGCGCCGGCCGGCCGGATCGACGGACCGACCGGCGTGATCGTGAAGCGCGTGAGTTGCTTGACGCCGCCGCCGTTCGTCAGGATCGTCCCGCTCTGCAGGCCCGATGGGCGGTTGGCCTGGTTGAGGAACTGGTAGAGCATCAGATCGGTTCCGTTCTTGTATTGGCACGCGAACCAGTTCCACTTCAACGCGCCAGCGTTGGTTTCGAAGTTGCCCCACTGATGGTCGAACCAGCCCAGACCGCTGACGCCGATCGCCTTGCCGTTGAGCGTGAGGGTTCCGCGGGTCGCCAGTCGCGGCAGCGAGTAATACCCCGCCGGGCCGCCGGTCCCCTGCTGGATGATCCCGTCGTGGCCGTGAAGCATGGCCGGCTGACGTGGGATCAGATCAAGCTTGAGACCGTCGCCCGCGGGCGTTGACGCGTCCACGTCCCAGCGACCGAGGGTGCCGCCTGGCTGCAGTCCGAGCGTGAAGGCCCCAACGGCGAGCTGCGTCTGGCCTGGGGTTGGCGCGGTCGTGCTCAGGTACGAGTCCGAAAGCACGACGCGATTGGCCCGGAGGTCGACGACGTTGACCCTCGCCACGAGCCCTCCCATCGCCGACCAGATCGTCGCGAACCAGAAGTACGGCCGGTGATTGGCGCCCGTCAGCGTCCCGGTCGTGTACCACCACTCGATGCCGAACCCGGGGTGGGCTCCCTGGTCGGCGGGGAGCGTCACCGGCTGCACCGTCGGAGGCGTCGTGGTTGTCGGCGTCGTCGTCGGACCCGTGACGGTTGGCCGCGTCGTGGTCGTCGATCCAGTGGTCGCCGCGGCCGCGGCAGTCGCGAGGCAGACGGCGGCGGCGGACACCGCGACGGCGATCGCCAGGTATCGCCGAGCCGGTCGCCGCGACCGTGATCGCGCTCGTCCAGCTACTGGTCGGCCGTCATCCCCAAGGCTGTTCCTGATCGGCATCTCGCCCTCCAGTCGTCTCGTGCGGACCCAGGCGGCGGCCACTGTATGCGCACCAGGCGCGACGAGCAAGCCGGCGCAACCTGCGGGCAGCAACGGGCCCACCGCTCACTACCGACGCCTGCGAGGTCAGAAATATTCCGTCACACCTTCGGGCGGCCCCAGAGATCGGCGCCGAACGCCGGACCGACCAGACAGAGGTTGGTGACGCCGGCGATGAGTGGCACCAGTCCGATCACAGCGACGATCGCCCCGTTGGTGCCTCTGATCGCGCCGAGGCCGGCGGCGATGATGGCGGCGCCGGCAGCAATCCGCGCCGTCCGCCCGGCGGGGGTGCGCATCAACTTGATGAATGACATTCGTCGCTCCTTCGTTTGGATTTGGCGGTGCACTTGGTAAGACGGATCGGCGAGCAGAAGTGGACACGCCGGCTCGCCTCGCAGGCGGAGATGACCGATTCCGGCCACGCGGGATGGCCCGAATCGGGGAAGCGCTGCAACGAGTCCTGGGCCAGGATCGAGCCCTAGCCGATTCCGATCCCGAGGAGAACATCTTGATGACTGCGCATCGCGTCAGGTGGTTGCCAACCGCAACCCCGATCGCCGCAATCGCCGCAATCACGGCCCTGGGCGTCGCCGTGCAGGCGGGTCCCGCATCCGGTCATACCGGCCGGGGCACGCACGATCACGGAGTCGCCGCGGTGACGGGTGTGGCCTGGCCGGTCGCGGGTGACCCTCGGCTCCTCGCCGCCTTCAATCTCGCCGGTGGTCAGACTCCGGAGGCGATCGCGCTCGCGCCCGATGGCTCGGCTGACGTGTCGCTCGCGAAGGCGAGCACCGCTGTGAACGTGACGCTGGCTGGGCGTGTCACGCCACTCGGCCAACTGCCGCGGAGTGGGGACTGCCCGACGCTCGGGATCCCGTTCGGTGCCGGGATCGCCCGCGCATCCAGCGGCGCCGTCTACCTCGCCAACTGCACCGGCAACGCCGATACGGGCGTGTGGCGGCTGCACGGTTCTCGGCCGGCAACCCAGATCGCCAGCCTGCCGCAGGCGTCGGTTCCCCATGGCATGGCGCTGGACCAGTGGGACCGCGACCTGTACGTCGCGGATTCGTCGCTCGGCGTCGTCTGGAGGATCCCGACGACGGGCGGGGCCCCCACCGTCTGGGCGTCGGGCCCGGCGCTCCAGAAGGTCTCGCTGTTCGGGGCCAACGGCGTCGCCGTCCACGACGGTGCCGTCTGGGTCAGCAATACCGACCAGGGCACGATCTTGGAGATCCCGATTCGCGGGGATGGAACGGCCGGCCCGATTCGGACCGTCGCCTCGGGGTTCGCGGGGGACATCGGCGCGTTCACGGTCGTTGGCCGCGACGACACGATCGTGGCGACGTTGACGCGGTCAAACCAGGTCGTCCTGATCCGTCCCGGCGAGCAGCCTCGGGTGCTGCTGACGGCGTCCGACGGCCTGTCGAACCCCAGCGACGTCGCGCTGCGGCATCGCATCCTGTACGTGTCCAACGGCGCGTTCTTCACCGGCGTCGACCCCAACCTCCTGATCGCGCACCTCGACCGCTGAGGCTCGATGCGGCGACCGTTATGGATCGTGCTGGCGGTGTGCTGCGTCGCGCAGTTCATGCTCCAGCTCGACGTTTCGATAGTGACGGTCGCGCTGCCGGCGATGCGCCGCAGCCTTGGGCTGTCGGGCACCAGCATCCAATGGGTGGTCAACGCGTACACGCTGACGTTCGCGGGCCTGCTGCTGCTCGGCGGCCGCACGGCTGACCTGCTCGGTCGCCGGCCGGTGTTCCTCGTCGGCCTCGGCGTGTTCACGGCGAGCAGTCTGTTCGGAGGGCTGGCTCAGACCGGAGGGTGGCTGATCGCCTCGCGAGCGGCACAGGGGATCGGCGCCGCTTTCCTCGCGCCTGCGACGCTCGCGCTGCTGACGACGACGTTCGTGGAGCCGGCCGAGCGACGGCGGGCCGTCGGCGCGTGGGCTGCGACGGCCGCCAGTGGCGTCGCCGTCGGCGTGCTGGTCGGTGGCATCGTTACCGACCTGCTCGGCTGGCGCTGGGTGTTGTTCGTCAATGTCCCGATCGGCGCGACGCTGCTGGCCGTGGCAACCATCGCGCTGCCCGAACCCGCGGCGCCGCTCGACCGGCGCCGGCTCGATCTTGTCGGCGCGGTCGCGGCCACGATCGGCCTCGCGGTTCTCGTGTACGGCACGCTCGAGACGGACGTGCGAGGGTGGGGGTCGGCTACGACGATCGTCACGCTCGCCGCGGGAGCCGCCCTCCTGGCCGCGTTCGTGGTGATCGAGGCGCGCGTCGCCGAGCACCCCCTGGTCCCACTGCACCTGTTCCGGCGGCGAGCGTTGAGCGCCGCCAACGTGATCGCGATCACCGTCGGCGCAGCCCAATTCGGCACGTATGTCTTCCTCTCGTTGTACTTGCAGCGGACGCTCGGATACAGCCCCCTGCAGAGCGGACTGGGCGTCCTGCCAGCCGGGGTCGCGACCATGACAGGCTCGCTGCTGGGCGCACCGGTACTCGCCAGGCTCGGCCCTCGCCGACAGCTGACGCTTGCACTGCTGCTACCCCTCGTCGGGCTGTTCTGGCTCAGCCAGCTCGGGGCTCACGCGAGCTACCTGCCCGGCATACTGGTGCCGTCGGCCCTCGCGGGCCTGGGGTTCGGGCTCTCCTACGTGCCGCTGACGACTGCCGCCACGGCGGGCGTGCCCCCCGAGCAGGCCGGTCTGGCCTCGGGACTGATAACGAGCGCCCGGCAGATCGGCGGTGCGTTCGGTCTCGCTGCGATGGCGACCGTCGCCGCCGCGGCGACACACCACCACGAGTCGGCGACGGCCGGCGCCCTCGGGATCGGTTACGACCGAGCGTTCATGCTCGCCGCCGCGACGATGCTGGTCGGCGCCGTGATCGCCACGGTCCTGCCGGGCTTCGCCGGCCAAACGACCCGGGCCGCGACAACCCAGCGCGGGCCGCAGCTCGCGCGGGACGAAACGTAGCCGCCGGGACAGCCGGCGCCGCCGGCGGCAGCGGTGATCGCCGATCCGGTCTGCGGCCGCAGCGAGATCACAGGTTGTCCGGCGCGGCTCGCTCACCCGCCCCGCCGTCGAGCCGCTGCCGCTTACGAGTTGCTGCAGAAGCGGGTGTTCTCCGATCGAGGCGGTTCTCCCGGTTGATTGCCGGCGCCTAAGACGCCGCCGGGCCGCCCAGCGACCACTCGAGGCGCAGGCGCCCGTCAGCGTCCAATGACCAGCGTCCCAGCAGACTCCCGGCAGGCCTGGGCCCGTCCGAACGCGGCGCCGCGAGGTGCGCGTCAGTCGCCATCGGATGACGGGTGCCGGCTCGGCGGGGAGCGTGACTGGTCCTGGGTGGCGAGGTGATGGTGTTTCTGGGCATGCGGTACTCCTTTCTGTGTTTGAGCCGGTGTGTCACCGGCGGTTGAGCTCGAGGATCGGGACCGACGCGAGCACCAGACCCGCGCCGACAAGCTGGATGGCCCCGAAGCGATCGCCGAACGCGGCGAAGGCGAAGATTGCGGTGAGCGCCGGCTCGGCGCTCGAGACGATGCTCGCGCGCGAGGCGCCGAGCCTCCGGACACCCGCCAGGAAGGCAGTCGTCCCGAGCACCGACGACGACAGCGCCACGGCGATCACGAGCGCCACGCCGTGAAGCCCGCCGCGCGGCGCGAGCTGACCGGCAGCGCCTGCATCGAGACAGAACACAAGCGCGGCCCCACTGGCGACCAATGCCGCCAGCACGAGCGGGTCGGTCTCACCCAAGAGGGATGAGGACGCCAGCACGTACGCCGCGTAGATCGCGGCGGCAGCGAGGGCGAGTGTCACGCCGAGCGGATCGATGCTGCCGCCTCCAACCAGTGCGAGCGCGATTCCGGCGCCGGCGACCGCCAGCGCCGCGGCGACCCGCCGATTCCACCGATCTCGCCCGAGCGCGACCGCGCCGATCGAGACCAGCACGGGGTAGGCGAACAGCAGCAGATCGGCGAGATTCGCCTCGAGGTGCCGCAGCGAGGCGGCGAAACACAACGCCATCGAGCTGTAGCCCGCGCCGAGAGAGACGCCGATGCATAGGCCGCGTCGGCGCGGCAGCGGCCTGCCCCGCATGATCGCGATCAGCCACAGCATCGCGGCGGCGACCAGAAACCGGCCGGACAGAAGACCGAGAACCGATACACCGGCGCGGTAGGCGAGCTGTGCGAGGACGGCGAGCGAGCCGAAGCCCGCGGCCGACACGAGTACGAGCACTACCGCCCGCAGCTCTCGTCTGCGGGTCGCGCGCGGGCCGCTTCGGGAGATGACGGCGGTGGCCGTGCTCATGTACAGCAGTCCACCGCGGACAGCGCATTTGCGCTTCGCCGGGAAAGGCCATTCGCGGATGGCCGGGAACGGCCATCCAAGTGCCACCTACATCTGCTGCGTCGGTGTCAGATCAGGCCCTGGCGGGTTGCGTAGGCCGCGGCTGCGGCGCGTGAGGGCGCCCCCAGGCGGGCGCGGATATTGGCGATGTGACGGTGAACCGTGTGGGAGCTGAGCACCAGCCGCTCGGCGATCCCGCTGTCGTTGAGTCCTTCGGCGACCAGCCGCAGCACCTCGGTCTCTCTGGCGGTGAGTGTGATCGGCCGGTCGGCGCCCCGCTCGGCTTCCTTGGGGGGCGGCGGGGCAAAGCCCAGGAATGCCCCCGCCGAGTGCAGCAGCTCGTCGCGGTCACCGAGCCACGGCAGGTGAAAGTGACCCTCGAGCGCCTGGAAGTGCGCGGCCGGTATCAGCGCCGCCAGCGCGCGACCCAATCCGATCGGTACGACGTGATCGTCGGTTCGATGCAGGACCAGCGTCGGGGCGCTGATCTGGCCGAGCACGTCGCGCAGATCCGTGCGCCACCACAGTTCCAGCAGTGAGGCGGCCATTTCGCCGTCGCAGGACTCGCGTCGCAGCCGAACGAAATGGGCCGTGCTCTGCTGGTCGGCGTCGGGGGCAAATGCCTCGGCGAGCAGCCGCGACCCCAGCTCCCAGTCGTTGCGAAGCACCCCGGTGACCGACCGCAGCAGGGCGGCTGAGGTGATGGCTGCGCCGTCGGCGTAGACCCCGTACAGAAGCAGCCGCCGGATCCGCTCGGGTCGGCGCGCGGCCAACGCGGCCCCGACCACGCCTCCATACGAGAAGCCAAACAGGCTGGTGCGACCAATTTCCAGCTCGTCGAGTAGCACCTCGAGGACGTCGACCTCGAACTCCACCGTCAGCGACCCGGGCGGACGAACGCGATCGGACAGCCCCGTGCCGAGCCGGTCATAGCGGATCAGGGTGAAGCGCGACGCGAGCGCCTCGAAGAACTCCCGAACCGGCTCGCTCTCCAGCTCGACCCCCAGGTGCGCGAACGAGGGAGGAGGGAACACGAGCGGCGGGCCCGTGCCCATCGTCGCGTACGCGACCCGCCCGCCCGCGACGTTGACGAACCCGATCTGCTGGCGCACTTCTAACCGGTCCTCTGATCTCGATGCATCGCAACTGCGATTTCGGCTCCCCAAGGATCGCAAACGACCGGCTTCACGTTCATCACAAGAACTGGTGAATTCTTAGGGAAACGCTGGGACACTTTGCAGGTGAGACCGTTGAGGGGACGGCATTCTGAGCTAGCCGTCCTGGAGCAGCTCGTGGTATCGGCGGAGCGCGGCGAGAGCGGGGTGGCACTCGTGCTCGGTCCGCCAGGAATCGGTAAGAGCAGGTTGCTGCAGGAAGCCGGTCGGTTCGCGGCGACCCGCGGGTTGACCGTCGCCGCGGGGACGACGGACGAGTTGGATCAGATCACACCGTGGGGATCGCTGCTCGCCGCCCTCTCGTCGAGTGACCCGCCGATCGTCGGCCCAGCCGAGCTGATGTCGTTGGGGGGACTGGTCGACGGGCGTCTGGAGGTACTCGATCGAATCCGATCTGCCCTGGAGCAGGCAGCCGGAGACGGGCCTCTGTTGATCGTGATCGATGACCTCCAGTGGGCGGATCCGTCCACCCTGATGGCCGTCGGCTCGCTGACCGTTCAACTGTTCGCGTACCCGATCGTGTGGCTGTTCGGCCGACGGCCGTTCCCCGTCTCGGCCCGAATGCCCGCCTTGCTCGACCGACTGGCCGCCCAGGGGGCCGACCGCGTGTCATTGGGTCCACTGGCTCCCGACGCGACTACGGAGCTCGCGACCGATCTGCTGGGCCGGCGTCCCGCCGGAACCGTGGAGCAGCTGGTCGCCCTGGCCGAGGGGAACCCGCTGTATCTGGTCGAAATTCTGCGAGACCCCCGGAGTGATGCAGGCGCGTCGCAGTCACTGGCGTCGACCGTCGTCGAGCACCTTCGCTCGCTATCGGAGCCGGCGCGAAGCCTGATCAAGGTTGCGTCCGTCCTCGGCCCGACATTCTCGGTGGCCGAGCTTTCGACGATCACCGGCCAGGCTGCGAGCGACATGGTCGTGGCGCTGGAAGAGGCGCTCGCGGCTGAGGTACTCGTCGAGGATGCCTCCCAGATGGCGTTTCGTCACGACCTGTTCCGCCAGGCGGTATACGAGGAGCTCCCGGAATCGCTGCGGGTTGCGTTGCACCGGGATGCGGCCGCGGCGCTGCTCGACGAAGGGGCGCCGGCGTCCCGGGTCGCGACCCACTTGGCAATCAGCGCGCTGCCGGGCGACGAGCGCGCGGTCGAGGCAATCGGCCGAGCGGTCGGCGAGCTGTTCGCCACCTCGCCGACGGCCGCTGCCGACCTCGCGTGTCGGATGCTTGAGCTGATCGAAGCCGACGATCCGCGCCGCCCCGAATTCGTGGCCGCCGCGGTGCAGATGCTCGGATGGTCGGGCCGCCTCGAGGAGGCTCGTGCGCTCGGGGAGGCGTATCTGGCCGATCACGATCTTCCCGCCGGCCTG
>Ga0123355_10005058_pt1 | contig 19209 bp, 14 predicted proteins | sample TergutEmb28metaG_3_FD_89872 | JGI IMG/M metagenome (GOLD analysis project Ga0123355, IMG submission 89872) | Embiratermes neotenicus P1 segment gut microbial communities from Petit-Saut dam, French Guiana - Emb289 P1 | ecosystem: Host-associated > Arthropoda: Insects > Digestive system > Gut ... | reverse complement strand
GGCATTGTGGCTCAAGATATTAACGGACGGCGCACCGAAAGATGCCAATGGGGAGTTGTTGGATCTTGGTACAACATGGAAGGAACTAAACGCATCTTGCAACACTATACTACCCGAGCTAAACGGCTTTATCGCCATTGAGATTGAACGGGAGGACGGCGCTGGTGAATACATGATAGCCGTGGCAAGCTCTTTGCCGGAGCATGGCAGTCTCAGGGAATATATCATTCCGGCACACACATGGGCGGTATTTCCGGGGAAAAACTTCTTTGCAGACGAGTATGCAGATGCAGAATCAGCGATAAAACTGGAGGAGCGTATATACTCGGAATGGCTGCCCACTTCCGGCTACGAAATCGCCGATGGTTTAGACGTGTGTCTGATACTGCCCACCGATGATTTAGAAAACGCTCCGTTTGAGCAGTGGTTGCCTGTCAAGAAAAAACAATGACAAATGTCACTACTGGGGTTTGGTGCCTCGTGATATACTTAGAATAAGCTCGCTTCATTATATTTCCCCCCGCCTGCGGCGGGGGAATCGGAAAAAGCGATTTAAACTCAATATCAGGGGTGGTTACATTGAAAAATCTAGACGCGTACAAACTGAAGTGGATTGCCATAATCGGCATGATTCTCAATCACATGGTGTTTGCCTGGTGGGAAGTGTTGCCCCTTTGGCTGGCTTTCCCCATGTATGCCGCCGGCGGCGTCACGTTTCCCATTATGGCCTATTTTGTAGTAGAGGGCTATAAGCACACGTCCAATTTGAAACGATATTTCCTGCGGCTGTTCTTGTTCGGTCTGATCTCCATCCCGTTCCATATTCTCGTATTCCGGGACGGCTTTGGCATGAACATCTTGTTTACAATCATATTGAGCCTTGGGGCCCTGCTCCTGTATGACAAGATAAAAACCCGTGTGCTCTTCTGGATTTCGTTTGTGCTCTTATTGATTGTCTCCATGATCCTTGTGATGGACTGGTATATCATCGGCCCCATTGTCGTGTTGATGTACTATATCATCAAAAATGAGAACAAACGGCGCCTCTTGCCGGGCATCGTTGCGGGTATCTTCTGGTTTGTGTTCTTAGGCTTCGGCCTCTGGGGCGTGACGGTCATGCAAAACGCAATGGATGCAGGCTATGACCTGGGGGATATGTTTACGGGCGTCGCCATGGACTTTTTCACTGTGGAGTTTTTCCTGGTAGGCATGACCTTTATCATCGGTTGTGTCATCGGTGCACTGCTTGTACGGGGATACAACGGCGAGCGGGGCAAACGGATGAAGTGGCTGTTCTATGCCTTCTATCCGCTGCACTTAGCGGTGCTGGCCGCAGTCGCCCTGGCCTTGGGGCTGGTCGATTTCAGTGTGCTCAGAGTCTGGGCTTGAATCTTGAATAGAAAAAACGGGGCGTCGAGAGCGCCCCGTTCAGTATGTAGACAAAGTATAGTATACCGAAGAAAATGCCTATGGTGCTATAGGTCAAGGGCAATCCTCAGTCGGCTACGCCGACAGCTCCTTTGAGAAAGGAGCTGTGAAAGACATGGACTTTCTGCCCTTAACCTCCTTTGGAAAAGGAGGTGGCAGGTGCCGCCCTTTGGCACCTGACGGAGGATTTGACCTTGGCAGATGCCTTTTGTCTTCGGGCTGAACGGGGCGTCCTCGACGCCCTGGTTTTGTTATATATTCCTACCCAATAATCTCCCGCGTATCCCGTGCGATGACCAGTTCTTCATTGGTGGGGATAACCAGCACCCGGCCTCGGGAGCCGTCTGCGGAGACATCAGTCTCTTTTGCCCGGACCTGGTTCTTCACCGGATCCAGCTCAATACCGAGGACGCCTAGGTTCTGACAGATGGCTTCCCGGTCGTTGATCCCGTTTTCACCGACGCCGGCGGTGAAGATCACGGCGTCCACGCCGCCCATAGCCACGGCATAGGCGCCGATGAACTTGGACACGTGGTAGCGGAAGACGGCGAGAGCCAGTTTGGCCCGCTCGTTGCCCTCTAGGACGGCGTTTTCCAGATCACGAAAATCCGAGGAGACGCCGGAGATGCCTAAGACACCGGATTTCTTGTTGAGCACACCCAACATCTCGCCGATGGAGAGGTTTTCTTTCCCCATCAAAAACTCAATGATCCCGGCGTCAATATCCCCCACACGAGTACCCATGGGGAGACCGGCCAGGGGAGTAAAGCCCATGGAGGTATCCACACTCTTCCCGCCGTCAATGGCGGCCACGGAGGAGCCGTTGCCCATGTGACAGGAGATCAGTTTCAGCTCCGAGAGGGGCTTGCCCAGCATAACGGCGGCCCGTTCCGCCACATAGCGGTGGCTGGTGCCGTGGAATCCGTAGCGGCGGACTTTGTACTGCTCATAATAACCATAGGGCAGGGCGTACATATAGGCCTGACCCGGCATGGTCTGGTGAAACGCCGTATCAAAGACCGCCACCTGGGGTACATCCCTCATAACGGCCTGACAGGCGGTGATCCCCGTGATGTTGGCCGGGTTGTGGAGAGGGGCCAGGGGGATACAGGCCTCAATCGCGGCCAGGACTTCGTCATTGATTAAAGTAGAGGCGGAGAAGTTCTCCCCGCCGTGGACGACCCGGTGGCCCACAGCGGCGATCTCGCCCATATCGGAAATGACGCCAAATTCGGCGCTGGTCATCTTCTCCAACACAATGGCGATGGCGGCGGCGTGGTCGGGGAGGGGGACATCTTCGTCAAAGACGGCTTTGCCGTCTAATAGCGGCGTATGTTTAATGTGGCCGTCAATCCCGATGCGCTCACAGAGCCCCTTGGCCAAAACCCGCTCATCGGTCATGTCGAAGAGTTGATACTTGAGAGAAGAACTACCTGCGTTAATGACTAAAACTTTCATACTGACACCTCTACTATATAATATATTTGCTTTTGACGATTTTCTTTGTTCTTCCCCGCCTGCGGCGGAGGAGAATAAGGCCTATCTTTTTGCTTCGTATGTCCCCCGTCTACGGCGGGAGAACAAGGCACTCTTATTTTCTTGCTTTTTGCCTTGAAAGGGTTTAAACTGATTGTCGAATCTATAATAGTTTAAACGCAAATGGCCAAATTGACAAGTATTTTTTACAGGAGACGCACCATGGTCACAGGGATCGTATCAGAATTTAACCCTTTTCACCGGGGCCATACGGTGCCCATCCGGGCGGCCCGGGGGGCGGTAATCTGCATTATGAGCGGCAATGCCGTCCAGCGAGGGGATTTGGCCATCTTCCACAAGCGGGCCAGAGCCCAGGCGGCCATACGGTGCGGTGCGGATTTGGTCATAGAGCTCCCATGTCCCTATGTGTTGAGTTCTGCCGAACCCTTTGCCCGCGGCGCTGTGGGGATATTGGCCGCCACGGGTCTGCCGGATATCCACCTGGCCTTCGGCTGCGAGACGGCGGAGATAGAAAAGCTGACCGCCGTCGCCCAGAGTCTCAACACATCGGAGACCCAGGCCAGGATTTCCGCGGAGATGGCAAAAGGTATCCCCTATGGCCTCGCCTGCCAGCGCGGCCTGGATGAGGCCCTGGGAGAGGGGCTCGGGGCGGTCTTAAAAACGCCTAATAACCTGTTAGCCATCGAGTATCTCCGGGCCATTTTCCGGCTAGATGCCCCTATAACCCCTCTACCGGCCCTGCGTCAGGGGGTATTTCACCACAGCCAGACCCCTGTCGGAGACTTCACCTCCGCCACCCATCTGCGCAGCTTGATCCGCAACCCGGCAGAGGAAATTGCCCAAGCCTGGCACTACATGCCTGAATCCGCCGCCGAGATATTCCGGGGAGAGCTCAAACAGGGGAGAGGCCCTGCGGGGTTGGATCAACTGGACGCTGTAATCCTATCCCTGCTCCGTCTCAGCGCACCGGCCCCGGACGGGGGCTATTTAGACGACAGCGAGGGCTTAAGCCAGCGGATTTGCAACCTGGCAGCCCAGGCGGGGAGCGTAGCGGAACTGGTAGAGCTTACAAAGACCAAACGCTATCACCGCTCCCGTATCCGCCGGCTGATACTCAATATGTGTCTGCGGATGACCCCGGAACACCGGCCGGAGATGCCCCTATATATTAAAATATTGGCCGCCAATGAAACAGGCAGGAGATTAATCCGCCAAATGACCGAGACAGCAACGATCCCCATTATCAGCCGTCCCGGTCAGGTTCGACAGCTGGGTACCCGTGAAAATCAAATCGCTGAGATGGAGAGCGCCGTGACGGATTTACAGGCCCTCTGTTTCCAGGGATTGGATCAACAGCGAGGGGGGAGCGAATGGCAAGAAAAACCCTGGTTTCTGGAAGCGTGATCCAGATTCGGGTAAAATATATAATATGCAGGTGACATAATAGCAATTCCTCTGTTCATCATGCAGAAAATTAAAAAATAGAGCTTGCGAATTCTTTGAAAAAAGTGATTAAAATTTTGAAAAATGGTGAAATATAAGAAAGAATGTCGAATAAAAATGCAGTTTACCATAAACGGATTTCAAAAACCCTCTTGCATTTATGGGAAAGGTATGGTATAGTCGTTACAAATTGTAACAAACGGGTTACAAAAGAGTTCGGATCAGCGGAAAAGAGGTTACAAAAAAATGAAACGGCGAATAGTTTGTTTTTGTTTACTGCTTGTCCTGATCGCGACGCCAATCGCTTCAGCTACCGTTGACATATCTTCCATCAATCTGAGCAGACTGACTTACGAGGAAGGTGTTGACTACCTGGCCATCATGTTGGCCGCCTGCGTCGACGGCAGTGACGAGGCCCTGTTAGAAGGGGCCAAAGCAGAACTACAGAGAAACTTGAAAATTGAATCCCAGGAACTCGATTATGCGTCTACGGCATTCTTTACAACCTATGAGACCGCCGATGAAATCGCAGTGGCCATTGCGGCCCACATGATTGCCTTGGAAGTTACAACAGTTGAAGATCACCCCGTCCAGTTCCGGGTTGTGGCCGCCAGTAAGAATATCCGCTACGGCCCAGAGGCGGAATACGAGCGGGTCGGCGTGTTTACTTATGGTACAGTCGTCACTTTCTTGGAAAACGGTGTCGAAGGTTGGGTGCGGATCACCGACGGCGAGACCACGGGTTGGTCCAGAGACATTTTCTTAGCTCCATATGAGGGCGGCAGACCGACGATCATCCCCACACCCGCCGCTATTGCAAACAACACAGTTCCGCCCCCCCCACAAGCGCCTAGCGTCGGCGGTGAAGCGGTTTCCAGTCACCATGACGATCTCTTCTGGCTGGCTCTGACCATTATGCACGAGGCCGGTTCCAACTGGTTAAGTGACGAGCATCAACTCATGGTGGGTAATGTAGTACTTAATCGTGTGGCCCATCCAGAGTTCCCAAATACGATCTCTGGTGTAGTCCAACAGCGGGGGCAATATGCCTTTGTTGGGAAAGCAGGCTGGATGTCGATTGATATCTCCGAACGGGCCTTTGCCAACGCACAACGACTACTCAACGGAGAGCGATTCCTCCCCCCCAACGTAATATTCCAAGCTGAATTCAGGCAGGGTTCTGGAACTCATCACACGATTTTCTGCCCAACTCTAGGGAGCACAACGTTCTTCGGATATGCGTATCGTTGATTAAGAATCAGTAACCAATAGAGTGTTTCAAAACAGGCCGGAGACATATCTCCGGCCTGTTTTTTCATTTGCCAAACGGTGGGAAAGATGGTACAATGTCCAGCGATAGAAGGAAGCGTTATTTCAAAAGCTATTTTCTGCGTTTTCCCCCGATAGAAAAGTGAGACAACTTCTCGCAGAAGAGGATTCTTATGTGGATTGCTGACAAGTGGACGGACTTTGAGGTCATAGACTGCTCCGACGGAGAAAAATTAGAGCGCTGGGGGGATAAACTCCTGGTGCGTCCGGATCCCCAAGTCATCTGGAAGACGGAGCGCCGTCACCCCGGCTGGCGGGAGTATGACGGGCGGTATCTGCGGAGCAAGACCGGCGGCGGCCAGTGGGAACGCAAAAATCTGCCGGAGAAGTGGCAGATTCGCTCCGGTGATCTCACCTTTTCCGTGGGGCCCATGAATTTTAAGCATACGGGCCTGTTCCCGGAACAGGCGACCAACTGGGACTTTATCCAGACACAGATCAAAAAAGCGGATCGACCGCTCCAGGTGTTGAATCTCTTCGCCTATACGGGCGGGGCCACGATAGCGGCGGCAGCGGCAGGGGCCACGGTCTGCCACGTAGATGCGGCCCGGGGCATGGTGACTTGGGCCAGGGAAAACGCAACGCTATCAGGTCTCTCCGATCACCCCATCCGCTGGATTGTGGACGACTGTCTCAAATTCGTCCAGCGGGAGATCCGCCGTGGGCGGAAATATGACGGGATTATCCTGGATCCCCCCAGCTATGGCCGAGGGCCGGGGGGCGAGGTCTGGAAGTTGGAGGACAGTCTCTACGACTTCGTAGAACTCACCAGCCAGATTTTGAGTTCAGATGCGTCTTTTGTGGTACTCAACTCCTACACCACAGGATTGAGCCCCGCAGTGTTGACCTATATCAGCGAGGAGATTTTTGTCAAACGGTTCGGCGGTATCGCCGAGAGCCGGGAGTTGGGCCTGCCCGTGACGGAGAGCGGCCTCATATTGCCCTGCGGTGCCACATGCCGCTGGTGGCGGGGGTAGGATATGAGAGATCATATATTGGAAACCCAGTGTCTCTCGTTCCAATACCGGACAGAACCAGGGGTATCTGGGCCGTTGGTGCTAAAAGAGGTCGATTTGGCTATCGAATCCGGTAGTTTTGTGGCGATTGTTGGCCACAACGGAAGCGGAAAGAGCACCCTGGCGAAACTCTCAAACGGGATACTGCTCCCCACGGGAGGCAAGGTGTATGTGGAGGGCTTGGACACGACGGATAAAAACCTCCTGCTGGAAATCCGCCGCCGGGTTGGGGTTGTGTTTCAAAATCCTGACAACCAGATCGTGAGCAATCTGGTTGAAGACGACGTGGCTTTCGCTCCAGAGAATCTCGGCCTGCCCCCGGAGGAGATCCGCCGCCGGGTGGATGAAGCCCTCCGGGCCGTTGATCTATACGACTATCGCCTCCACGCGCCCCATTTGTTATCAGGCGGGCAGAAACAGCGGGTGGCCATCGCCGGGGTCATCGCCATGCGTCCCCGGCTCATCGTCTTGGACGAGCCCACGGCCATGCTGGATCCCCAGGGGCGCAAAGAGGTCATCGACACGGTGAAACGGCTCTGCCGGGATCACGGCATCACGGTAGTGCTCATTACGCACCATATGAGCGAGTGCATCGACGCCGACCGTTTGGTGGTGCTGTCAGACGGTGAGATCGCTCTGGACGGTACCCCCGTCCATGTCTTCACCCAAGTGGAAAAATTGACGGAACTGGGCCTGGCTCCGCCGGAGACCACGGCCCTGCTATTCGCCCTGGGCCAAGCGGGACTGGACGTGCCTTTAGATGCGCTTGATGTAGAAAGCTGTGCCCAGACCATTTATGACTATGTAAGCAAATAGGAGAATCCGCCATTGAATCCAATCATCCAGACCGAGAATTTGACCCACACCTACAGCGTCGGGACGCCCTTTGAGCGCACGGCTATTGTAGGTGTTGATTTTTCTGCCCATGCGGGGGAGTTTGTGGGGATTATCGGCCATACGGGCAGCGGGAAATCTACTTTGATGCAGCAATTGAACGGACTGTTGACACCCACATCGGGCCGGGTGTTGTTTCAGGACGAGGATATCCATCAATCTAAGGCACTGACCCGATCCGTTCGGTTTCAGGTGGGGTTGGTATTTCAATACCCGGAATATCAGCTCTTTGAGGAATCTGTCTACAAGGATATCGCCTTTGGGCCAAAGAATATGGGGCTTTCGGAATCGGAGATCGACCGGCGGGTGCGGGAGTCTGCCGCGTTGGTGGGGCTTGAGGAGGTGCATTTGGAGAAATCTCCCTTTGTGCTCTCCGGGGGGCAAAAGCGCCGGGCGGCCATTGCGGGAGTCATGGCCATGGGGCCCAAAGTGCTCATTCTGGACGAGCCCACGGCGGGGCTGGACCCACGGGGAAGGACTGAGATATTGGACAATATCCGTGGATTCCACCGGGAGACGGGGGCCACGGTGATTCTGGTGACCCACAGCATGGAGGAGATCGCCCGGACAGTGGACCGGATCGTGGTGATGAACGACGGAAAAATTGCCATGACCGGCACCCGTAGTGAGATCTTCGCCCAGGGGGATGCCCTGGAGCGGATGGGCCTGGATCTACCGGAGATCACCCGCGTGGTCCTGCGGCTCCGGGCTATGGGACTCGACCTCCCTGGCAATATTTTCACAGTAGAGCAAGCGGCCCACGCATTGGCAACATATAGACAGGGGGTGGCGGGATGCTGAAAGATATTACCGTGGGCCAGTATTTCCCAGGAAATACGTTCATCCACCGGCTGGACCCCAGGACGAAGCTCTTGATGACTATTGTCTATCTCGTCTGCGTGTTTACGGCCCGCAGTCCCATTGCATTTGGGGTCGTGGCGCTCTATCTGGTGAGTATGATCATTGTCTCCCAGGTAAATCTGCGGCTTTTAGTCCGTGGCATGAAACCGTTGATTTTTCTCCTGGCCTTGACGGGGACTTTGAATTTATTTTTGACGCCAGGGGAACCTTTGGTGTCCATTTGGCGTCTCTCTATTAGTAGGGAGGGGATCGAGTGGTCCATCATGCTGATTTTGCGCATCGCCATGATGGTCATGGGGAGTTTTATTCTGACCTATACCACGCCGCCTATGGCCCTGACCGACGGGATTGAATCCCTCATGCGGCCGTTGAAACGGGTCGGCGTCCCCGCCCACGAGTTGGCCATGATTATGAGCATTGCTCTACGGTTTATTCCCACCCTCTTAGAGGAGACGGATCGGATCATGCGGGCCCAGAAGGCCAGGGGGGCCAGTTTTGATACAGGGAATATCATTCAGCGGGGGCGGGCCATGCTGCCGATTTTACTGCCCCTGTTCATCAGCGCCTTCCGCCGGGCGGAGGAGTTGGCCATCGCTATGGAGTCCCGCTGTTATCACGACGGCCAGGGCAGAACCCGGATGCGGGCGCTCCGCTATGGCCGGGGGGATATTTTGACTGGTCTGATTGGCCTACTTTTGCTGGGCTCAATTATTATACTGCGGGTGACTGGCCTATGAGACGGATTGCGTTAAAAATCAAGTACTGCGGCACGGCCTATCACGGCTGGCAGCGGCAGAAGAATGATATCACCGTGCAGGAGGTCTTGGAGAACGCCCTCTCCATCACCTGCGAGGAGCCCATCACCGTGGTGGGATGCGGCCGCACAGACGCAGGCGTCCACGCGTGGCGGTATTGTGTGAGCTTTGATTCCCATACGAAGATTCCCCTAGAGAGACTGCCGTTGGCCTTAAATATGCGACTGCCGGAGGATATCTCCGTCCAGGCGGCGGTAGAGGCCCCGGCGGATTTTAACGCCATCTTGTCCTGTATGAAAAAAGAGTATACGTATACGATTCTAAACAGCCGCATCCGGGATCCGTTTCTGGCCCCGTTTTCTTATTTCTACCCGTCCCATCTGGATGTGGATCGGATGATCCAAGGGGCCGCCGCTTTCGTCGGCACCCACGATTTCGCCGCCGTGCGGAGTGTGGGTACCCAGACGAAAACCACCGTGCGGACGGTGTACTATTTCCACGTGGAGCGAGCCGGGGATCAGATCATCTTCCGGGTCTGTGCAGACGGATTTCTGTACAATATGGCCCGCGCCATGGTGGGAACGCTCCTCTATGTATCCCAGGGTAAGATCGCCCCGGAGGAGATATCGGAACTTTTAGCCCTGAGAGATCGTCGTTTAACCGGCCCCACTGTGCCGCCCCAGGGATTGGCGCTCAGCCGGATTTGGTATCCCGGCGTCGTGGGGGAGATGATGGGGGATTGATTGTCTTTGTATGAAAGGTGGGAGTTTGATGGGGAAATGGAAAAAAAGGGTTAGTCTGTTGCTTGTGGTTTGTTTGGTGTTGGGGCTGATGCCGATGGGAGCGTTGGCGTCTGCCACTGTGACCTCCACGGGGACAGTAGGCGAAGGCGGTGCGCCGTGGCGATTATATAGTGACGGGACATTGGTGGTGGATGAGGGGTTTATTGAGTGGACGGGTAGTAATGAACAGAGTCCGTGGCATGAGCATCGTCATCGTATTGATAGTATTGTTTTTACCGGGCCGATTATTGGAGGTACCTCTTTGAGGAACCTATTTAGAGAGTTGCGAAATGTATTCACTATAGAAGGGCTGCATTATTTTGACACCAGCAACGTGATTGATATGAGCAATATGTTTGTCCTTGCACAAAATCTAATGTATCCAGATGTGTCTCACTTTGATACCAGTAATGTGACAGACATGGAAGGGATGTTTGCTAATGCACATAATTTAAGAGTTCTAGATTTATCTAATTTTGATACCAGTAATGTGACGTCTATGGGTGGAATGTTTATGGGCACTTACGGATTAACAAGTTTAGATTTATCAAGCTTTAATACGAGTAATGTGACACGTATGAGTTCTATGTTTAATGGTGCTTACAGGCTAACAAATTTAGATTTGTCAGGCTTTGACACCAGTAATGTGACGTGCATGGCTTGGATGTTTGCTTTTACAAGAAGCTTAACACACTTAGACCTATCAAGCTTTGATACTGGCAATGTGACATACATGGACAGTATGTTTAGGGGAGCAAGCAATCTACGTGTTCTGGATTTATCTAATTTTGATACCAGCAATGTGACATCTATGTTTAGCATGTTTGTGCACACACCCTCTCTGCGTCAGCTTATACTGGGAGAACGCTTTAGTTTTATAGGTGATGTCGAGCTGAATGCGGAACTAGCTCTGCCACCGCAAAATGCTGACTACACAGGCCGCTGGCAAAACATAGGCTCCGGCACCGTTTACAACCCACAAGGCGAATTCGTCTTCACCGCTGCCGAGCTAATGGAGAACTACGACGGCGCAACAATGGCCGACACCTGGGTCTGGCAACCCCGCAACCCAGGCCCACCACCACCAACCTTCCACGACGTAGCCCCCAACACCTGGTACCACGACTACGTCCAATTCGCCGCCAAAAACAACCTCATGCTTGGCACCGGGGGCGGGAATTTCTCCCCCCACACTCCCCTCAACCGTGCCATGCTGGCCACGATCTTCTGGCGCGTGGCGGGGGAGCCAGAAGCCGAGTTCCAACCCGTGTTCAGCGACGTGCCAAGCACTGCCCCCACATGGTACAGAGACGCGGTTATCTGGGCACATGAAAACAGTATTGTCCAAGGCTACGGCGGCCGTTTTGATCCCTACGGCGAGGCTACAAGAGAACAGTTTGCGGTGATGCTCCATCGCTATGCACAATTTGCGGGTATGAGCACAAGCGTCCCCGATGGGTTTGACCTGGACAGCTTCCGAGATCGGGGCGAGATCAGCGCCTGGGCTGAAGTATCCCTGGTTTGGGCGGTCTATCAGGAGCTCATCCGAGGCGTAGGGGACGAGACATTGGCCCCGGACAGAACCGCCACCCGTGGGGAGGGCGCGGCGCTTCTCATGCGGTTTATGCAGAGATTTGCAGATCAAAGTGGATAGATTTTTGACCTATCTTTTTTGCGCTGTCTGTGCTATACTATTACGGTGAGCAAAAAAGTACAGCGAGGGTCGGGCATGGAGAAGCGGGTCACACGAATCAAGCAAAAACTAGGCGGCGTGGGTTCTGCTGTGGTCTTGGGAATCATGATTCTCATCGCCATCGCCCTGATTATTAATCGGGACAGGCTCACTGTAGACGCCTTGTCCAGGGCCTGGAACTACCGTAGTTTGGGCACGGCCCAGCAGGCGGAGGAATTTCTCTTCCAGGACTATTTCAGCAACACCTTCGCCCTCTTGGATGACTCCATCTCTGTCGCCTCTGTCAGCGGTCTGCGGGTATACGACCGCACAGGCGGGATCGCCCACAGGGAGATTTTCTCTATGGATCGCCCTGTTATTGAGAGTAATAGCACACGGGCGCTGGCCTATGATCTGGGCGGCACGGATATCGCCATTGCCACGGCGTGGGAACCTCTCTGGCATACAGTGTGGGAAGGGGCCATTATCGACGCCAGGATCAACGAAAATGACTGGTTCGTCATCTCCTCAGAGCGGATGGGAACCCGCGGCGTCGTCACCGTGCTCAATCCCAACTTTCAACGGGCATACGAAGTGCGCATTGTGACGGGATATTTAATGGGTGCAGTTCTGGCCTCAGATAACCGCACCCTGGCGATTTTGACCATGACAGATCAGGGCGGACAAATCCTCTGGTACCACACTGATTACGCTGGAGAAGAGCCCTATAGCCGATATTTGCAGGAAGACACGTTGTTTTTTGACCTTTGGTTCACCACCAGCGGCAATCTAATGGCAATCTCCAGCGATGGGATCTTTTCCTTGACCAGTGCCGGGACAGTGGCCTTTGCGCACCCATTCCCAGATCAATATCTCAGAGCCTACGCCAGACATGATGCGGGGGCGGCCGTCTATCTGACACCCCACCCGAATAGCATGGAGGGAACGCTGGTTCACCTGGCCCACAACGGGCGCATACGGGAGATGGAAGCACAGGGCGAACTTCTGGATATCTCCCTCAATGAGCGATATTTGGCGGCCCTGTTTTTTGACCGGCTCGTCCTCTACCGCGACGGGAGAGAATACGCCGTATGGGACGGGACAGAGGGGATGACCCGTGTCCTGTCACGGAACGACGGATCCGTTTTGCGATTTTCTTCACATCGGGCAAGGCTTCTTGTGCCATAGCATGGCATCAAAAAACGGGAGATTTCTCAGTATTTCTTTCGCTTGGGGCGGAGAAATGCGACAAAAAATATTTATATAAAGTTAAAGAGATAAAACTGGTTTGGAGGATATCAGATATGCACATTATCGTGAACTTGCTCATTCTCGCCATTATAGGCTTTTGTGCGTGGCAGGGCTATCGGCGCGGCATTTTGGGGAGTATTTTGGCTGTGGTATTTATCATCATTGCCGTATACGGAGGGAATCTGCTGGCAAATACTTGGGCGAACGAATTCACGACAATGTTTCGGCCCTTCATCAGCGGCTACTTAACCCAGATGGAGATGGATGCCGTCGATACCATTGCGCCTCCGCATTTACAGGGTCTCTCCACGGAAGATTTGTTTCGGATTGATTCCAGCCTGGAACCGGAAGTGGCCCGTCAGTTGTTCTTAGAGCTTGGCGTCCACGAGAGCCGGGAGCAAAAACTCACGGATCGGTATCTCGACGGCCGAGACGCCGGGGAGACATTTAACCGCGCCATGACGGAGACGATTGTGTACGCTTTTTGCTTCCTCATGGTCTTTGTCGTCGCCTTTTTGTTAATCCTCATCGGCTTTACGGTAGCTTATAACTTAATTCCATTTTCTCTGAAATTCCCGGGCCTGAAACTGGTGGATGGTATCGTCGGCGGATTGTTAGGCGTGGCCCAGGGATTTTTGCTGGTGTTTATGCTTGCGTGGCTGTTGGGCTATTTGGGGCTCATCTTGCCGGAAGACTTCGCCACTGCAGATTCGAGCATTCTGGAGTTCTTCGTCAGCCGCAACCATGTGGGCGGATTTATTGATATTTAGACCGAAATAATACTGGGGTGTTCCGACTATGCCTTGGCTATTTTTAGATATTTAAACCCTGCGATTGGAGCGAAACATGCAACCTACCATTTGTGGCCGCTGTAAGAAAAATGTGGCGATTATCTTTATTACAAAAATCGAAAACGGCGTCTCTGCCAATGAGGGCCTCTGCCTCAAGTGCGCCAAGGAACTGAAGATCAAGCCCGTAGACGACATCATGCAGCGGATGGGTATATCAGACGAGGATTTAGACGGTATCTCCGGCGAAATGATTGAGGCTTTCGGCGGCGCGGAGAGCATAGAGGCCATGCAAAACGGAGAGGCGGAAGAAGAGGCCGGAAACATGGCCACGTTCCCATTTTTAAATAAACTCTTCGGCGCCGGCCCAGGTGACCGGCCCCCCCAATCCGGCGGATCCTTACCGGGGGGGAGTGCCGCCTCTTCCGGTAAAGAGAAAGACCCCAAAGGAAAAAAACGCAGATTTCTGGAGAATTACTGCATCTCCCTGACAGATAGGGCCAAGAGCGGTCAACTGGACCGGATCGTGGGCCGCCAGGAGGAGACCGAACGGGTCATTCAGATATTAAACCGGCGGCAAAAGAATAATCCATGCCTCATAGGCGAACCGGGCGTCGGTAAGACGGCTATCGCCGAGGGGCTTGCTCTGCGCATCCACACGGGGGATGTGCCCTATAAGCTCCGGGAGAAAGAGGTCTATCTCCTAGACCTCACAGCCCTCGTGGCGGGAACTCAGTTCCGGGGTCAGTTTGAGAGCCGGATGAAAGGTCTCATTGAGGAGATCAAAAAGCAGGGGAATATTATCCTGGTCATTGACGAAGTTCACACCATCGTCGGGGCGGGGGATGCCGAGGGCAGTATGAATGCGGCCAATATTCTCAAACCCGCCCTGTCTCGGGGCGAGATACAAGTCATCGGCGCCACGACGTTTACGGAGTATCGAAAGCACATCGAAAAAGATTCGGCTTTGGAGCGTAGATTCCAGCCGGTGACAGTGACGGAGCCCTCTATGGAGGACGCAATAGAGATCGTCAAAGGCATCGCCCACTACTATGAGGCCTTCCACGGCGTAACCATCTCCCCGGAGATGGCCCGACAGGCCGTCTTGATGAGTGAGCGGTATATCACCGACCGGTTCCTGCCCGACAAGGCCATTGATCTAATCGACGAGGCGTGCAGTGATGTCAACTTGCGGAGCCAGTCCCTGACCCGGATGGCGGAGATACAAAAAGAGCAGGCCGATCTGGGCCGGGAGAGAGAGATGCTCCTGGCGGACGACAAATCAGAGCAGGATCACTTCGAGCGCCTGGCCGCGATTCGCAGCCGGGAGATGCAGTTGAGCGACGAGTTAATCGTGCTCCAAAAAGATGGTCCGCCGGCCCTGACTGTGGACAATTTGGCCCGGGTGATTGAACTCTGGACTAAGATCCCCGCCAGTAGCATCCGGGAGGACGAATACAAGCGCCTGGCGCAGTTAGACGCCAGATTAAAAGCCCATGTAATCGGCCAGGACGAGGCCGTGGATACGGTTTGCCGTGCCATCAAACGCAGCCGAGTGGGGATCGCCGCAAAGCGCAAGCCCGCGTCTTTTATCTTCGTCGGTGCCACCGGGGTGGGGAAGACGGAACTGGTAAAACGCCTGGCCCAAGACCTGTTCAATGCGACGGAGTCCCTGATCCGCTTAGATATGTCCGAGTTCATGGAAAAACACGCCGTCAGCCGGATTATCGGCTCCCCGCCGGGATACGTGGGCTATGACGAGGCGGGCCAGCTGACGGAGAAAATCCGCCGCAGACCCTATAGCGTGGTGCTCTTTGACGAGATCGAAAAAGCCCACCCGGATGTGCTCAATATCCTACTGCAAATCCTGGACGACGGCCACATTACCGACGCCCAGGGCCGGAATGTGAATTTCTCCAACACGGTGATCATTATGACCACCAACGCCGGGAGCGATAAGAAAGACGGCTCCGTGGGCTTTAATCGGAGCGTTAACGAGCAGGGGAAAGAGAAGGCCATGAAGGCCCTGAAAGATTTTTTGCGCCCGGAATTTTTAAATCGTATAGACGAGATCGTCTACTTCAACCAGTTGTCCGAGGCAGATTTCGCCCAAATTGCCCGGATCATGCTGGAGGAACTCAAAGAAGTGATGACCGACAAGGGCTACGCCTTCACCTACGACGATGCGGTTTTGGACTACTTAGTGAAAAAGTCCTTCTCCATCACCTACGGCGCCCGCAATCTGCGCCGTCTGTTGCAAAAAGAGATTGAGGACAAGATCGCAACGGAGCTGGTGGATCACTATGAGAAGGCCGTTAAAAAGATCGGCCTCGGGGTGAAAGAAGACGAGATTATTGTGATTGCGGTGTAGAAAAAAATAAAGTGCAAATACTATACTCTGCAAAATAATTTTAAAAAAGGAGAGACTCTCATGTTGCAGAGAAAATTGTGGGTAAACAGATTTCAGCGAATTATTTGTGTATTGCTTGTGGCAATGCTATTGGTCGGTCTATTCCCGGGCAGTGCGTTTGCCGGGGGGGACGACCATGACGCCGCCAGATATCAAGGTATCGTGCCGTTAAATGTTGTGGTTGGACACGTCGGGCCAAATGCAACTTTTGCGCCGTGGTGGTGGTATGATGACGATCCGAATACACGCACGGTAATGGTAGGCAGCGGAACCGTTCAAGGCAACGTTGCAGTTGGCTTTGAGGCAAATATAAGCCCTTGGAACAACTGGCGGCTTGGTATTGACAGAATTGTTTTCACAGACCCAGACAATACAATCGGGACGTTCAACCTCACCTCTTTATTTCGAAATTTACCATATTTAACTACGATAGAGAATATTGACTATATTGACATTACTGCCACACGCTGGATGGAACACATGTTCCGAGACGCATCTGCATTAGAAGATATATATGGGCTAGAGAACTGGGACACCAGCGATGTGTTGCGTTTTTCCAGCATGTTCCGAGGTACGAGCTTTACGACTTTAGATGTGAGCACCTTTGACATGAGTAGCGCATTACGTCTTGACAGCATGTTCCGAGGCATGCCCTATTTAACAGAGATCATTGGGCTAGACGAGTGGGACACCAGTACTGTACTATGGATGTCACATATGTTTCGGGATGCAGACGGCTTTACGAGTTTAGATTTAAGCAATTGGGACACAAGCAGCGTAACAACTTTTGAAAGTATGTTCCAAGACGCAAGTAACTTGGAGAGTGTAGATTTAAGCGACTGGGATACGAGTAGTGCGACGAATTTTATCAGTATGTTTCGAGGCACAAGCGCTTTAACGAGTTTAGATTTAAGCGGCTGGGATACACGTAGCGCAACGACTATGGCGAACATGTTCACAGGTGCAAACAGCCTAAGAGAATTAACACTTGGCCAAAACTGGACAGCCGTAGGCAATCTAGGTCTGGTGACGCCGCCGGGGCCAAGATACACAGGTTATTGGATAAATGTTGGAGGCAATCAGCGTTTGACTCCTGCCGCCCTTATGACCGGCCCCGCCGGGGCAGGTGACACTTGGATTTGGGAAGAAGCCTTTTTCAATGTGGAATTTAATTCTGGTCCAAATGGAACGATTGCTCCTGGGCCAGTACACGATGTAATTGTTCGTGGCGGAGACACCTTAGCAGAGAATGATATTCCAACTCCGATTCCGGATACACTTCCGGCACCGGGTTATATGTTTGTATATTGGGAAAGTTCGACTGGTAACACATATACAACAGAAGAGCTCCACGATCTGCCAATCATAGCGAATAGAACATTCACAGCGATTTTTGAACCCAGCAACGCCATTCAGGTGACATTTTTTCTAAGCGGCGGTCTTTACGGCGGCGATACCAATCCTGTCTATCGCTATGTCCTCCCAGATCATCAGATCACGACAGCCAGAGTCCCCGTTCCGACTCGACCCGGTTGGAATTTCCTCGGCTGGCGGGAGGATGGCACAGGGCCTTTGCTGAACCATGCACAGGTTGCCGCCCTCACCGTAACAGGGCCGCGCCATTTCACGGCGCAGTGGCAACTGATCAATCAGCCCGGCCCAGGGCCAGGGGAGCCGGATATTTTAGAGCGGCAGGCGTATCTGATCGGTGTCGGAAACGCTGGATACCCGGTGCCAATTCAACCCAGAGCCAATATCACGAGGGCGGAAGTCGCCACGATTTTCTTCCGTCTTGTCACAGACGAGGCACGCATTGAATACTGGATACAAGAAAATCCTTTCCCGGACGTGGAGTTATACGACTGGTTTAACAACGCCGTATCGACTATGACCAATGCGAGCGTCTTTGTCGGCTTGCCGGACGGCACCTTTGCGCCAACACAGCCCATCACCCGTGCTGAAATGGCGACTGCGATTGTCCGATTCATGGACAAACTGGACGGTATGAATTTGCTGGAAAATCACTTTAACGATATCTCCGGCCACTGGGCAGCGAGTTATATCAACGTAGCGGTCGTAAATGGCTGGGTGGAAGGGCCTTATGGCCTGGATGGTGCGTTTTATCCTGACAGATACCTCACACGGGCAGAGGCTGCAGCAATAATTAACCGCCTCTCAGGCCGTCTGCAGGAACGTACGGAAGATCTGTTGCCGGATATGCGCACCTGGCCGGACAACGCCGATGAAACCGCATGGTACTACTTCTATATCCAATCTGCGACGAACTCTTACACTTTCGAGTGGAGAGGTGTCGACAATGCGTTTGAGCGTTGGATCACCATCATCCCGCCGCGCAACTGGGAAGTATTAGAGCGGCCAGATTCTATGCCGGAGGATATCTTATAGTCATAAATTATTATAACAATAGTTGTTTCAAAAAGAACCTCTCTTTTACGCATGTAAAAGAGAGGTTCTTTTGCTGGGCGTTACCAAACCGGAACCAAAGCCCCCTGGTACTCCTCGACAAACACGTCCCGTACACGATCCGTGTGATGCGCCCTTACAATGGCCTCGAATAACCGGGCACGGAGCCCGTCCTCCTCCAGGTCGGCGGTTCTCACGACGATGACATTGGTCAGGTTCGCCGCCGCAGGCCCCGTAATGTCCTCGCGGAAGATGCTGTATTCGTCTGTGATAATCCCCGCACTCATAGCTTGGGGGTTGGAGATAATCGCCGCTTCTACGTCCGGTAGCATGTGGGGGAGCATACTGGTTTCACCCTCTATGATATTGATATCCACAATACGTTCTGCGATGTCCAGCACGGTGGGGTTCTGTCCCTCTGGCGTGTTTAGCACGATCAACCCGGCGGCCTCAAGAAGCCGGAGCGCTCTGCCGCCGTTTGTGGGATCACTGGGAATTGCGATGGTGTGTCCGTCTTGGATATCCGCCAGAGTGGAGATACGCTCTGGGTTCCTGAAAATGTTCATGGGTGCGATGAACGTATCTGCAATATATTGGATCTCATAGCCGTTGGTTGTGATATCGTTTGCCAGAAACATTTTGTGCTGGAACGCATTTAG
>Ga0123355_10005056_pt1 | contig 19212 bp, 10 predicted proteins | sample TergutEmb28metaG_3_FD_89872 | JGI IMG/M metagenome (GOLD analysis project Ga0123355, IMG submission 89872) | Embiratermes neotenicus P1 segment gut microbial communities from Petit-Saut dam, French Guiana - Emb289 P1 | ecosystem: Host-associated > Arthropoda: Insects > Digestive system > Gut ... | reverse complement strand
CGCTTGTGAGTGCGGTAATGAACCTTCGGGTTCCGTGAAATGCGGGGAATTTCCTGACTAGCTGCAAACCAGTTAGCTTCTCAAGAAGGACTCTGCACCATGGAGTAAGTAAGTAAGTAATTAAAAGTACATGTCGTTTTCTCTTTATACCTTAGGCTACCAGCCACGCTTTGATGGTAAACTGAATTACTCTACCTAGTGTTATTTTAGTAATCGTGTCTGTTCAGTTAGAATTGATTAATAAATAAAGTTTAATTGCTTATCTGTACGAGATCAGGCTTGCTAGATGTAACAATAGCAGGACTCTACAATGTTCCTGCTTTGACGAAGAAACTCTATAATAAGAAACACCGACTGATCGGAATAAACTGGCTCTCAAGACAGTAGAGTGTCGTGTGTTAGTAATCCTTATGCTAAGGAATACCGGTTGGCAGGTTGGTTGATCTGCCGATCGACTTATTGGTTTTTTGCATAGCAAGTGATAGAAGTTATTAGCTTACAAAAGCCGAAAGTTGGTTACCTTATTATGAAGAGTGGCTGAGGGTCAGCGAAAGGATTTCGTTTCCTGTCTTTGGGCATTGTGCATTTTATTCGCCGCGACAGCCAAACCGGCTCTGTGGTCCACCCGCCATCCTATCGAATTGATACAAGTGACCCTTCTCCTGGACGTAAAGCGACCGGAGGGTGAAACTGACGCATCTTCTGCATCGCCTAATACGGAGCTATACGTCTACTTTTCCATAGTTGTTCAAGGTTTAAGGCTGCATTCAGCACAGTATTACCTTTTTTGGATGTAACTTGTAACTCATTGATGTCCTTGGTAATAGCCCTTAGTGTGAAGAACCACAAGTTTTCTTGGAAACCTCTTGAAAAATTTTCAACGAAAAAAAAAAAATCCCCCATTTTGACTACACAATACCGTTACTCCTAGACGCCCAACTAATTTAAGGTCAGAATGACGTTGTGTCGCGTCAATAAAAGTCTTCTTCGACGTGACTTTGAGACTTAAGCCGTCGTAATAGAACTGCATTGTTTCGGGTTGGCAGCACACAGCGTTCAGCGTTTGGTAAACGGGTGAAGTGAAACAGAGGCTGTAACCACAGCAACGCGCAACATGGCTGCTGTATCTTCCAGAAGGTGACTTGTGGGTCAGTAGTTCATGGCAGGGTTTTGCATTCCAAGGAAAAGACAATGTATGCAGCAACTTCACATGCATGCAGTAGTGCTTGTTTCTTGTGCAATGGGGTTTTTTTTTTTTTTTGCTGTTTTAAATAAAGTTACATTAGAACGTCCTATACACTACTTTAATAGTTCTATCATATCTTCCTACGTAGTAATAAAGCAGACTTCAAAGACTTTTCTTTCTTCTTTCTCTCCTTTGCTATTTACTGCTCATACTGAGCAGTCAGTACCTTTTTTTCTGAACGATATTACATAAATCAATAGGGTGACAAAAGATTTCTTCTAATGTAAGAAGCCAATGGAAGTTTCAAACAAAATTATTGATCTTAAATATCGAAGTATCAAACATTTTTGTGATGTTCATTATTTTATAGCAGAATATGAAGTCACTGGTTTTAGAAACATTTTTGTTTATCCTTAATTGGCTCCGTACCGTTTGCGATTCTTCAGCGTCTTAAATGTTGTCACAGACAGCTGAGGTCATTGCTACTCCGCTATGCAGTGGCCATGCTCAGATTAACCTGCTGAGATAGATATTTATGGTCTGTGGACATGACGCAGCTAATAGTCGCTTTTCGCAATTTTGCGAACGCGCTCACAAAGCTTACGAGATCGTACTGTGGGCGCCTCCTTTTCAACTTCTGAATAACTTTACCGACTGTCATGAAACTTCTTTTGAATGTAATGTCATTGGAGGACATCTCAACATTTTACTTACTTAACTACAATCAGTAATAACAACATGGCTGATGTGCGAATTTGTGAGACGAAAACTACAATGGCAACACTTAGTTAGGACTGTAAAATTATAGATGGTAATAGGTATTCGAAAAATATGCAAGTCTTAGTAACCACAGTAGAATAAAATATCGTTGTAATGAATTATTTACGTTGGCTCTAGATTTACATGAAAAACCAAGCATCTTATTAAGGCTGTTGATCAAAAAGTACTGACCAGTTTTACAATTATTTTATACATGAGATAGTTGCAGTTCATTCTTTAATCTTACAAAAGAAACATGCACACACATGTACTATCCTCTTGTTATGTTGACATTGTTAGGCCAGGATGCTTAGTCCAAACAACTGGAAATGACTAATTGGTAACATTTAACATTTGAGGATTTTATGCTAGTGAAGATACATATTGTGGTTTTCCGGTATTTGACATTGAAAAGCTGGTATGTGGAAGCAAAATACAACAGTCTGACCCTGAAGATGAAGGAAGGATTTTCCTCTGAAACCCTGGTACCCACCTACCAGACTGCATGATGTCAAAACCAAGGCAAACGTGATATATAGTGTATTTGTCAATTTTTTTTACAGTGATTGTGATGGTGAGAAAATGGAGGATCAAGTAGAAAATTTGGAAGAAGCACGAAAAATCATCAAAAATCTTCGTGAAAGGTATCGAGCACAAAGCCACCAACTTCTTGCAATGCGGTGGAGAGTCAAAACTCAGGTACACTGATCACTGATAAATTAGAAATATGTAAAGATAACAGCATGACTGAAAGTTTAGAGACGATCATGGCAGGTGGTATTGTACAGATGAGAGTCATATGGGTTTTGACATTTTGTATATTCGTGATTTACACTGTAATTCTGGAGGTCCCACCCTTTTCAACCACCTACACAATCAACCGAATCCTCGTCCAAAACACTCTTCCTGGATGCAATCCCTGCAAACCAAAAGACGGAGAATGCTTGTTCCTTTAACGCGTTAGTGTCAAACTACAAACCTACACAGTACCAAAACCGAGTACTCTATGGCAAAACTATTATTATTGAAGGTTATAATTAACCCTTGCTCAGACAGTCAGTAACCAGGTTCTCGGTGCTCAAACCTGGGCCAGCATTAGATGTGACATTTCTCATAATGTGGGGCAAGGTATTATCATTCAGGCAACGGAGATTATTGCTCCAATAGCAGAAACTGATGGTTCTGGTTAATGCGGGAAGCTCTGTTTCTTCCTGTAATGTCAGTTAACAGCACCCTGTTCTAATTAATATCAACCTTCTCTGCTAATCACTTAGTCACAACAGTATACATCACATAGAGCACAGCAGTGAGATTATTTATCAGGTTTGGCCACAAACTTTTGGGGGCTTCTCTTCTGTTTTGGAGAACTTGTTAAACTCAATACAAAGAGTTATTTTAATCGCCATAGAATATAAGTGGAGGGTAATAAATATTCCTTCAGCACTCTGCAAATTACAGACATATTTCTGTCCCATAAAATTCATAACTTATTTAGTGCCTACTATGCGTTTTACCTATCAATCACACTTACTTGACAATTATGTACAGCACCTCACTAGATACAGTTATTAAGCATCTTGAAAACTACCTGGATAAATGTAATGACTATCATTGACATGTGGAATGTATGGTACAGTAAGCAATGAGAATAGTTTCATGGAACTCAAATGCAGCTGCACATAGCACTGCAATGTGCTGAAGGACTTGTTGTTGTTGTTGTTGTTATTATTATTATTATTATGCTACTTTTTTTCAACAAGCACCATGAAAATATTACCACTTAAATTTATACTCTGTTGATGTTACAGGAGGAATTAGTAGCAAGACTGAACCAGGAAAGAGCAGAACAACTGAAGACACTATCAGCACAGTTGATTCTGTTTGAATCCCGATTATGTCGAAAGCAGAAAAATATCAGTGCCCTATTAACACAGAGGGAAACTGTTATTTTGCGCCAGCAACGTGCCATCCAGTTACTGCAGCAGCAACTTTCAGATGCGGGACTCGACACAATCCACCTAGATCTCCCACAGTTTGATTCCCCAACTGGAGAGACTAATCTCGACTCCCTGAATGACAGTGACAGTGCAGTTATCATGGAGGATAATATCAACAGTGACCAAGATGTCATGAGTACATTGCCCCGCTTTCGTTCTGGAATTGATGCTGTCACAGTTGTGCGTAGTGTGTCTGATGCCATTGAGCCTGGAAACAAGTACTCAGTTCTGCGTCATTCAGAAGGTTTCCTCAGACGTCCAGAAATATTAGAGACAGTTTACAGTGTTGAGGAAGATGGAGAAGATGTCACACCTCAAACTACCCCTTCAGGGACCAAGACTGATACACACTGCGAGAGTGTCACTTCTTCTGAGGAACCAACAGCAGGATATAGTGGCAGCTGGGAAGGTGGTGGGCGACTGCAGGGACTATATGGAAGCTTTGAGAGACTCAATGAGACACCACAAAGGCAAAGGCACTCAGAGGAACCGCAACAGAATCAAGTCACAACTTACAATCGAGTGATGAGTAACCACAGATCAGTCACAAAACCGAAGGATGTCAAGTACAAACGCATTAACAAGGCCAAGTCAAAATCACTGGAAGAATTGAGGGGCCGCTTGCGAAACTGGGTGGACAAGGGAAACAAGCTAGCATTGTCTTTTGACCAATCATATGCATGATGTTGTAATATTATCTAACCAATTTACAAATTTAAATGTGAATTTTGTGGCTGTTATTTCCAGTTATTCTTCTTCTACAGCTTCTTCTATGGTTTTTCATGTGAAACTAATACTTCATTAAATACACATGTGGCACACAGTGCATTCAAAACCAACAATGGAACACATTTTAAAAATATTCCTTGTGCATGTTCATTGGAAATTTTCAGATTGTATTTCAAGTGATAATATTTTTTGCTCATAGTTCCATTCCACATTTCCAGTGGCACTGCCAAGCAAACGAAAATACATGCACTTGTCTACCCACAGCCAAGTTACCATACAGAATGCCTATTCTGGATGTTGAGAACGAAATGCATGAATGAGGAGTGAAGGTTTGTCTGTATGTAATAAACCAAAGCAATGCAAAAGTGTTCTGCTATTAAACACTGATAGTAACATAAAAATATACAATTGACATTGAAGTTAAGAACTGGTATAAATGCAAGACACTTTGAATTTTGTTCGGAAAACAGTCGCTGTTTTTAGAAGCATTCGAAAAATTGCAAAAAGTGACTATTAGCTTCATCATGTCTGTCCATCCTTTCATCTGTCCACACGGAACAACTCGGCTCCCACTGGACGGATTTTCATGAAATTTGATACTCGAGTATTTTTCGAAACTCTGTCAAAAAAATCAAGTTTCATTAGAATCGGACAAGAATAAAGGGTACTTCACATAAAGACCAATATACATTCTCCATCACATCTCGCTCAGTTTTTATTATAATGAAAAATATGCCAGACAAAAGTTGTAGAGAAACTTGAAACACATACTTTATGTTCAATGATTTTTTTTTTAAATCGTGCCGTTTATGAGATAACATGGAAAAATACTGTCCAGCGGGGCAGTCCACAGATGAGAATATGGCACATGTACATTGCATGCTGGATACCCAAGGCTACAAATCACACACAGGTTGTGTAATACTCAATGCTTTTCCACTGCAACAATAGTTGCACGAACGCGCCTCAATGTTACATGATACATACATTGCCTGTCTTGTTTGATTTATTATTAGAGGCACATTCGGCTGTGTTTTTACTGGATACGTTGCACTTATTCAGCTAAAATATTGTATTGTATATTACAGCATAATTTAGGTTTAATTTATACATATCCAAATTTTAAGTTGTAGACAGAAGTATGCAATATGTATTCAAGAGACACAAAGTAATATATTTATAGAGGTGTATACTGCAGGGTTTTAAAAGACATGCAGTTATACTTTTGTACAGTTTATGTGTGTATGAGATTTCATGACACTTAATGAATTCAATTAAAATGTAAATGAAACACAGGTTTACAGTATACAGGCAACATTTTAAAATAGGGCTTCAAAATAATACGTTACTATTACTTTAAAATATTCTAAACAGTACAGTGTAACTGACTGCTTCATCCACTGGAACTCAATGGCTCCAATTGAAATTCTGTCTATACAGCCATCTGTATTGATCAGTCAAGTTTAAAGCTACGATGTATATAGCTATGATATGTGATTATCAATCAACATGTTCCTTTGCTCTTTAGAAACAGTATGTAAATCCAGTACATGCAAAATTTTGTATTCTCAGAATCAAACTTTTCATGCTACTATCCAATAATTTCATTTACTCACTACATGAATATTGTAAGACTGGATAAGGTTCCTTCATTATCAGTAAGGAACTATGCATGTGGCATCAGAAACTGAGGCACTATGTATGAAAGCTAGTTTACTATTGAAAATGAATAAATATATTTATAGAAGGAAACCTGAAAGAAGTTTTAAAATACACTTTTTTGAGTATTTTCTGTGTTTACACAGCCCATACTGTCAGATCTCAAAATTTCATGGTGTTTGTTGCAAAAGAATAATGTACTCAATAATCTACGGATCACCAACTGCATATTACACGAAGATTTTGACATTGGTGTCCCGAGGTCTCAGATGACTATCAATTCTCTGAAGAAAGGCCTTACAGTAGCATGTAACTGTTAATCACTTGTTTGGGGGTCAACCATTTCATGAATAAGTGCCGAGATATAAGCACAAGATGAAGGCTGTCATGGCACCTTACACAGAGGTGAAGATCAATCAATCAATGAAGAAGAAGGCAAAGCAGTCCAAGATCACCTTTTTTTCCACTAAGCAATGTGTCCTGCCTCCACCATGCACTCTCAATCATTTCATCACCCTGACATGTCTCAGGAAGGACAATCAATGTCATTCCAATAAACACAAACACAAAACTTTCCTTGTTCATTCATCATTGGTTTACGTATTATCAAATTTCATGTATCTTTGACATCAGTTTTAATATGATCTGCCCATTTATTCCTAGTTCTGACAAATGCCTCTTCACTTCAGATTTGTAAATAAACTTTTCTGAACATATTACACTTCTCCCATTGCACATGCATGCACACACACACACACACACACACACACACACACACATACATGACATGCCATATCCATTTCATTCTCCTTGGTTTGATTGTACTAATAATGTCTGGTGAACAGGGCATATTACAAAGCTCAGCATTAATTATGTGTGGAATTAAAATATGACATGTATAATATTGTTTTTATTTTTCTCATTTTTAAAAGCTTGACTTTTTTTTATAGCACTTAAAAGTATATTGTATCTGGAAGAAGGACCACCACAGATTTCCATTACAGTAAACAAAATACAAACTGTGTGTCACGATGTACAAGGAAAACACTGACATATATTTTAATATAAAAACTAAAAAGTAGCTTAGCCCTTGCCTGTGTATTGAACTGAATGGTGTTCCTGAGATAGAGACACTACTCTAGCTGACAACACTTTCTGCAGTGATTTAGTTAAATATATGTTTACCAAAAATTAAATAAGCGTTCACTCTAAAACTTAAAAAAACACTTCACAAAGCAGCACAGATGTTTTAAAACATTAATGAACTTATAAGAAATAAAAGAAAACCAGACAATTCACACACATTCAGATAAAGCAAGCAAATGGCAGATAGTGGCTATTAATGAACATGCAAACATTGGCAGTGACATACACAATGTGTGAGAGCAAAATCTGTTACGTTCTCAACAAAATTAAAACAACAGCCTCACAGTAATTGACAAAGTTATGACAAGTCTTAGAGATCAAGATTTATGCTTCCATTACAAAACAAAACACAGTGAAGTATCTTACATTCTCATCTGCTGCCATGTTTTCCTATGATGGACACAATCCATTCTTCTGTTATGTCAATATCACTTTCAAGAGGGGCAATTAAACCCTCATACAACAAAAGATACCATTTAACTTGGCAGAACCCAAATTAGCCATAAGCAGTTTCAGTCTTATTTCTTATTGCAAACCGTATGGCACTTTGAATATACTGAACTAATTCTTAATTTGGGTTCTACATTACATCAAGGCATTAACAATGCACATACAAAGAGTGCACTAAAATCTAATTTCTCCATGCCCTTTTCCATGTGTATACACAGGTCAGTACTGTGTTTGAAAAACATGGAAATTACAGAAGGAAAAAGGTAGAGTATCTACATGCCATTTCATTAGTGAAAAATCAACTGCAAAAAGAAATTTAACACTGCTTCTTTAGCATTAGACTTAATAATTTCATTCAACAAGGTAACATTACCAAATATTAATGCTGTTATCAAGCATCTCTTGAATGACCGTAACACATAACATAACCCACAAATACAATTAGTCTCCTTTCATTATGCAAAACATAACTCTTGCACATGACAAACAAGTCATTCTTCATTTTTTCCCCAGACTAAAATCATCCCTATAAGAGTCCTGTGTGTGTGTGTGTGGCTTGAAGTGGTGCCCTATGTGTAAAATACAGCACCATACTTCTTGCAATGCTCTAAAAGTCTGAAATATGACGGTGGTCTATACACCATGTTCATATGTACCTGGTTCTGCCCTGTCACCACTGCAACCTGGCACCAAAAATTCATCACTATCAAAGTCATTTAAGGCTCCTTCATTGTCACCCATCTCATTACTACTTGAACTGGCAGCAACATTGTCATTGTAATCATCATCATCATCATCACTATCAATATCTCCCACTCCCTCATCTGGCATTATGAAAGGACCACCACCAAAAGGTGGCATCCTGTAATTTTGTACATCACCCACACCATGATGTGCTAGATTCAGTAAATGCAACAACCAATGTGGGAATGCTTCATCATCATCAGGCAAAATGACATCATTATCATTGTCAAAGTCTTCTGCTGCAGCAAGTAGAGGAATAAGAGCTTCATCAGGAGGCTCATTAGCTTCCAGTGGTTGAGGAGGGGCTTGATTTATTGCCACGGCATTGTTGCCTTCTCTGTCACGATTGTTATTTGCAACGTCTCCATTCTCAACAACTAGAACCATAGGATCATACAAAACCTCATGATTAAATTGAAATAAGTGTCCATCATTGTTATCGATGCGATCACTCTCCTCACTTGATTCAGACTCGTAACATTCAGAGTCTTCTGTTACGATTTCATCACTTTCTGTAGTGAGTTCATCAACCTGGTGTGGAGTCAGGTCCATATCCATGTCCTGCACTGAGAATGAATTTGGATACCCACTATCCCCAGCCTTCTCATTCTGCTCATCAAAACTACAGCTTTCAACTAAACTTCTGTCCTGGGATGATTCCCTTACAGATGAGCCAGCACTATCAAAATTTGGAGGTTGATTGGTGGTTAATGTTTGGGACATATGGCCATCTGTGATTTCTTGCATTAAATGAAGGTACAATTCGAAAGAGACACTTTCTTCTGCACAGCTACTCTGGGAGACATTACTAAGCTTTCCATTAGTTCTGCTAGAATTAGAAAATTCACTTGACAAATTCATATTTGAAGTCTTCAAATGACTAGCAGTTTCCTGGTGCTCCAAAAGTTGAGCATTCTGGTGTTCTCCATTTACCTCATGATCATCAGAATAAGAACATAATGACAAAAATTCTCCCCCCTCTTCACGTGTACCTGACTTATGATTCACTAAGGCCTCAGTGTCAGAACATTTTTCAAAATCTAATACTTGTGATGACTCAACATGTTGATTTACAAAAGTCTCATCTATTTCTGAAAACTCAAATATGTTTTCACTGGTAGCATGTCCTACAAGTGGCATAAAGGTCTTCTCAACAGGTTCAGGTACAAAATCTGTCAGTAAATGGAAGTCATCATTTCTACTACTCAGATTTGTACTGACACCATATAAATGCTCTGAAGTCAACTGCATACTCCCTTCTGCATTCTTTATATTCATGTTATCCCTGAGAGGGATAGATTCTACAGATTCATACACACAGCCATTACACTTTACTATGTCACTTACTGCATGGGTTTCATCTTCCCTGCTTTTACAAGAATCACTTGAACTTCCTACACCATCCTGCAATTCCAAAACTCCACCCCTTCTTGACTGCACATCATACTGAGGTTCAGTGATGCCACATGACCAACTTTCCAGCAAAACACTATTCATATCCTCCACAAGATGAGATGTTGGTAAGTTGCCACACTCATGACTACTCACAGTTGGCACCAAATCCCACAGTTCTTCCACATAATCTGATACCGGGAGACATTCCACACTTTCTTCATTTCCTTCACAATACAAATCCTCTGATTCATGGGCAGAACTCTCATACTCTCTGTCAGAGGGATACAGTACAGCTTCATCATCTTGTGTTTGTCCCACTATTTCCCAGTTGGCTTCTTTTAGAATGTTTCTATAACAAGAATTAAACATTTCAAAAGAAATTATATCACTAATTAAAAAATCATAATCTGAACTACCGCTGAGAAAGAATGCACATGAGTAATGACCAGGCAAAGCCAGAGCTGCATTTAGACAGACATATCCCTGTGGAAGGTCTACTAAAACCACACCATCTGTCTCTACACATGCAACAATTTTAGAACTGCTGATTTAATTTTCAGGAAACTGGATATTAGAGACTTTTATGGAAAACTGTTGATAACTTTGAATTTTATACAATTTCATATCATAATGAAGACCAATGATTATTTAAAATCTATTTCATATTGGAGAATTATTACCCAAGGGCCATACAGATATGTGTTACATTTTGCAATAAGTGGACACCAGCCTGTACTCTGTAGGTCAAGTTGTACATAGCTGCCATATTTTAATCTCATATCATCAGATCTACCAAAATATAGGCCTACATATAATATAACATTAATATAGATGTTGTTTACTGGTGTAAAATTACATTCTCCTTTTCTGAACATAAATGTCTTGATGTTTGGAGCAGAATTTCTTGTCAACTCACCGCAATACTGACAATGAATCAGACAATGGCACATATGACATTATGTGCTTCAAAGGAATCTGAATGCTCATGTCACTCCAATACTCCTCATTATTTGCTAACATATGGATATAATATTCTGCCTCATGAAGAATTTTTTCCTCATTTGTACGGTTATCCACGTAGACTGGATAATTGTACTCTCTCACAGCCACATAACTCTCTTCACATTCTTCTGCCTGAAGGTAAAAGAAGAACAGATTACTTGCTGCTGTACAGTAAATGACATCTTAAACAATACTGTGGGAGAGATAAGAAATGTCTACAAAAATTTATCAGAAATCTGACAGGAAGAGACAACTTTGGAGATGAAGTGTAGATGGTCAGAATAGTACAGAAATGGTGCCTGTGTATGAAGATGTGATGAGTCCAGCGGTAGGTTCCTGTAAACAAAGTAAACAATTTCTTGGTTCCCTGAATGACAGTCAGCTTCCCAGGAAAGCTGTGTGTACTATTTTAAAAGTCAAATGTTCACAAACTTAAAGTGCATTCAGTGCAGTACGTAAAAATACAGAAGTCACAGCTATCAACATCTGACCTTACACATCAAAAACCTACGTTACTACAAGTAACAAATAACCTCAATTTTGGTGAATGTTACAAAATCAGTACAACCATTTTGTGTGAAATTTAATATGGTGTCCTTTTAAATGTACAAATTATAACTTGATGGAATACAGGCCTCCTTGAGAAGCTAACAGTCAATTAGTTTGTCAAAAATCCTGCCTTTTATGGAACACCAATGGTTCATTACTGTATTCAATAGAGGTACCTAGTTTGGGGCAAATAAATTAGGTCCACGACCTCCTACATAATTTTTTAAAAACCCTTTTCATGGTGGTGGTGATGGTGGTAGTGGTCTTCATTCTTCTGGGTTGTTAGGCAGTGCTGGTTGGTAGTTAGTTGCTGACATTCTTGGACTACTTGATCCCTAAAGATTGGACTCATGTCAACATGAAACAGCATTAACTAACTACCAAGTAACACTGCATAACATTCCAGAAGAGCAAACACCTCAACTACACCACAGTAGAAGCCTGAAATCTCACCATCATTTTCATGTCATTCTCTCATATATGCTCACATATTCCCAGTAGTCTCTTCCTTCACATTTTCTGACCAACATGTTATATGCCTTTTTCATCCCACCTGATCTCAGCATCTTAGTATTTGGTGGACCTCAAGCATATGATGAAATGTTGAAACAAAGGCAAATAGAAAAGCATAAAAATTAAAATTATATTACAGTCCCAGTTCATTACAAGCTAATGCTAATTCTTTTATGTATTAAGAAATTAAATTTCACTTTAAGTTCACTTACACAGACAGCATAATTGCATAAAACTACAGCCCTACAAGGGTGTTCTTTTGGAAAGATTCTTACATTATGAAGCCTGAAAGCATTGGCACTAACATCCTTTGTGGTTATAACCACCATAACATAAAGGAAATTTACTGAAAGCTCTTTTGTGGTAAGGTGAAGGATAAGGATGGGGAATATATACATTCACTTCATCCCAATTTCCATATCATACCAATGGTCCACTTCCTCCTAAGTGTCTCTATAATGGAAGTGATTTTTTGTATTAGAATTCAAGGAACAGAAAAAAATAATTGGCCCATTAGCCACATGTGGCCTGCAGTTGGTCCACTCAGCTTCAAGTCATAAATGTGATAATGTAAAACAGGGGCTTATTCTATTCAGAAGCAATGTTCACCTCCAGATCTTGATGTTGGGATGTTGGATGAATAATTGGAGCAGGAGTGAAATGGGATAACTTGAAAAACACGGCCATTTGACTACAGCAACCGTGTACTTCAGTTCCTTTGGGTCCTTGACCAATACCTTGGAATTTAACAGTATATGCTGGGTATCGTGTTGTAATGTTAGTTGCCCTTCAAACATAACCAAAATAGACAATTTTAGTAAGAATCTGCAGAAAAACATACAAGTTACAGGTAACTGCTCCAACAGATTACATGAAAATCAACATTTTTCTGCCACATTATCATTCTGTATTTGATTCACAAGTATCAAAATGATATAACTGTAAATATGGAAACTGCTAACAAGTACATTATTCAGGTTTTCTGACACAACCTTGTTAAAAAGTTTAACAGGGTGAAAAAAATTGCCATCCAGGAGACACAAACCCACATCTTCTGATGTTCTTCCCAATTAAGCCAAAGGAAAAGGTATGTCAGACCATGTTTAGTCAACAGGGGATATAGATTACATTAACAACTGCAACAACTGCTCAGCACATACAATTAACCCTTTGTCGCCAGAACTAAATCTTTGACGCTGGAATTAAATCCCCAACACCCCGGCCACTTTAGTGGCCGTTCGGCTATTTAAAGGGCTCACTGCACGACATATATATATGTCGTTGGGTGGCTAAGGGCTAATAATGTAAAAACATAATTAAACTTACTTACAGAAGCCACGAGTCCTTTAAAACTACAAAAATAAAAGGCAAACTTAAGGTGATTCATCCCCGTTGTGCTTTATTCTAAGGTTACATTTAAAAACATACTGTTTTTTATATGCAGCATGAAAAGTAAAGTTTTTAAAATTAGCTTTGCCATAAATTTTTAAACATCTCTCTTCTTCTTGTCCCCTATGCTTGAACATGTGTATGCTCAACATATTTCAGGTGTCTCAAAATGTAATGCTATTCAACAAGATGAGTGGTTTCAGTGGTTTCTCTGGTCCCTTCAAGGAAACTGCATGACAGGACTTTAAATTAGTCCAACAAAATTTCCTACTAAATCAGTGACAATTCATAATTCACAATGAACCTGTCACTTCTTCTTTGATTCCATATAAACATGAACAGTGCTGTTATATAACCCATCAAATATAACAGCTAGATTTTTAACCTGATGTTGCAAGGTTAAATTGCAAGTCCTAATACACAGTCTGGTCCTTGGCTGTAAGGAGAGTATTTTTTTAATTAGGCAGAGACTGACATATTGTGTAATGTACAGAAAAGAAGCAAAGGTAAATTAATTAATATAATTACAGTGGTAGACAAACATTTCAGCTGCAGCTGTCACAGCCATCATTGCTAACACAGTAAGACTCAAAGCACTATGATTTTCTAAAGTAAGAACATGTGAACCATAGAAGCAAACTTATCCTGAGTAGTCACATGTTAAATGAAACATTCAGAGTTCATTTCAAAATTTAAGTGACAGTTGTGGTTTAAAAATTAACATGCTTTCTGGATATTCTGACTGAGAATCAAGTCATTCAATACTCATTTCAGATGACTGAAGTTGTTTGAAGTTTTGATGTACATAATACTAATGGAAATACAAAGTATCACTGCCAGCAAATTATCTGACAGTACACAGACTTTATAAGATACATTAAGCACTACATTTTAAAACTGCTGTAAAATATACTCTGTTACACTGGCTGATAACTTAATATGCTTTCTAACGTTACTCAACAGAATGAATCGAGTTCTATAACTAAATATTACTTAACAAAAAATCAATACCAATCTTCAAACTGAGATTGTGACCACTCAAATTTGTGGTCAGGATGCCTAAATCCAGTTATATCAGGAAACAGCACATTGAAGTCCGAATTTGGTGTTGTAAAAATGGCAATCAGTGGCTGAATGAAGCCAAACACGGTGTAGGGTACAGCTTCCAATGTAGTGGGATACAAATGTTCTATCCTGAAAAATACACACTTCACTAAGTCACATTAACTAAAAGAGAGCTTTAAACATTATTTAACATATCTAATGCAGTACGGGACGCATGATTAGCTTCCAGGTTTTTATATATCTCGTGTTACTTACAATTCTATGCATATTACTGCATCTGTTCCTAACAACCGAGGATCCCGGTCTGCAACACTTCCAGCTAAAACGCGAACTGTAAAAGGTTCCTGTCGAGGTTTCAAATAGTCAGCATTAAGGGGAGCTGCTCGACAGCAACAGCGATTCACTACTTCATGGTCAATATCAACTGCCACCACCTCTTGTAAACCAGGAATACGCTTCAAGTATATGAAGAATCCAAATTCAGCACAACCAAAGTCCACAACCTGTAGGTGCCAATACATATTTTGTTTGTGAGCAGGGTGCATATGATATTACATCACTTGCATGACAATTGTATGATTGACAAAACCAGTCTCACCTTTCCAATTTTCCCACGCCATCGTTCGTCTTCCAAAATATTCTTCACGGCTGTATATCTCTGAACATAGACCGGAGGAAAAAACAATATGCCTTCCGGCTGTTCAAATTTTGCCTCACCGATTATTTTCTTATTGTCAGTAAGACTAAAACTGACACCGGTCTCTTGTTTTTCACTAACATTTTGGGATTTTCTGAAAGTAAATTCAGAAATGACCCTCAAAAAAAGTCTTGTCACTATTAAACACGTGTGAAACAGCACTATCATGTCGATAAAATAAAAAGTCATTTACATATCTCACTATCAAGAATCATAACCTATCTACGATCGCTCAAACTGTATCAAACTAAACTAACGCAACGGATTAAAAAAAAAAAAGTCACACACACACACACACATACACATATATATCGATAGTTACTAGATATATCGTTTACATTGAGATCGAGAAAGCTTTAAATATCCGTACAATTCCGTTATTTTCATGATTAGTTTTCCGTGAAGTAAGTGGGTTTAAATCTGTGAAAATTATGTTTGGCTGAAGTTACTGTTTTCATTACCGCTATTGTGTAGTTATATTGCTTAATACCATCAATCTATACAATAAGACCAGATTGAATTATCCATTTAAGGCAAGGATATGGAACACACTAAATTCATTTATACCCAACAGGCAAAAGTAGTTAATTTTTACAAGAATACAAAGGAAAAATTGCCAAAAGTAATGGGTAAGTCTGGATTAATAAAATGTATATACGTGCATTTATTGGTCGCACTGAAATGAATTATCCATCTAATGCACGGATATGGAAGTTATTAAGACTAATCCACGGATCATATATGATGATACTATCTAATTTTATTGTGGATTAAGAGACCAACTAGATATCACTTAATATTATATTTATTTCTCCTTTATAGGTTTCTCAACATGTTTCGGGCCACATCTTCAGGAGCTGACGACTTAGTGGTATTTTTCAGGTGTGTGGCAGAGCCGTGGCTGTGTAGGCAGTCAGATCCTGTTGGCTGCTTGTCTGTCCATCGGGAAGCACTTAGCACAACTAACTGTCAGCTCCTGAAGATGGGCACAAGGTTGCCCGAAACATGTTGAGCAACCTATAAAGGAGAAATAAATATAATATTAAGTGACATCTAGTTGGTCTCTTAATCCACATTGAACTACAATGCACGGTCAACCATACATCAAAATTATATCTAATTTTAAGTTCTTAGGTCAGTGATAATTAACACGGATAACCTATACCACAGAGAACCTATACGCAACATATGTCGTTTACGCTCATCGGCCATGTGACTGGGTCCCCTGTAGGTTGTGGATTGTGTTATGATTATTCGTGGTTATGTGTGATGTACGGTAGCTGTGATTTATGGTACAAATTGTGAGGATTTCAAATCTTATGGTAGCTGTGGTCTATGTCCCAAGTGTGAGGATTTCCTTTCGTATGTTTGGGAATTCAAGGTATTTTTTTTTAATGTAGGAATTAATTCAGTCTATGATGTGAATAAAATGTGGTACAGGCAGGTAGTGTTTGGCAGCGTGGCGTTGCAGTTTATAGTTTATTTTGCTAAGAAGTTGAATGAAGTGGAAAATACAGTGTGACGTTTGTAACAGGATACTACAATTCGATGAACTGCTATTGACTATTACGTGTATTTTATGTTTGTTTTCTGTGCTTTGTGAGCGTTTACAAATATGCGTCGAAGTTTTACAATAGCCTTACCGACAAACGTCTTTGATGTCGGTTGAAGAGGCCGTTGAATAAAATGATTTTGTTGCAAAGATATCCTATACAAGTCGAATCTCCCTTGACTGTATGTCTAGAATCATTAATATTTGCTACTGTATTTAAGGTGCACATAACCTTAGCTACCATAAAGCATCTCATTCTGCAGTATAACTGCCTATTCAGCCCAGATTTTCCTAAACTTAAGTAAGGCTTTATAACTGTCTGTTACCTCACGTCTAAGAATTCATTTTGGTCTGCGTACTGCTCTTTTTCTGAGCGTCTGATGGGTTGGATGTTGATGTCGGGTGTCACTGAATCTGCTTTCCCTAATGCGTGACAGGATTGAAGTAGATTTGTGGTACTGATGTATGTGTTTTACTGGGCGGTAGTATGAGATGAAATTATTGTGGTAAAGAAGGAATGGGACTTTGTGAGAAGACTGGAAGAGGTATTAGTTGGGTTTTAAAATTAGGTGATCTGTATGATGTGATGTTAGTTGGTTTGTGTGGCTCACATATGGTAACTCAGTTTGCTTCTTTTGGTGCAGGTAAATCTATGTAGGTTGTTAATTTGTTGTGCTGCTGGCTATTCAGCTGGTGCTAACAGTACAAAAATCAACATTGCCTTTAAGTTATATAGCTAAGCAAGAATGACATGTTGTAGAAACATCCACAGAGTTACTGAATGCAACACTTCTTACTTGCCTCCCCCGTCCCAAAGTATTGTTGACTTGCTGTCACCACTGACCCCATAATCGGATGATTAATGTGTACATGGTTCTGTTTCATACCCATGGTGCTGCACTGTTTAAGTGTTAGATGAAACTTACAATGTGGAAGTGTTTAACTTTAAAATACTTGTGTGTGTGTGTGTGTGTGTATACACATGTGCTTGCAAGCATGTGAGAGAAATTTTCTCTCATTATTATAACCCAACTTAATTTTTCCAACATATTACAAACAGTATAATTGCTAATAATTATATGTGTATCTGCTCTATTATTGTAAGTCAAGTTGTTACAGACATTTGGGGATGTAGTTATTCACTAGGAAGTCTTAAAACTGTGTACTTGGTATTTTTCAGATGACACGGTATTTCTTAAATCATGAATCCCAAAAGACTAAGGAAGAGCTTAATCATAAACATAATGAAGGAGCTACTGAGAACATAAGAACATTTAAAAGATTCAAACATACATCTTCTAGAGAGAAATCACAACGAGAAGTTGAAACACTAGTAACAGTTGTGAAATACAAAAATAAGCCATGGAGGGGTAGAAAACATGAAGATGACAGACTTGCTGCAGCCAGGGTACGGGTACCATGGAACAGGAAGTTGAACCGTGTCCCAGTCCCAGAGGAGAAATTGGCACATCATAGTCGTGGAGAAGGTTTATCTGGCGATGCCATAAAAACAGACTTCTATCAAAAGAAGCTAAAGAAACGTGAAGCAGACATTGAATTCTCTTTAGAACAGGCAGCAAGATCAGAACTACTTCTACCAGAAGAAAGTGGGTGAGTGAATGTTTTGGTGTGTTTGAATACTTTCATAAATTTTATAATACTCCTGTACTCAGTTTCCATTACAGTGAACATAAAAAGGTTAACAAGTGTGATTATAAATAACGCATATGCAGTCTAATTAAAATTTAAACCGTATCAGACAGGTACACATAATGACATGGAGCAGAGACTTTCTGGCGAAACTGAAAGTTATGTGGGTGGTCAGATTACCATTCGTGGATGGGACCAACAAGTGCATTTTTATGTTCACAGGAGCACGTGTCTGAGTGAGTTAAATCGAGTGCACGCCATACATCCTGAAGGTTCATTATAATATACTTGTCTTCCAGATGATCTCTTCTTTTCAAGTTTTCCAATTAAAGCGTTGTGTGCAGTTTTTATTGCTCTCCCACATGCTATATGCCCTCCCTGCCTCATCCTCTGTGATTGAATCACCTTAATGAAATTATCACCAGCCACTTTTTTAAAGCAGTAATTGTAATACAGTAGAACCTCGATTTATCGTTTTTCAAGGGGTTGGAGAAAACAAACGATTAATCCGGGAAACCACTTTTTTTAACAAAAAAAGTCATACATTGTCTTTTGCTTCTTGGCAGAATTTTGCCTCAATTGAAAATATGACTTTTCGAGACTTAAAATGTTTTCACGGTCCGCGTCGCTTACACTTTGCGCATAGAAAAACGCTTTAACTTTTTCTAAAGCTTCGTAAGTCTCGGCGAAGCTTGGCACCATCTGTTGTTCATTTTCGTCTTCATTTTTT
>Ga0123355_10005055_pt1 | contig 19213 bp, 2 predicted proteins | sample TergutEmb28metaG_3_FD_89872 | JGI IMG/M metagenome (GOLD analysis project Ga0123355, IMG submission 89872) | Embiratermes neotenicus P1 segment gut microbial communities from Petit-Saut dam, French Guiana - Emb289 P1 | ecosystem: Host-associated > Arthropoda: Insects > Digestive system > Gut ... | reverse complement strand
CCGTGGTCCGAACTGATTGCAGATGGGACCTGAATGTTCATCACCGCTAGCACTAAAGCTGAACACGATACTCAGCCACTTCCACCCACCACTCAGCCCTGTGCTTCATCCCCCTCTCACCCTGGTTGTCCACCTGGTCGCTTTCATACACGTTGCTCCACGCTAGTGTTTACGATGTGTTTTTTGTGTTTTACTCACGGCGCTGCCAGCTGGAAGTTTATATAGCGTCAATGTCAGATGATTGAAATATGAGTGTAGTGTAATGATTGAATGAAACCAACAGGTGAAACCGGAAAACTCTGAGAAAAACCTGTCACAGTGCCAGATTGTACTCAAATTTGGAGGTCCGGGGTTCTAATCGCTAGTGCTACATCTACTGTGTATATATCTGCTGTCTGTTCTATGCATGTTCAGCCCATCTGACCTTCCTAACTACACCCTGTATAGCAGGTGTAAATTAAACACGTTCATCGTCACTGTCAAAATACATAATCACATTTGGTTACAAATACTTGTATGCTATTTACTTTCTTGCCTATTTTCAAACTCATATTGCCTATGATCTCTGACAGTAAGAGAACAGCATATAAAGCGCAGAAAGTAACAACAACTTAAAATAGCGAGGGCAACGTCAAATATATCAAACAATATAAACCACACCTTCCAATCTCATACATTATATCAGAATTAAATGACTGAAACAATCTCGCAACGTAGGAGTTCTTTACGAAAGCATACAACAGGGATCTTGCCAATTCTCCTATCGACGCACATTGTAGTACTTACCTTGCCAAAAGTACAAGTACTCAAGAATTTCGAAGGGGTTAATGTTGCTAGCTGGTGGAATTCATTTCTGATTCTTATGGGAAAAATATGTCAAGTGTAAAGTTTAAATATAAATATGACTTTTTCCCTCTACTGGAATGTTAAGCGGCTTTAATTTGTACTTAAGTGCCAACGTATCGGGACAGTCTATCGGTCCCACCTTCAAGGGTCAACCAGCCCCATTACCTCTGAAGGTGGGACCGAAACGTCGGTAACTAGCAATAAACGCTGTGTAATACACCAGAACAATGAAGAAAACCTCATTTACATCGAGACAGTAGCCTGCACTCACACAAAGTACAGATATGTTGGTACAGTAAAATTCGGTTAGTCGGAACAATAGCTGACAAATGCCATTAATTACTGGTGTTATTAACACCTAAAATGACCGTCCGCCAATATGCTGATATAGGAAATATTTAACGACGTAACAGGAAATACTTCAGAAATTATCTTGTGATAGCTACAGTGAGATTACATTCAATGGAATGCATTCTTACCTACATCAAACCTTCCGACCGTACCGTGGCCTTGCGGTCGACCCACTCTCAAACAGAAATGAGTACCAGGAATATTTCCTGAGGGTAAAGGCGACCGGGGCCTAGGGCTGACAACCTTACCACTTTCATTTTCCGATTTTCTTGAAATCTTGGAGCCTCACCCTCCTGGAAACCTCAGCGCCTCTCCAGGCCTGTAATGGGATTGTTTTAACTTACATTTGCATTAACTTATCCACAAGAAATTAAAATCAGTGTTTGTGTTATATGGAACAACAACAAAGAACACATGTGGGAGAACCAGCACTGTAACGCAGTGGTTCCAAAAATGAGTACTCTAATGCTGCGGTATCAACAGTTTATTCCGCGGTGCCTAGGGTCTCTTACTGGAACCTCATGTAAGTTTTCGAACGAAGAATTTTAATGGTACATAATATCAAATATACAGTACTGTGTTCGGCACAGAAATAAGCACGTGTTCTATCTATGCGACACACAGAAGTGACGCTATTGTCGGTAGATTGTATTTACGAACACAGTAAATCATTTGCTCACAATATAATAAGATTACGGAAACATTATCATACTTTTCCAAAATTTCAGTTCTGGTTGTGGAGTCCAACCAATTTCCTATTAAACGGGTACCAGTTACTCCTTCACAAGTGGTGAAGCGGCTGGGTTTGGAAACTGCGGTTAAGACCTGACTATACTTTACTCCACCATTATAACTTGCAAGTTCAAAGAAGGATACCTTACCTTTACCTCTTACTGCTCTTCGCACACCCAACACATCGGAACAAATTTCAGGTCCGTTAGGTTAGACCTGAATGATTTCTGTTAGAAAACCATTAGATTTTGCGCTGTAATGAAGTCTTCTCTAAAGATGAGTGCGAAGTTTCATCGGTGCCATTTAGTGACAATAAATATGTGTGTGCATGCCTTAGTGACGTAACTTCTTGAAATGATTACTAATGGACTCAACTCACATTCAACATTTTAAGGTAAAAAAAACACACATTGTGCAGAATAATCTGAAAATAGAATTTTGTGTTTCAACGTACAATAACAACGGATGCAGAAACGAGCGTCGGTTTTTCTCCCAGTTGGATAAGATTTTTACGTGGTTTTTCCCCATATCCTAAAAAAATATGTGTATCTGCACCCACCTAGCGACAGTCAAGTTTATGACCGTTCAAATGGTACAGTTGCTGTTACAGCAAACACTAAGTTTCTTTGTTTTCCCTTTATTTATTTTTTTTTTTTTTAAGGTTCGACAGCCGTAGTACGCCTGGCTTCCTCATTGCTGAGTTTTCGAGATCGCATTCAGACTCACCACATTCGGTAGGACTCCTCTGGACGATGGATCAGCTCGTCGCAGAAACCTCTACCTGACAACACACAACACTCACAAGAGACATCAATGCCCCCGAGAGATTCGAACCCGCAATCCCAGCAAGCGAGAGGCCGCAGACACACGTATTAGACCGCGCGGCCACTGGGATTGGCAAAGGCTAAGTAGGATCAGCAAAGTCTGCTCTATGCTTCCAGGCTTATTGTGTTTAGTCTACATATAGGTAGGCATTTCAAATACGTATATGGACAACTTCCAATGTGTGTACAGCACTTGTAAACGTGTATATAGTCTAGCACGAAGAATGAGTATATGTAAATACAGACAAGCGACCAATGTGGTGATCAACAGCAACGGACAGACCCACACCCTCGTCAGAGAGGGCATCATACAAAGGACAGACAGTAGTATTCAATACTTTGGCTAAAATATGGCCATGAAAAACAAAGAGGCCTCGACCCCAGGAATAACTAACTGACGGTCATTCGTAGAGTAACTTGAGCCAATATCACTCCCTCAATGCCCGTCACTCGTCTTCATCCACATGTTGCTCATACCGGAACTACAAACGGGCGCGATTTTGAAAAGCAACGTTCGTTCCTACATCAGACGGCACTGTATAGTGCACTACTTACATTCACGTGCTGTCTGAAGCGATAATCCACAATACGGCCTATCACACTCCTGCACATAGCTTACCGAGTAAAGCGTCCGGTGCCTAAAGCTGACAGATTATTTCAGAGTCAAAGGGAAGATATAAAAGAATGAATTTCGATCTCTCTCCGTTACACGTGTTCATGACGTGATGCATAAATATATTCACAGTCAGACATATACTACGTACTTTAGGAAAACTTGGGTAACCACCGTACTATATTCGGGGATTCTCGCAAATAAATGACTCTATCATAAACAAAGTTTCAGAACAGGGACAGAGCAATGAATGTGGTGACTGGGTTATGGGTTCGACCAGGGGAAGGTAATTGTCTCTTTTCTAACGCACTGTTCCGAATAATCGGAAGAAAACACTATACGGTACGTGACGTAAATCAAGGACGCTATCATTTTTTGACGTGCAGATCCATATCTGTAAGTTAATTGACTAATAAGATTCCTGCAAGACACAGGTTTTGAGATAAAAGAAGATGTGGGTAGACAAAGGTCGCTCGTTGCAGCGTTATGGGAAAGAAACTAAAGGCTTGCAGTACTGATTGAGAGGGAACTGATTTAAGATCCTGAGAACTGGTTACATTTAAAGAGAAGGAGAGCTGCTCACAGTTGCGGGCAGAGCAAATGAAACTTGTGCTGATTCATGTTGTGTTGTCAGATGTAAACCGCTAAGATATACTGCAGAGACTGTGGAGGTAAGTTGCGAATTATAATGAAGGGAATTTAAATTAAAACAATCAATAAAAATACATTATGTTTATACAGGTGAGAAATTGCCTTTCTCGAACCTGCTAACATTTAAAGGTGGACGTTACAATGAAACAATCATACCAGTAAAATTATCAACACAATTTTCACGTAGCAAAGTACATTTCTTTGTATTCCGAAGAGTTTCAATTACTTTTTTTTTTTCCCAGAGTCTGTAAGCTCGCAGCTTCTCATTCAACATCCAAATGAAAATCCACTTTGTTCCGTATTTTTCCCAAATTTCTTTCAAAATATGGGACGAAATTTATTTCTTGAATACGATGTTTGATGAAGGACATATATCACGACCGGGCTAAGACATGCGGCGCCCCGGCAGGCTAATAATTTTGAGACATTTCGAAATTCTACTATTTAAATTTCCTTCTTACGACGGATTTGGGGAACCTTTTTGAGGATCGGGTTGAAATTGCGGATAATATTCGGAGAAATTCCTCCTTGTGCCCATGGGAATTTTGAGAGGCAAATAGGGTCTAGGAATCGGTCATCGTCATTAAATATTATACACGATAATTTTTATTATTATTAAAATCAGAAAATCTTCGAGGAATGCGATGTGGAGGAAAAAGTAGAACCATCTGACGCTGTTACTGATCGGCAATTGGAAATAACCCAGCAATAAATTTAATAACTTAAACATATTATTCATATATGATTAATATCATTTTAAAAACAATCACAGAAAGAGAGAAAACAATGACTGATATACAATATTGAGACAAATGTTTATAAAACTGCCATTGCTACACTTTTCAAACAGACAAAATTTCAGCAATGGAAATCCAGACTTCCGAAAATCCACTGTCTGCAATTTTTAGTGTTGATCCAACTAACAGATTTCTTTCCACATTTTCTAGTTCAGATCTTCAATCGACAAATTTTGCCTTTAAATTAAGTTCTTGCTTAAATAAAATAAATGTCAGAATTATTCAAACCAATTCATTACAACAGTTCCAACTTCATGTTCTCGAATGTTCCAGGGTAAATTCTTCAAATGATCTGAACGGACTAAAACTACGAGAGTAGTTCTTACGGTAATCAGAGACGCTCAAAAATGGCATTTCAAGTACCTGAACATCTGGGTTCTCACGAATGCAATAATCAGACTATTTTTTTTGGTTTCGGAAATATTTAAATATGTCATTATTCAAATCATGTATAATAATTTTTAATCTGAATTCATAACCTTACATATTACCAAACATAAGTTCTCTTGTGAGCCCCTGTAGTATGGTGATCAAAGTCATATAAATTCAAAGAACATCCGTAAAGAACACCGATCTACAAGCCCACAACTTCCATATTTCTTGACATGAGAGACAATCTGCCATTCGTCAAAAGCAAAAGAAGTTCTTCCAAACTCTCGCCAAGTCGATTACAATCAGAACCACGACTAAATCAAAGAACATTACTTTTTATACGGACCATCGCCGTTGCCCTATCAGTCACAAAGGTCTAAAAAGTGTCCAGTCACAACCAACACATTTTTATGAATAAGGTTAATAAATTGCGAATATTTTCGTCTCCAAGCTTGTTTGTTTGCAATAAACTGTAAACAAACCAGTAGCAAACACACACCGGATCACCTGACAGTCTCAGAACTGCATAATAAACCCGTTCACGGTGCGCCCCTCTCACTGTTCCTCAATATAACACAAAACCGGAATATCGTCATCATATGTATCAATCTGCAAGAACTTCATTTCATCCAACATAATTCTTGCACAATGAATTCGCTTCCTGTTTTTATGAAATAACAACAAATTCCGGACCTATCACAAAAGGCCGCTAGCCAACAACATACAGATTACATTGTTGTCTTCTTAATGTACTTGTTAAGATTCTACACATTCGGCGTAGGATATATTTACTGTTTGTGTTTCTTAGAATTGCTATTAATAACTATTTAAAAATGTTTTATATCGAATGTTTATTTTAACACCTACTACGTATCTGGGGTTCTGCATATTCTATATATTCTGTACGGCTTTACCTCGCATCGTTGACATGTTTCTAATGTACCGTGATGTAAAAGGGAATATCTCCTGCTTAATGAATTTTAGTTTCTATATGTATTCACTTTCTTGTATTATTTTGGCCTAGTGGTGGCCCAATTTGAGGCTAAAACTCGTCGCCGTTTAATAAACATATTCACAAAAATGTGTTGTATGTGATTGGAGATATATTAGATCTTTGTGGACATTATTGTCCTTGAGTAATCTTTGTGCACACAATGTACATCGCTTAGCAAATTTTCAACCCATTGGCGGCGCTGTGAATTTCGGAGGGGTCAGGACAGATTTACGTTTCGCTAGATTTGTGAGGAGGAGCGAGAGGACACGTGGGAGCACTGCACCCATACTTCCTACTATTCCAGTGACGTCCTAGATTGGCTGTCGTTCCGGGGAGCTGCCTTGGTGGCGCGCCTCTTAGTCCGGACTTAGGATTTATTTTCCTTAAACTGAGGTACATACTCTTCTCAATATTGAAATGTAATTTCAGATGCCTTCTGGACACAGAAAAAATCAGAGGAAAATGAAAGCCAGTTTCACCTAATGTCTTTACCAATGGTTGTACCGACTCACAACGCGCGTCGCCACGGGAGAACACGAGCGGTAAAAGGTAAGGTGCCCTGTGTTCGAAATTTCAGTAATAAGAAGCAACAATAGAAACGCTATGGGCATAGAAACCGGAAATAACGTCACACGTAAAGAAACATGGCGGCTGCGTTCAAGAACCTCTACGGGAACTGGCGTATTATGTAAACAGCCCGAACCCCCGATTACCCAACGAAAATGCAAATTAAGTGTAATGTAAATTCTTAATATGCAAATTAATATTAATTGAACTACTTAATATGCAAAATTACGTCGAATAATCCAATTATTGTGCAATATAAATTTAATTGAGCTAATTTTATTAATTTTAAATTTAATTCGTCTAATTAGTTTTCCCTTCCCTTAGGTGATATGAAGCAGAATGACCACATTATAAACAATCCTCTAATTTGAACGTCCAGATATGTTACCAACCTAACCCCCACCTAAAAGTTAAATACCCTAAATGTAAAAAATCCTCCATTTTGAATCAGTGCAATTTTTGAAGTAAAATACGAACCACAGTAAAATTTAGAAGTTGAAACATGTTTTCTTACAGTTCCCGTACTTACTAATTAATAAATTAGTAGTTTCAAAATGATCCTACAAAATTAATAGAATCACTAATAATTAAACTTAAATATGCAGTTTATAATTCACATTTCCCTAAAGTCTCCAGTTCCAGTACCTAAACACTAAATATACAGTTCACTATAAATCAGCACATACCGCAACATATACAATTAACATTAAATAAGCGGTGTTACTGTTCGGCTAAATATTTAATTAATATTTAATAATCAATATCACTAGCTACAATATAAAATTATTAGCTGTATTACTATAGGTTGTCACATAATAATGGTAGCCTCAGGGTACAAACATTGAGTATAACAATAAATTCAAAATAACAGATTCAAAATTGGCACTGTTCGAAAATTTTATATTGTTTACATTAGGTTAGTAACGTTTTTGGACATTTAAAAATTGCGGATTGACATGGTTCGTTGTGCTAAATTGTTTAATTTGTGGTTATTGAACTGAGATGTGAGTTTTGTTTGTTTACGTTAGGTTAGAAAGGTATATGGCATTTAAAAATGGCCGGTAATTTACGTTAGATTATTCACCTGTATATCAATTAAGAGGAACGGGAAAATTATATAAATCGACTAAATTTATTTATATAATAAATAGCTAAATGAAAGTAATTTGAATAAAAATAGCACAAATTTTAAAAAATGAGCAGATTCAAACTGGCAGAATGTTTACACTTAGATTATTTACTTCTGAGAATGGGGTTAGGTTTCTTTGTTTACGTTAGGTTACTAACATGACTGGACATTTAAAAATGGCGGATGACAATTAGGTCACTCACCTCCATATCAATTAAGGGGAAGGGGTAATTAATTAGATCAATTACATGTACATTACATATATATCATCTTAATTTGCACACTAATTAGATCACTCAACTTCATTAAATAATAATTACACAATTTAAACTTAATCTGTGTATTAATTAGATCAAGCAAGGGGAGAGGGTGGGGGTTTGTTTACATGTGACATAATTTCCACTAAAGGTCACTGAACATAGCCGCCATGTTTGTTTCCATGACCTGCCGTAACACCAGCATTTCTACAACCATTACTCTAGCATACAATTTCGTGTAATTGTAACTGACGTCCTCATTTTTCCGACTCTGAGGTTCCGAAGCAGGTGGCCTCAAAATTGTCAACTCCTGCGATATATATATATATATATATATATATAAATTTCTACCACTGCGTAAAGTGCTAGAATTTACTGCCTCCCCAAAGGAGGAACAAATTCATTTCAGACGTCCGGCAATACCTAACATTCTGCACGGCCCCAAGTTAAGAGACACTAATTTCTTCTCTTAATTCAGAACGTTCGTACGGCGTAAGAAAGTGCCAAAATTAAATGCTTATAAGGATAAATAAGGGCCTAAATTAGTACTTATAATGAAAGTAATATAATAATGTAAAGTTGTAATATAAATACGAATATTTAGAAGATTCACTTGCAATACATTAATTTGTCTGAAATTGCTACGAACTGTCTCCAAAAGTGCAATTTTTCTGAAGACGAATAGGAGCCTTCAGGTTCAGTGCGGCAAGCAGTTTTTTGATGGGTTCAGTAAATATGAACCTTATCCTTTAAGAAACACCCTGTATCATGCAGTGCTTTTTGTTACCCAAGGTGGAGTGTGTGAGATATAAACCAGTCAGCGTTTCGGGGAACGGCCAACAGCAGAACAAAGACACAATTTTAACGGGAAAGAAAGTTTTGCATGAATTGTGTTCGATGTAAATATTATGAAATGACGCTAGGTTTTAAATACAGCCACATTCAGTACCCCGTCTGTACACAATAACAATATAACTACACACTACATACATACAATACAGCTTTATCGCAGTCAGACTCGGTATTTCGACCAATACCGCTTATCCCTTCCGGTTAATGCTATATGTGTGCAGTCACTTCACACACTTCACTTACATTAACTTTGTAACATCACGAACAGCGGTTTGCTAAGAAGTGTCAGAATCCCACAGCGACATTTAAAATATTATACAAATAGGGTATGTTGCTATACAGGGTGTTTATTTCTTAACGAGATCGAATTTCACTGTAATAAGATGTATCACGCTTGGCCTTGCAGAATTCGTAATATGAACTTTCATTACCGTTGAGTGTGGTGCTGATGGCCTTAGTATATACAATTATATTCTGTCTTCAGTTTCTATTTATCCTACAAGTTGATGGCTAATGACATCACAGTTACTTGTGTTTGTTACAATTTGTAGTTAACTAACAACGCTGTGTCTTCAATTATCTGTCCCAATTTTGTTATTAGTAACTCTAAAACCTAATATTATATGGTTTCTATGTATCATATTTTGAACCAGTGAACACGCTTACAAAAAGCACACAAAATCAATATTAACCTAAATTAAGGCTCAAATTTGAAGCGTGGTTCACTGATACCTATGTAGTTCTAAAAATTTCCTAAAAACTTTACGTTCTGTGCAGACACTTCCAGGCGAAGAGACACTAACAATCAGTCGGATGATGAACTGCGCACAACAAAACAACAAGAAACAACTGACAACCAGCCACATGGGTTTGGGAGTGTGAAAGACGGGGGTCACCAGTTCGAGATGAAAATGGCGGCCGTCATTGGACTGCTGGGTTTGCAGAGGGGCGAAAGCTTCGAGCTCTTCTCCAACAGAGATGATGCTGGCAATTTTGATGACATCGTGTACACAGCAGATGGTCGGCGGTACTTCCTACAGCTGAAACACGCCGACAACCCTGATAAAAACAACCTGACTGAAAAAAGTTTGGTGACACTACTGCAAAAATGTTTCATATCCTACTGCCATATGAAAAATGGTAATACCTTCAAAGATATACCATTTGATAGCTCGGAGTTCATCATCTACACAAACAAAGAACTAGAGCCAACACTACTAAAGCATAAAAGAAGACAGAGAGAAGTCGATATTTTCTTTAAAACGAGCGACAAAGGAGAAATATTTAGCTTTTTACCAGACAAGAATAGTCGGAATGACGTCTATACACAAGTAGAGAATGCAACGAATCAGAGTAAAGAATTTCGTAACTCACGTAATCGAGAAATAGTGACAGAGTTCTTGAATAAGTTGATAATAGCCACTGGTCAGAAAGGGCAACGGGAACTTGATGAAGTGATTGATAAGGAAATTAGAAAACACAGTGTAGTAAAAGTTGATAATGAAGTGTACAAAACAGAGCTACTGGAGTTCAAAACGGGAGTAGAATTGTGGTGCAGGGACAAAAATAAAAAAATGACAGCGACAATGTTTAGAATTTGGCTACAGGAAGCCAAGACTAAAGCTTGTGCTTCGGTTGTCAGAACTTTGTTTAATAGCTGCACCATGGAGCTTGGTGGGAAAGGAATTAAATTTTCAGCCAGTGAAATCTCATGGCTTCAAGCCAAACTATCCAACAAACGTGCTGTTCACTTAAGGTCAGACGCCCTCACACTCTGCAGTATACTGCTGCTGGACTGTCCGGACACATCAAAATGTATCTTCGTTACTTTCGAATCACTGCAGAGCAACAAAAACATGTTGCTGCATGCCTGGCTTGGAGGTCACTGGGAAAGGCTTACTGTGCTCTGTGATTCGACAGTTCGGCAAAGTGACATTTCGGATACATGCCTTGAAATTTTTGAACTTATTAAAGGCGGCCGTTCAAGCAAAAGTGTAATAATTCTGACAGCATGTTCGGTTCAGCAGATAAGAAATTTTTTTCATATGCAACATAAATTTAAATTTGAACAGCTGTCAGCTGAGTCACAGGAAATAGTGCTAGACAAGAAGATAGGGTTTCAAGGTTGTGAAGTGACGTTGAGAAGTGTGTTACAGCAACACGGTAATGTGCAGCATGTTTTGGGGCCGGAACTGGTTACAGATCTGATAACTGAGGGAACTACTGTCAATATAGGGGTTAAACTGCAGGAGAATGAAGACTATTATGCACCCAGGGTCCTGGAGAGGAAATTGTGGTTACACACAAACTTCCTAAGGAATGCAAGAGATATAATTGTTGTAAGTGGAACAAAAGAGGAAGATTTAGTTAAGAATTTATCTTCAGGTAAGACAGTCGAGTCCTTCAGCATGGAGGATATAAATAAGATAGATTTCACACAGGACATGAGCGGCAGCATCTTTGTGCTATCAGACACAGAAATGGAAAATTCCTTCCAGGCCATCTGTGAGAAATTCGAAGGAAGGACATTGCACTGGGTCGAGTTTAAAAACGGAGCCTTTCTGTGGAAGAAGTCACGAGGCAGCACTGACAGTTTACTGGATTATATCGACGCTACTAAATCGCATGCAAACAAGCGGATTGTAGCAGCATGCATGAAGAGTGGTAGCTGTGAGGTCAACGAGGAGTCGATCTGGAACGTGGCTGAGAGGACAGTGTTAGTGGTTGCTGAGCCGGGTATGGGGAAATCAAGCACTACAACACAAGTAGCGTGGAACACAAAATTAGCCGATCCTACATCGTGGGTTGTGCGTATCAACTGGAATGATCATACTAGGAAATTACAGGAAATCGATACAGCAACGTTCAATTTCGATTCCCTTGTTGAATTCCTCTGTAGTGCTTCATTCCCTAAATCAAAATATACAGACATTAACAGGATTCTGCTCAAACAGGCGCTACAGAACAGTGGAAATGTAACAGTCTTAATGGACGGGTTTGATGAGATCTGTCCAACCCATGCGGATAAAGCTGCTGTCATTCTGTCTGAACTCATGAAGACTAAAGTGAGGAGAGTCTGGGTTACGTCACGTCCTGTGCAGAAAGACAGGCTAGAAAGGAAGCTGTCTGTTATCGCCTTCAGTATGAAAACACTGTCACGAGAATCTCAGGAAAAGTTGCTTAGCTATCTGTGGCTGGATAAAGATGAAGAAACGGGAGTCAAATCTAAATTATGCACATTCGTAAAGAATTTTCTTTCTAAGTTAAACCAATCAGTCCGTGATAATAACTTCACTGGCAGTCCGCTATACATCACGATGATAGCTTCTGTTTATGAAAAGCATATGAAAGAGCATTTAAACTCGGAAGATCTGATTTGGCCAAACATCAAACTACTCATCTTGTACGAGGAATTTGTGGGGAAAAAAATACTCATTTACGTCACAGATAAGAAGAAGGTTGATGTAACTAATTCCTGTGTTCTCGATGACCATGAAGAGGAGAAGGCATGGTATTTGAAAAATTTTGAAAAGTGTGCTTTAGTAGCCATACTGCCTCCTTCCATGCTGAAATCTTTACACGACAGAAAAATAGAAGAAGAAATACAGCCATTTTTGGACAAGGTACAAGCTGGAAAGGACAAAACAGGTGTAGTTATGAACGTGGTGGAAGGTAAGCCCCAGTTCGTACATCAAACGTTTGCGGAATACTTCACAGCACTCTGGTTTAGTAGAAACTTCGAGTCAAACAGAAGCGTGCTGGAACGCATTCTTTTCGACCCTGAATATGACTTAGTGAGGTACATGTTCCACAGGATGCTGGCCAGATCATCTCCAGTCCACTGTGCAGCGATAGAGAGGGACCGTCAACGTTTCGAAGATCTGTTGCAGCAAGGAAGTGACGTCAGTGTTGTGGACAAGGGTGGCAGAACTGTTATGCACATTATTGCGCAAATTCATGGGTTACGTACAGTCAATCCAGAATTCTACATTAAAGTTTCTTTGGACAATACGGACTCTGTACTGCAGTGGACACCAATGCAGTATGCCATACAGTCGGAGAACTGGTACATTGTCGAGCGGCTACTTGAAAGAAAAGTTGACAGATCTGGTTTGGATATGATTCGGCAGAGGGCAAAGAACCGATATTACATTGACGCAATCGTCATGGATAGTGCAGAACACTGTCTCCTAATAGTACTTCAGTATTTATGGAGTATCGGGGTAAACATTCATCAGGCAAGTTCTGTAAGATTCCCTTCTCCCCTACATGCTGCTGTGTTTGGACGGGAACTGCGCGCCATCAGGTGGCTGATCCAGTACGGTGTAGACTGCAACAATGCAGACAGCGATGGCCAAACACCGTTGTTTCTCGCTGTTTCTGAAGGCTTGCCTGATGTTGTCCGAGTGTTGGTGGAGGAGGGAGGTGCATCTGTGGAAGTAAGTGATAACGACGGCAGGACAGCCATTGACCTGGCCAAACGTAAATTACTGTATCCTAGGAATTATGAGGATTCAAACGACCATGTACAAAAGTGTGAGAGAATTGTCGAGTATCTTCAATACAGGGTGCATGGAAGATCCATATGTGTATGTCTGAGAACTGATGCATCAATTTGTGTCACCAGCTGAATGTTATAAACTGTTGCACAGAAGGTACAAGTTAAACGTATCCACGTAAATTAATGTATGGAGGGAAATGAGTTATAGTTCCACACATTCTTAACACCAGCACTAAATGGAAATAATTGTAAGCTACATGTTGCGACCTGGCACAAGTTCAGATGGTTATCGAGTGGCCCCCATTTCGAGTGCTGATGATTTCAAGAAGACAGGAACCTCTTGCTTTCGCTGGGAATCTAAACATGATCCCTCAGTCGTCCGAACTTTAGCCTAGACGCTACACCATGTGCAGTAACCGTGTCTTTAAAACCTCTCATATCTGAGACAATAATTTGCTGACTTATGGCTAGCATACACAGTACACTGCCGGTGGCCACATACTGCCGTGTTCAGAACAGTTGTACAGCCAGCACACAGTCTTGTGCACAGAGGGACACTGCTTTGGGAACAGAGCAGGTCTAAGGGTGAAGGTGTACTTCCTGTTGTCTGGACGTCTACAGTCAGTGGCACTGTGCATAATGACAGCTTATGGCCTTCAAAGTGTAAGTCTTCGCGACACAACTTGGGCTTTTTATGCCTTTCTTGAAAGTCCTTAGTATAGATTTCACGATAATATTAAAACGGTATTTTGAGAAACGGTGAGAGCAATGATGTGGATTACTTTGGCTCAGAATAAGGACCAGTAGCTGCTTCTTTCGCCAGTGCTAACTGAAGTTAATTTGCATAAAGAATGAGGATGTTCATGACTAGTTGGACAATTGATAGGATCTCAGGGAGTAGGCTGCACGATGTAGTTACTTGTAATGATTATTACTAGCAATTATCATTTTTATTCTCATTTTCATTTATAATCATAACAATTATCATATTCAATATGCACATAATGTAGATTATTAATTTTAAATGTTTGTACGTAACTAATATTCCAATAACCCATCAATCAGCACTAAATATTTACTATTTGCAGTATTTACTTTTCACTACGACATGTGTCGGCTGCCCTAGCAATATTCAGGTAAAACATAATAGACACAATGTAACTGGGAGGATACTTGCAACATAAAGTTTTATAAAAAGAAATGGGGCTATTTTTAGAACAAGATTAATTATATATAACAGATTACGTTATTGAAAAAATTTCGAATTTGTGCGTATTCCAGAACTTTTGAAGTTCCAAATTTACCAAATTTAAGGTTATTTTATGTAGAGTACTTGATTATGGCACACAATTGTACATTTGTGAAGAATCTGTAAGGTATATTCATAATTTTAAAGTCTTCTTTCTTCAGTATAGACCCTTTGAAGGATTAGTATTTAAAAAAACTGTTGAGATATTTTGAACTTTGAAATCTATGAGGTTGTTTATTCGGTGAATTTGGAAATTGAGAGTAAAGAATGGAATGAAGGAGACGGCGAAAAAGAAATATGAAAAAATTAGTGAAGTTTGAATAATCTTCTTGTGTTGAATAACCCTTGAAATTTGCATTAGTGTCTTGCCATTGATATACTTCTGAAAATATGAAATCTGACCGTTTAGGATCTTATCTCCAGTGTTGAGTGGTTGGATTTTTATAATCCAACCACTCAACACTGGAGAAAAGAGCTTATACGTTCGTCAAGAACATAATATCAACATAGGGATGATATCATTTACCAAAATATCACTTACCAAGATATCACTTACCAAGACATTACTTACCAAGATATCACTTACCAAGACATAACTTACCAAGATATCACTTACCAAGATATCACGTACCAAGCGCAAAATTACTGCATAGTTTTTTAAATGTTTTTAACGTTTTAACGCTTATATACTTATTTTGTAATTAGTAACAATATATATATAACAATATCCAAAGCTCTATAACAACACATCTCAAATACATACGTGTAGCCTCCTTCATATGTACCGGTTAAAGTTTCAGAAATAAGTATCCTGATTGTACAATAATAACATAATGACACACGCATTTTATACATAGTTATATCAAGAATGTAATAGTTTGGGATCCCACAGCGCATTTTAAATATTGCTAAGTAAGGATCTGTATTAAGAAGGGGCTGAGGATGATTCTATAGGAATCGAAACATGTTGCACTAGTACAATAATAAACATAAAATTTTGTTGTGTCTGACTGATATATCATTGTATATTTATATATGTGTTAAACACTTAGGGATGGCAAACATTAAACACGTGCAATATGTTAGAGTGTTTATACCCTACCTGTATGGCAAACGTCAGCCGTCAAATTCAGTAAGATAATGATATTAAATATAAAGGTAAAGAAATGATTTCACGCACATTTACACATTAAAGGAATAATAGGTACTTTAAAGAAAATTCTATATTCTTCCAAATTCTATTAACATATATTTTTTATACGCTAATTATTTTCGCCCTCACATTACAACATTTCGACGGGCAAATGAAAGCGCTTTTGATGAAATGTCAATTAACGACTTGCTTCCACTGTAAAACTCTGTATACAGTAATCGAATGTCTTCGGCCATTCCGTACTTCCAGATTTTTAAAATCGGGGTAGCATTATTTGGTGAACAACACAATTATAAATCTTTAATTGTGTAATTTTAAAAATTTTACTCTTGTTTCCAAGTATTATTCTCACCAGCCTTTTCTCACACTCACAATTTATAATATTCCTTCAGGAGGAGAAACCAAGTATTAACCACTCGATTAGCACTGAAACAGCAGATTGATCCATGTGGGAAATAAACACAGTAAAGAGTCTAAAAAATTTATTAAAAAGGTAAAAAAAATGCACTTTGCTTTCATGAATGCAACATTTCTTACATCGTGACCAACGGTGGTAGCTACACAATAAAATTAGGTTTATAAAACACGAGTGCATTTTTTGGTCATTTTAATAAAGTTTGTACATATAACTAATGCACGGAATATGGAACATATTACACTGTGACAAATCTTATATGAATGATATGTAATACTGACCGACAGCTTCAAAATACCCAAGAAAATGAAAATATATCGTCTCTGTCAATTTCAAGGAACATCCTCCACAGCATGTCAGTAAATACTGGCCTGCAGATAGCTATAACACTCGGTATTTTATTTACCAAAGTGTGTACTGATATTCCTCACATTCCTGACTGACTGCTGGATGAAATCAGATTGAATTGATGTAGCAAGAAATAAGAACCAACAGACTGTTTGGCTCTTTCAAACATGAAATTCGCATAAATATATATGCATTGCTTGTAATCTCACAGTAAAACTGCGCGTTTCATTTCGCTGCGCTGTATGCAGACAATCGCTGTTTGTTGTGCGATCTATACTGAAGACATAAACAGTGTGTAAACAAAATACAGGGTTGTTAATGCTAAGGTACCTGGCACATTGAGATACACGTAAATATCACAAGTGATTAAATTCTAACACGTAAGTTGAAATATAAGCTACATATGTCACAGAAGACTCCCTGAAGAAGGCCAATAATTAGGGCCGAAACATGTCGGAGAATTAATTAAAAATAAAAACGCTTTGTGTAATCAGTTGGTATTGAACTTTATTTTATCCTGTTCAGCTTAAGACGTCTTCATATTATTCTTCATTTTATGCTTTGGTCCTCCACCTGGTATCATCCAGCACATTTCGGGCTAACTGAATTTGAGTTCTCAGGATCGCACCAATTAAAGGAAAACGCTAGATCGGAAACCGAGGGCTCGCACTCTTATTTTGCCATCGACTGTTTGGCCTGCTGAGCCCCGCACCATTGATTCTCGTGGGGAACAGTGAGCATACAAGTCATTACAACAGATATAAATTCATAGCACTGAGACACAATGCACAAATAATAACAAAAACAGTGAAAACAATCGTGAATAATTACAAGCACAACAACAAGTGCTTAAACAGCAATAACAAAATCATTACGATTGTCAGTCATTTATATCAAAAGCTCTTAACATGACAGAAACGTACAATCTGACTCATCACAAATTGACAAACAGAAAAGGAACCTAAACAGGAAGCAGTCCTGCCCCGTTCTCCATTCCCCACAACGGATCATCGATGTATCACCAAAACACTTGCCAGACAGGCGGCCCGGTATGCCAAAATAACGAGATCCAAACTGAATTTTAAAGTCCCCAAACCAAACCAATTTTAGCTCCTTTACATTTCCGGGCGTCTGCGTAGCTGCACGGAGGATCGAGGCTGTAGTCTTCCGCACTGACCGGCCAAACAACTCCAAGACAACATCTCGTAGAGAAACCACAAAACAGAGTGATTTACTGTGGTCCCCAGAACTTAACAACGAAAGCTCGGATAGCTCTCAACCGCACCCCCCCCCCCCTTTTTCTCCACCCAGGAAGTAACCAATCGCCAGCCGATAGCCATATAAGGAAGGAAGAGAAAGGTGTTCGTCCGCATCGTAACAGATCTTGAGCCATCCCAAAGCAGGTTGCCTCAGATCCATGGATCAGAATCATTCCGGAGAGGCTAACAGATCCTCAGCTACTCAAGAATTTTCCCGCACTTTACGGAATCCGAAGGTTCATTACCGCAATTCCCAAACCCCGCCACTTGTCCCTATCCTGAGCCAGATCAGAACATTCCATGCCTCACAAAGCACTTCTTGAAGACCAATTTTAATATTATCCTCCCACTACGTCTAAGTCTTCCAAGTTGTCTCTTTCCTTGACCTTTCCCCACCAAAATCTTGTATACATCTTTCGTGTCTGTGGTATGTGCCACATGCACCGTCCATCACACTCTTCCGGATTTGATCACCCGAATATTTAGTTGGAGTAAAAGGTTAAAACGGTAGTCAATCCTAGAACAGGACTTGAAGGCCTAGAGGTGTAGAGGGAGAGCTCTACTCATTCTTTAACCTGGGCTCTAGAATGAGGGGTGGCCCAACCCACGCTCCGGCTGTATTACCGCAAGAAAAAGATCCGGTGCCCATCGTACAGGAGACTGGGCGGGTGTCAGGGATTTGGTGAGGGGACCGGATTATGAAACTGCTCCTCGTTTTGTAGTTTTCTACACTCTTCTGTTAGATTTCGGGCTCTCATTTTGATGTACTTTAAATTCTGTCAATGCGTGCTACATGCCCGCCAAAGTTGCTGCAGTTTGTTTAATTCACCCCAATAATATTAAGTGAAAAGTCCCCAATTCGGAGTAATTTTCATGTATCTGCACTCTATGGCACTACATGCACTACACGCACTCCATGCAGTGCCCCAATATTCTGCCATCAGTTGACACAATTCAGTCACACAACCCACATGCTTTCAGCCCGCACAGTACCAACAGCTCTGCTCTTCTCAATGAAATCTGACCGCGCTGTATCCAACACCAGCTGGATAATCCTTTTCATGCCTCGCGGTCTGATACGATGGTATTACGGGGCAGCACGCTAAGACATTAGTCAGATCTGCAAGGACGCAGCAATTATGCGCACACCGCGTGATGTACACTCACGCACACCGACTGCACAGGATTGGCTCTGCGTGGTCCGTGGTCCGAACTGATTGCAGATGGGACCTGAATGTTCATCACCGCTAGCACTAAAGCTGAACACGATACTCAGCCACTTCCACCCACCACTCAGCCCTGT